>WBZX01000808.1_pt1 | contig 26453 bp, 25 predicted proteins | sample 5204211 | NCBI WGS metagenome assembly WBZX01 (sample SAMN12344362, study PRJNA552823) | activated sludge metagenome | biome: Activated sludge suspended growth; feature: Nitrification reactor; material: Wastewater; isolation source: activated sludge from nitrification reactor of wastewater... | reverse complement strand
AGCCGCTCACCGGCGTGCGCACACTTAGCGTGGTGGACCTGCAAGGGCGCACCCTGCAACAGACCGCCACCCACGGCGCCCGCAGCCTGGACCTGGACCTGAACACGCTGGCCCCCGGCAGCTATTTGCTCCTGGGCGATGGCCTGCTGCTGGGCCGCTTCGTGAAGGACTAGGCGAAGCATAGCTGGATGCGAGAACGCCCGGCCAAGGCCGGGCGTTCTCGTTGTTCGGCGCACCCTGACAGGGTGCGCCCGTGCTCACCAAAGGCAAGTAGCCCGCTGCGCAAGAGACGCGCATTCCCACCAAGGCTCCATGTTTCATGCGGCAAACAGCGAGGCTCCGGAACAAGTAGCAGAAACCTCAGAAGGAGGACTAGCCGGGGATGTTCGTTACCTTTCGATACCACCTACCAACACCGCAATATCAGTGCAGGAAAAGCGGCCCGTTCTCACTGAAGTAAACCTGAATGTCCTCCCCAATCCTACCAGCGACCTGGTGACGGTGACCTTCAGGCAGGACGCAACGGGTGGCCAACTGGAGGTGCTAGACGCCACTGGGCGCAGTGTGCATAGCCAGCGCGCGGCGGGTGCCACTGCCGTGCTGCATTTGGGACATTTAGAACATGGCAACTACTGGCTCGCCTACACACAAGGACCAGAGCGTATCGCTACCGCCTTGGCCGTTGATGGCATACGTCGTTGACAACCACCATGCCCATGAAAACAACCTACACCCTACTCGCCTGCCTCTGCACGGTGGTCACGCACGCGCAAGTGTTCTCCAGTGGTTTCGAAGAATGGGTGGGCGCAGTGCCCTTGGGCTGGCTTGGGGAACAGAACACCTTGGCCATTGATAGCATTGAGCAAGTGGATATTGATGTACATGGGGGCAGCTATGCCGTGCGCTTGCGGAATGCCTCCGAGTTCGCAGCACAGTTCACCACCCAGGTCATGCACGTGGATAGTGGAGAGACCTACACCGTGTCCTACTGGGCACGGGGCACCGGTGAGCTACGACTGATGCTATACGATGCCAATCCTTGGGGCGGGTACTCCCCCTTGGGAAGTTCACCGGAGAACATTGATAGCCCCATGTGGGAATACCACACGCGCAACATCCTCTGCATGCAGACGTGCGATGTGGCGGAATTCACGTTCCGTGCACGTGTCACCCTAGGCCCCGAGCACCTGGTGATCGATGATGTGAATGTTGCACCGTATGTCTTCGTGCCACCACCCTATCACAGCATCCAGGAGATACAGACGCCTACGGGCGGCGGTGAAGACTCCCCCTTCCTGGACTCGCTCGTGACTACTAGCGGCGTGGTCACGGGGATCGCCATTGGAGGCAACCTCTACTTCCTACAAAGTGGGCAAGGACCATACAGTGGTATCGAAGTATTCGGACCTACCACTGGACTTGACGTAGGCCACGCTGTCACCGTGTACGGTACCGTGCTGGAAGTAGGGAGTGCCCCTGGCAGGTCTACCCGTATCACCAATTTGCTAGGCACGGTGACGAATAGCACAGGGAACCCGCCGCCCGAGCCGGAAGTACTGGCCGTGGCCGAATTACCGCAGGAGCAATGGGAAAGCGTGCTTGTTCACGCGGAAGAAGCCCTGACGTGCATAAACGATAACGGCACCTTCTGGGCAGCGATCACAGGACCTACGTTCACACGTGTAGGGCACCTGCTCTACGCTGCCACAGCCACCACCGGTGCTACGTATTCCGTATCAGGCATCCAGCACCAGACGGGGGGCGATTGGCGGTTGGAACCACGTGGCCTCCTGGATCTTGTGCTAGTGGTAGGCATGGAAGAAGCGGCGAACGCAGGCCTGCGTATCTACCCCAATCCCGCAACGGAGCTTGTGTATGTGGAGGGCGCTCAGGCGGGCGCTAGCTACACGATCGTGGATGCTACAGGGCGAGTGATACTGCAAGGGATATTGTTGTCTGCCACAATAGACTTGGTCGGGTTAAGTGAGGGCTATTATTCGCTGCTCGTGCACACGGGGTGGGCAACATTCCAAACACAATTATTGATTCGGTAAGCCGCACAGTGCTAGAGATGACACATCTGATGCGAACATTCTACAAACAGGAAACGGTGCCTGTCGACCCGTGCACGTAATGTTCTAGACGTTTTCTCAAGGAGAAATCTCGCCCTGTGAGACCGAGTCCAAAGAAGTAGGCAATTAGAGGGATTCAGTTTGCTCTTGGGTGGCCAAGAACAAAACGATGCCACCATACCTGCCTCACTTGATCGGTGCTAAACAGTTCAAGTGGTCGGGCATTGACCGACCAGTGCAAACGTCCTTCTAAGTCAAGAGCGGCTAACCAACTGCCTTCAATAACACGCTTGCGAGAAAGCGCCCTCCATACGATGACCATCTTCTTTTCCATGTACAACCATCGAATTCTCTCTGCCATCCTTGTCGTATCCAGCCGTTCGCGCACGACATCCTTCTATTTCAATGCCCCCCCCTCAAGTGAGTCATCTAGCACCACTGCACCAAGTAGATAGTTCGGCGTGCAGTTCTTTCGTTTGCTCCGGTCTTCGCGCGTTGACCTTCTTCTCCGCTCATGGAGCGGGGTACAACACTGACCTCCCCGCGGTGTCAGGCTGGCGATCAGTCGTTCTTCGTTGAACAACGCTTGCGAGCTATCACTCACATCCATGTCCAGATAGTAGCACCACAGAAATAGGGGCTGAGCCACCTCTGGTGCATCTGACCGACGCAGCCACGCAGCCTTAATGGAGTCCTCAGCGGTATGGAGTAGAACAGGATCGAACGTGATACCCTTTGGAACGCCAACTTCTTGACCCCATGCGCGACCTAACAGTGAAATGAGGAGGGTGAAGAGAATGACCCTAGTCTTCATGGCATGCAATTCAGTCTAGCCCGCAATGTGAACGTGAAAGAACCGGGCATGCTTCTTTTGGCTCCTTACACAAGATAGAACGCCTCAACCATGCCGGCGGTGCGGTGCCCCCGCCCTACCTCTTCACCACGCGCGTCGTGCTTCTTCCCTTCTCGCTTTCCACCACCAGCAGATAGGCTCCTTCGGACAGGGAACTCAGGTCGGCGAAGGCGCGTTGGTCCTGGTGCATGGGCGCGTCCTGGATCCGCATCACCTCCCGGCCCAGTGCATCGCGTAGGCTGATGCGCACACGTTCCGCCCCCGCTTGGGCCACGGTGACCATGAGAATGCTGCTGGTGGGATTGGGGAAGACCTCGGCGATGACCGGCGCCTGCGCACCGCCGATGCCGGCATTGATATCGAGCACGCGGAACTTCCACCAACCGGCCGGCGCCACGATGGGGCGCACCTGCTGTTTGCCGCTGTTGGCCGTTGCGTGGATGTAGTAGTACACCACGCTGCCCGCCGCTTGCGCGGGGATGGCCGCACTCCACGTGTTGTTCGCACCGGCGGTCATGGGCACACTGGCGAACCCGGCAGCGGTATCGAGCGTCCAGTACACCTCGGCAGCAGCGATGCCGCTCTTGTGGCGGATGTAGGCATCCACGGTGTAGGGCGTCACGGTCTCGTAGGTATCCACCAGGCGCTGGTGGCGGATGAGGAGCGGGTCGGCCACACCGATGGCCTTGGTGATGCAGTGGATGGCGCCGCTGGCACCGATGATGTTCTGGTCGCTGTTGTCGCAATCGATGGGTACGATGGTGTAGCCGGGCAACGACTCGCGCAGGATGCGCAGACCCGTGGTGTCGTACTGCTCGCGGTAGGTGGGCACGATCACCGTCTTGTTGAGGAAGAGGTTGTTGGCGTACGTGCGGTAGCTGGCGTTGCCTGGGCCGGGGTAGTTGCCGCCGGTACTGCTGGGCATGGGGATGCGCACGATGCGGTAGGGCGTGCCGAAGACGGAGTTGTAGTTGGCCAGGATGGCCTGGATGTTCGACTCCAACTGCGGGCCATCGCTGACGCCGGTGGGGAACTGGCCGATGAGGAGCGTTTCCTCATCCAGCAGTTTCATGTGCATGTCGATGTGGTGGATGCCATCGTAGGGCAGCGTGTTCATGAGGATGTAACGCCCCTGCTGGATGCCCATCCACTGCTCCATGAGGTCCTCCACCTGCTGCTGGGTCTTCACCGTTTGGTTGTACTGGCCGTTGGGGCCGTTCTCGTCCAGCACCAATTCGCTGCTGAAGGCGGTACCGAAGCCATCGGCCATGAAGTTGCCGCCGGTGTGCACCAGGTCGTACGGTGCCTGGGTGGTGCTGTACACACTGATGCCCATGGCATCGCCCACGGCATCGGCCATGGCATCGTCCAAGGGGCGCGGACGGTTGTAGATCCAATCGAGCAGGAAGAGCGAGTCCACCTCGTTCTGGTAGATGACCTCGGCACCGAAATCGCGCGTCCACACACTGTTGTAGGCTGCGTTGAGGAAGGTGATGTTGCTGAGGTCGGTGATGGGGCCGCCGTAGCTGGTGTTGGCGAGGTAGCTGGTGACCCCGGCCTGGTCGTCGGTGACGATCATGACCTGGCATTCGGCGATGGCGGCACGCACGATCTGCTTGAGGATGCCGGGGTAGGTGGTCCAAGTGATGACGAGCGTCTGCACCTCCTCCCACTCGGCCATGGTGCGCGGCGTGAAGGGAGGCGGCGTTTCGATACCGCGCCCGCTGCCGGCGCGACTCTCGCGGTATCCACGTGCCAGCGGCACTTCCCACGGGGCCAGCGTATGCGGGTAGGTGGGCTTGTCTTGCGCGAGCAGGGAGAGCGAGCCAGCGATGCAAAGGGCGAGGGCGGAAAGGCGACGCATGCGGAGGGGTTGTGAGCGCAAGGTAGCGGGCCAACGCGTTCGCGATCGAGCGTGCGCGGAGCGCTCCATGGGGCACCTTGGAAGGCAACGCGACAGGTGCACGCTCCTGTAGCCAGAACGAACACAGCTCTGCGCACATGCCAGGGCTAAGGCGATGGACTGCCCTGCGCCGTCTGCACTCCCAGACCCGGACCCGGCCTACCCGCCCTTGCGCGCTTTGAGTTGGTGGTACACGGTGAGCACGCCGCGTACGTAGTGGAAGACCTGGCTCCCTTTGCAGAAGCCGTTCTTCATCTCGGGCCGCAGGAAGTAGCGCGGCTTGGCGAGGAGGAGCACGGCACGCTCCACGTTACCCTCCCAGCGCGCGGGGTCGAGACCAAGTTGTTCGGCCAGCCGTTGCGCGTCGATGATGTGCCCGGGACCGGCGTTGTAGGAGGCCAGTACGAAACGCAGGCGCTCCTTCTTGTCGGGCACGGCTCGGAGCCAAAGCGTGTCCAAGCGGCTCAGGTAGCGCGCAGCGGCTTCGATGTGGTCGCCCATGGAGCTGGCGGAATCGAGTCCCATGCGCTCGGCGGTGTTGGGCATGAACTGCATGATGCCCATGGCGCCCTGACTGCTGGTGACCGTACTGTCGAAGCGCGTCTCCTTCCAAGCCATGGCGGCGAGCAGTTGCCAATCCCACCCGCCCACGGCGGCATGCTCCCGGAAGTGGCCATCGAAGGGGGAGATGCTATCGCCGCGCATGCCCGTGGCCTTGCGCGAACGCAGTGGACCCGGCTCGGGTATATCATCGGTGTAAGCGCGTAGCAGTTGCCTCCGCGCTTCCACTTCCCGCGCTTCGGTAAGCCAGGTATCCAGCGCCTCGAGCAGTCGGGGAGAACCGGCACGCACTACGAAGCCCAGTTCCTGCGGTGGGCCGATGGCCTCGGTGAATTCGAGCACCGGGAAGCGCCCCGCTTCGTGCCCGGCGCGCAGGTCGGAGACGACACCGCTGGTGTGCTCACCGAGCACCACGCTCAGCAACAGGTCGTCTTCGGTGCCCGCCGATGGCGCAGCGATGAAGTGTTCCGTGGATGCCTTGAACCCATACGACGGTGAAGCGAATGGCGAAGCCACCGAACGCACCACACTATCCCCGCCCGCCTTCAACACAGGTGTGCTGTCGCGCACCACGGCATCCGGTCGTTGGCGCACCACCACGGGCACCACCGATGCGTAGGGCACGGTGAGTTCGAAATGCTTCTTCCATTCCGGATGGGTCACGGCCTGCATGGCGCCCACATCCCCCCTGCCCTGCCACAACGCGAGGAGCAGCGAATCCGGATGGTCGAAGGGAAGCACGGCGAGGGTGAGCTTGGCCTTGCGCGCGAAACGTTGGAGCAGTTCGTACTCCAGGCCGGTGGTGGCGCGCTGGCGTTCCTCCCACACGAGCGGATCGCGCAGCACGAGCACGCGCAGCGTATCCGCGGCGATGCTATCCAGGTCGCGCTGCGCGGTGGGGCCATCCCACGGATGCCATTGCGGTGCATGCGTGAGCCCGCCCCGGAAATAGAGCATGGCCACGGCTACGACGATGCCGCTCGCCACGACCAGTACACCGCGTGTGCGCTTGTTCATCGCCATGCCTGCGTGTGTACGTGGATGTCGGGGAGGAAGATGTCGAACTCCTTGTGGTACTCGTCGATGTGATCGGCCAATATGACCTCGGCACCCGACATGGGAGCACCCATAGGCACCCGCTTGGAAAGTCCATGCAACGCCCTGCCGATACCCTCCAGGGTGGCGTAGCTGGTGAGCCAGTCGCGCTCCCTCATGAAACCGAACATGTATCGGATGCCCGCCGGCATCTCCGTCTCGCGCACTTGCAGTAACGCGTACATGCGCTGTGCGAACACCGGCAGTGGCTCGTCGTGCAACTGGGACCACCGCGAGGCGAGCAGGTGATCGCAGAAGAGGTCCATGACCACGCCGGCATAGCGCCCGGCATGTGCCCGCACACGTGCACGCCCCGCCTGCAAGGCAGGATGCTGGTCCGTGAAGCTGTCGATGGCGCGATGCAACTGGATGCCGGTGCGCACGCCCTCGGGGAAGCGCGATAGGTCGCGGCCCTTGATATCGTCCGCCATGAAGTTGCCCAGGATCACCTGCGGGTCTTCGCCGCTGAGGTAGAGGTGGCCCAGGTAGTTCATTCGCGCCGCCAAGGTAGCCCGGCACGCCCCGTCCACAGGGATCGCCGTTCATGTGATCGGCACTTCGGCCATATGCACCCCGGGTATCTTGCGCCGACCGATGAGCGCTCCCATCGCATCGCGCGCACTGCGCTACCGCGTTCCCACCTGGCTGGTGTACTGGTGCACCCAGTTCATCGGTTGGGGCTTGTACATCGCGCTGTTCCAGTTCCTGAGCTACCTGGACATGGACGAGCGTGTGCGCTTCGACGTGGCCATGATGCAGTACGTCATCGGTGTGGGCATCAGCCATGCCATGCGTGGGATCATCCTGCGCAACCACTGGCTGGACAAAGGCATCGGCTTCACCTTGCCGCGGCTGATCCTGGCGGCCACGCTGTTGAGCGTGGTGGCCTTCCTGGTGGAGAGCCTGCTCACGAGCATCGTCATCTCCCCCTCACGCGGCCTGCTCTCCTGGGCCCCGCTTGACCATCTCGGCCGCATCATCAACTGGACGCTGCTCCTTTCCATCTGGAGCTTCGCCTACTTCGCCTACATCTACTTCGTGCGCCACCGCCGCGAGGAGATCCGCAACCTGCGACTGGAAACGGCGAACCGGGAGAACCAGCTGGCCACCTTGCGCGCGCAGCTCAATCCCCACTTCATGTTCAACGCGCTCAACGGTATCCGCGCGCTGGTGGACGAGAACCCGGAACAGGCCAAGCGCTCCATCACCCAACTGAGCGCCATCCTTCGCAATGCCATGTCCACGGTGAAGCGACGCACGGTACCGCTTGGCGAGGAGATCGACATCGTGAAGGCCTACCTGGCCCTGGAAGCCATGCGCTACGAAGAGCGTCTGCGTGTGCAATTCGACCTCGAAGAAGGTCTAGAGCGCGAACTCGTGCCACCCATGCTGTTGCAGACGCTGGTGGAGAACGCCGTGCGCCACGGTGTGGCCAATTTCCCGCAAGGAGGGGATGTGCAGATCGGCGCGCACCGCGGCTTGGACAACCTGGTACTGAGCGTTATGAACAGCGGCCATTACGAGCCGGGCAAGATCGCTGGCACGGGCATCGGCCTGCGCAACACACGTCGCCGCTTGGAGATGATCTACGGCAGCGGCGCGCACATGAACATCAGCAATCACAACGGCATGGTGGTCACCGAAGTGGTGATCCCCCTGCAACATGAAACCAAGTAAGGCAGGTATCCACCTCACCCCAGAGCCATGAAAGCCATCATCGTTGACGACGAACGCCTCGCCCGTAAGGAGCTGACGAGCCTGCTGGAGAAGCACGACCACATCGAGATCATCGGCGAAGCGGCGAACGCCGACGAGGCCGAAGCCCTGATCGCCGAGAAGAAGCCCGACCTGCTCTTCCTGGACATCAACATGCCAGGGCGCACCGGCTTCCAGCTGCTGGAGGCACTGGACCATGCGCCGCACGTGATCTTCGTTACGGCCTATGACGAGCATGCACTGGAAGCCTTCAAGGTGAACGCCCTCGACTACCTGTTGAAACCCATCGAAGCAGAGCGCCTCGACGCGGCCATCAACAAACTGCCACGCGTGAGCGAGGAAGGACTACCCACCCGTGAACTACTCAAGGAAACGGACCAGATCTTCCTGAAGGATGGGGAGAAGTGCTGGTTCGTGACCCTGAAGGACGTGCGCTATTTCGAGAGCGAAGGCAACTACGTGCGCGTGCGCTTCGCCGACCAGAAGCCCTTGGTGCTGCGCTCACTGAACAAACTGGAGGAGAAGCTGGACCCGCTCACCTTCTTCCGCGCCAACCGCAAACACATCATCAACCTGCGCTGGGTGGACAAGATCGAGCCCTGGTTCAGCGGTGGCCTCATGGTGAAGCTGAAGCACACCGACAAGAACGGCGAGCCGGAGACCGTGGAGGTGAGCCGCCGCCAGGCCGCACGCTTCAAGGACCTGCTGAGCCTTTGAACCACTCCTTGTGATATTTGCCGCATGAGCGACGGCTATGTGAACACAAGTACCGCGGACGGCATCGCCACGGTCACCTTCCACCACCCCAAGAGCAACAGCCTACCCGGCCACATCCTACGCGGCATCGCCGATGCGATAACGGCTGCAGGCAGGGATACCAACACACGGGTCATCATCCTCCGCAGTGAGGGCGACAAAGCCTTCTGCGCGGGTGCCAGCTTCGACGAACTGGTCGCCATCGACGATGCCGAGAACGGCCTCGCCTTCTTCAGTGGGTTCGCACACGTGATCAATGCCATCCGCACGGCACCGGTCTTCGTCATCGGTCGTATCCACAGCCATTGTGTAGGCGGCGGTGTGGGACTGGCCTGCGCCGTGGATATCGCTTACGCCCACAGCAGCGCAAGCGCACGCCTGAGCGAACTCGCCGTGGGCATCGGTCCCTTCGTGGTGGGACCGGCCGTGGAACGCAAAGTGGGCACCGGGCACTTCGGCATGCTGAGCGCCACACCCGCCACGCGCAGGAGCGCGCAATGGTGCGAGCAGCAAGGCATGTATGCAGAGGTGTTCGATACGGTGGAGGCACTGGATGCCCGCATCGCCGCACACGCCAGGGAACTTGCCGCCTACAGCCCCGAGGCCATGGCCGACATCAAGCGCGTGATGTGGAAAGGCACCGAGGACTGGGACACGCTTCTGATCGAGCGCGCCAAGATCAGCGGACGGTTGGTACTCTCGGAGTTCACGCGGAACGCCATCGCCAAATTCAAGGCGGAGGCAGCGAAGCGTTAGCGCAGACGGTCCGCACTGCGCACCAAGGCCTCGTCCTTCTTGATGGCACGCTCCGCAGCGAGGCCGAGGAAGATGGCGGCGAACGGCAGGAAGAAGCCCGGTTGCAACGCATAGTCCACCTTACCTCCCTGCTCCAAATAGGCCAGCACGGAGGCATGCGTGATCCATTCGGCCACCAGCAATGATACCGCGGCCAGGTAGCTGAAGCGGACGAAACGCACCTGTCGCGTACGGTCCTTGAAGAAGAAGATGGTGACCAGCAGGAGCGCCCCCAGGATCGCGGCGAGCACATGCAAGGGCAGCTTCAAGGACACGTCGGCCACCTCCACCCCATCGGCCGTGGTAAGACCGAGCACACCCAGCAGGTACCGCCCACCATCGGCTTGCTCATAGCTGGCCAGCGGTAGTGCGAACAACAGGGCCACCACGAGCGCGGCGACGAGCAGGAAAAGCGATTGGATGCGTTGGACCATGGTGGAAAAGCAGTGCACAAAGATGGAGCAGCCTGCGTTTGCGTTTGTCCCAAATCCCCTTAGGTTTGCCTCGTTCTTCACACAGAGCGCCGTTCGGCACCTGTCCCCTTCACAGAATCGTTTTCCTGACCAATTGAAGCCCCTTTGGGCTTTCCCTACGGCGCAAGCACACGCCATCCTCACCAGCCCTACTGGACATGTACGACAACGCGGCGCTCAGCGCCATGAAGCTTCCCGAACTCAAGGAGATCGCGAAGAAGCTGAACCTGAAGAAGACCGAGTCCCTCAAGAAGCAGGACCTCATCGCGCGCATCCTCGAAGCGCAGGAAGGCACACCGGCCGCGGAGAAATCCATCGGACCCAGCTTCGTGGGTGATGACAAGGACTTGACAGCGCTGGCAACGGCGGACGAGATCCCCGTGGAAGTGGACCCCGAACCGGTGCCCGAGGCGGACGAAGAGGATGACGACGAGGAGGACGACGACGAGGAAGAGGGCGATGACGAGGAAGACGAAGAGGAGGAAGCGGTAGGCGAAGCCCCCGCACCTGCTGCGCCCCCCGTACACCAACGTCGTGATGACCGTGACCGGCAGGACCGGCGTGATCGTGGCCCGCGTGACCAAGGGAACGAAGGTGCGCGCCGTGACGATGAGCGCCGCGACCGCGATGCGCGCAACGACCGTCCTGAACAACGCCAAGGCGATCGTCGGCAGGGTGAGCAGCGTCCGGGCGAACAACGCAATGAGCGTAACGACCGAAACGACCGCGACCAACGCAACGACCGTGGTGGCCGCGACGAGCGCCGGGACCAACGCAACGACCGTCAACAGGGCCAGAGCAACAACGATCGTCCGGAGCAGCGCGATCAAGCTCGTGGCGACCAGCAGCGCGATCAACAGCGCAATGACCAGCAGCGCAACGACCGTGACCAACGGAACGAACAGCGCAACGAGCAACGCAACGACCAGCGTCAGCAGCAAGACCGGCAACCACCGCGCGAGCAGTTCAACTTCGATGCCTTCGTGGAATGCGAGGGCGTGCTGGAGGTGATGCCCGAGGGCTATGGCTTCCTTCGCAGCAGCGACTACAACTACCTCGCCTCACCGGACGACGTGTATGTGAACCAGCAGCAGATCAAGCAGTACGGCCTGAAGCTGGGTGATACCGTTACCGGTTACGTGCGCCCCCCACGCGAAGGCGACAAGTTCTTCCCGCTGTTCAAGGTGGAGAAGATCAATGGCCGCGATCCCGAATGGGTGCGAGACCGGGTCCCCTTCAAGTTCCTGACACCCTTGTTCCCGGATGAGAAGTTCACCCTCGCCGGCAAGGACACCAACATCAGCATGCGCGTGCTGGACCTCTTCGCCCCCATCGGCAAAGGGCAGCGCGGCCTGATCGTGGCGCAACCGAAGACGGGTAAGACGGTACTGCTGAAGGATGTGGCGAACGCCATCGCGGCGAACCACCCGGAGGTCTATCTCATCGTGCTCCTCATCGACGAGCGCCCCGAAGAAGTGACCGACATGGCCCGCAGCGTGAAAGCGGAAGTGATCGCCAGCACCTTCGATGAACCCGCCTCGCGCCACGTGGCGGTCGCTGGCATCGTGCTGGAGAAGGCCAAGGCCCTCACCGAGTGCGGTCACGATGTGGTGATCCTGCTGGATTCCATCACCCGCCTGGCACGTGCTTACAACACGGTACAACCGGCCAGCGGCAAGATCCTGAGCGGTGGTGTGGATGCCAACGCGCTACAGAAACCGAAGCGCTTCTTCGGTGCCGCACGGAAGATCGAGAACGGTGGCTCGCTCACCATCCTCGCCACCGCCCTGGTCGATACCGGAAGCAAGATGGACGAGGTGATCTTCGAGGAGTTCAAGGGCACGGGCAACATGGAACTGCAGCTGGACCGGAAGATCAGCAACCGCCGCATCTTCCCCGCCATCGACATCCTGAGCAGCGGTACGCGCCGCGATGACCTCCTGCACGGCAAGGAGGTATTGCAACGCACGTGGATCCTGCGCAAGCACCTGGCCGACATGAACAGTGTGGAGGCCATGGAGTTCGTGAAAAAGCACATGGAAGGCACCAAGAGCAACGAGGAGTTCCTGGTGAGCATGAACAGCTAAGGCATGGTGGTATCCGCGCTCATAGCGCTGGCGGTATGCGTACTGCGGCTCATCCTGTTCCAACTGGGCCGTCCGCCGGAAGGCACGGATTTCCTGATCGTGCACTTCTTCGCGATCGTGACGGTGGTGTTCGTGATGGACCAGCGCCTACTCACGGCGAACAAGACAACGGGCTTCGCTGTGCTCATGCGCGACGGCTTCAAAGGGGCCGCTGTCTACGCCCTCGTCGTATCGGCCTTCATCTGGATCTACTACTCGGCCGTGGAGCCGCACTACTTCACGCACAAGGTGAACGCCATGGTGCAGAAGGGTCTTGCGGAAGGACAGCCGGAGAACGTGATACGCCCCCGGATGGAACGTTTCTTCACGCCCTTCAACTACACCACCATCACCTTCTTCACCATGCTCATCGCGGGTGCTTTCAATGCCCTGCTCATCGGCGCATTGCACCACAAGGTGCTGCGCCGGTTCACGCGATGAACGCCTCGCTGAGGGCCTGAAGGTCGAGGCCGCCGAAGTTGCCGCTGCTCATCATGAGCAGCACGCTATCGCCACCGATACCCTCTCGCACGGCACCCATCACGGCAATGGGGTCGGTGAGCACCAACAGGTCCTCCCTACCGAAGGCCGCCTTCACCCGCTCAGCCGGAATAGGAGGCAATCGTTTCAGTTGCACCGCGTGCGGATCGTAGAACACCACGGCCTTGTCTGCAGCATCCATGCATCCGGCGTACTGGTCCAGGAAGCCTTCGCTGAGGCTGCTGTACGTGTGCAACTCCATGCATGCGATGAGGCGTCTGCCGGGGAACTGCTCACGCACCGCTTGCAGCGTGGCTTTCAGCTTGCTGGGTGAGTGCGCGAAATCCTTGAACACGCTCCTACCCGGTACCGAGGCCAGCTTCTCCAAGCGCCGCGCCGCACCGTGGAAGGTGCGAATGGCCGCGTAGAACTCCTTGTCGCCGATGCCGAGCTGATGGCACACATGACGCGCACCCTCCAGGTTCTGTAGGTTGTGCCTGCCGAACACCTCCAGCGCCACATCACCATGGTCGGTGGTGAGCACCGTGACACCGTCGTCGATGCGATGGGCGGGCACACCATAAGCGACACGGACCATGTCACCTTGGGACTGTCGAAGGTCCACCGCGTTCTCTTCCGCCAGCATCCGTACTTCCGGGTCTTCCGCGCAATAGATGAGCTTGCCACCGGGCTCCACCAGCGCAATGAACTTGCGGAACTGGTCCACATAGCTCTCGAAGGTCTTGAAGACATTGATGTGATCCCATGCGATGCCGCTCACGAGCGCGATATCCGGCTTGTATAGGTGGAACTTGGGCACCGGCTCCAATGCGGAAGCGAGGTACTCGTCGCCTTCGATGATGGCCACGCGGCTGCTGGCGCTCACCTTCACCATGCAATCGAAGCCGTCCAACTGCGCCCCCACGAGGTAGTCGAACTCCACCCCGGCATGGCGCAACACGTGCACGATCATGCTGGTGATGGTGGTCTTGCCGTGGCTGCCACCGATGACCACACGGGTCTTGTCCTTGGTGCGCTCGTAGAAGTAGGAAGGGTAACTGTACACGGGGATGCCCAGCTCCTGCGCACGTTTCAATTCCGGGTTGTCGATGCGCGCGTGCATCCCCAGGATCACGGCATCCAGGTCGGTGGTGATATCCTCCGGCCGCCAGCCGAGCTTGTCGGGCAGCAGGCCCAGCCTATCCAATCGGCTACGGCTGGGTTCGAAGATCTCGTCGTCGCTACCCGTTACATCGAATCCCTGGCGATGCAGGGCGATGGCCAGGTTGTGCATGGCGCTGCCGCCGATGGCGATGAAATGAACGCGCTTCATGGAGGCAAATGTGGAATGGCCGGGTCGGGTGTGCGCCGCAGCCAATCGCTATCTGTTCACGCAACGATGTGAGCCGCGGTCGCCGGAGCGAGGCGCGTCTCTCGGCCTACGCCACCCGTGTGGCTGAGCAATGATCGAATTCAAATGGCAAGCGGACCCATAGTGTTGATCCACTATTCGCAAGTGCCAAAGGCTCGGTGATACTAGGGCTTCTCCAGCACCACCTTCCCATCTCGCAGAACAGCAACCGTGGTACCATGCAAACGTGCCGTCTTCCGCGCTGACTTCGCAGCTCGCCGCAACGCGATGCCAACAGCCTTCACGAACGTATCCGGAACCCTCTTGGTGGTCTTACTTGCCATTGTATCCTTCGATGAGCTTCGTGGTACTTCCTGTGTTGTCGTATACAGCCCAGCTATCCGCAAGTTCTTTGTACTCCGATCCGAAATTACGCCACCCCCGTTCGAATCGACGCCGCACATCCGACTCCGGCACATAGTGCCCCCCTTGCGCCACCCGATTCGCAATGCGCTTCAAAGCCACTTCCACATTGGATAGCTTGAGGAACACGATCTCGATCCGGTACCCGGCCGCTTTCCATTTCCGCAGCCTGCTCCTATAGGTCGCCCCGCTCAGGGTGGTCTCGAAGGCGAAATCCTTGCGTTCGGAAGAAAGTCTATCCAACTCCTTTAGCAGGATCCGGCCAGCCGCTACCTGAGCGGCCGATGGGTCCAGTGGAGAGAGTCCCGCTGCGATCAGGTCGGCGTTCACGAAGTGCATCACACCCGCCTCATTCGGGAGGAACTCACGTGCGAAGGTGGTCTTCCCCGCACCGTTGGGACCAGCGATGACAATGCAACGGGGGCGTCGTTTCGGCATGGTGTACAAGGATACAGTACACGTCCGAAGCGACGATCTTCGCAGCATGACCCTGCACCCGATAGACACCGGATACTTCAAGCTCGATGGCGGCGCCATGTTCGGTGTGGTGCCGCGCACCCTGTGGAACAAGCTGCACCCACCCGATGAACGCAACCTGTGCACCTGGGCCATGCGTTGCCTGCTGGTGGAGGATGGCGACCGGCTGATGCTGATCGACAATGGCATCGGTGACAAGCAGGACGCCAAGTTCTTCGGCCACTATGATCTGCATGGCAGCGACACACTGGATGGCTCGCTGAAGAAGGCGGGCTTCAGTCGCGACGATGTCACCGATGTCTTCCTCACCCACCTCCACTTCGACCATTGTGGCGGCAGCATCGTACGCGCTGGCGAAGGCTTCGCGCCCGCCTTCAAGAACGCTACGTTCTGGAGCAACGAGCACCATTGGGCATGGGCCACACGCCCCAACGCGCGCGAGAAGGCGAGCTTCCTCAAGGAGAACATCCTTCCCATCCAGGAGAGCGGACAGTTGAAGTTCGTGGAGGTGGCCCGCACCGCGCCCACGGCCAATACGTGGACAGCAGACCTACTGCCCGGCGTTGATGTGCTCACGGTGAACGGTCATACGGATGCGATGATGATCCCACACATCCGTTACAAGGGCCGCACGGTCTGCTTCATGGCCGACCTGCTCCCCAGTGTGCACCACATCCCACTCGCGTGGGTGATGGCCTATGACACACGCCCACTGCTAACACTCGACGAGAAGGCCGCCTTCCTCGAGCGCGCCGCCGATGAACAGTACGTCCTCTTCCTGGAGCATGACGCGATGAACCAATGCTGCACGGTGGAGCGGACGGAGAAGGGGATCAAGCTGAAGGAGGTGTTCCCCTTGAGCGCGCTCTGATCACCAGAGCTTCCTGCCGAACAAGCTGATGGTGGTGTACGTGAAGCCCACGCGCACCTGTCCTTCCTCCTCCTTCACCGGGAACACGCCCACGTTGCTCGTTAGTGCATGCTTGCAGCGGCCGGTGACCGGGTCGTAGTGGAAGCGGTGGAAGGGACATACCACATGACCATCATCCACCCAACCGCCACTGAGCGCACGACCTTGATGCGGACAGCGGTCTTCCATGGCGCGCAGTGTTCCCTGCATCCGCACGAAAGCCAGCGCGCGCTTGCGCACCACAACGCGTATCAGTGCTCCTTCGTCCAGTAATGGCAGTCTATCGTCCTGCACCTTCACCCATCGTGTACCCTCCGTCATCATCGCTGTAGGATGAACGCGCCTTGCTCGCGCACATCGTGGCAAGCTAGGTCATGTTCTGCGCACCAGGTGCGCACGAAGCCACGCGTTCGCCACGGCACGCCACCGGCAATGACCACGCAACGGGAAACGCGGCGCCACGCCTCCAACTCATCCGCGGCGAGCGAATAGCGATCATGCAGCACCACCGCATCGAAGCGAGCACTCGTATCCGCGAATCCCAGTCCCGTCCCGGCATTCGTGAACACGACATCGAACGTTGAAGAGCGCCAGCGCCCACCGCCCGCCAGTGTGCCGCCGTGCTGGGAAACACCAGCGCCAAAGACATCCTCGCCGACCGGAACCACCCGCTCAAGTCCGAACGCGCGCTGGTGCTTCTGCAACTTGGAAAGCGTACGCGGACGCACCAGCGAGCTATCCCCCGAAGAAGCCACAGCCAGTTCGCGTCCGGTGACCATGGCGGCCACGAAGCCGTCGCGCTCCTCGTATACCACGAAGCTGGACCGGTGGTTGGCTTCGCGCGCACGAAGGCCCCAGCAAACGAGCAGGGCGGCCACACAGGCGGACGTGACCCATTTCATGCTCTTCCAGCGCCATTGCCACCAAGCGGAAGCTGCCAGCACGAGCAAGTAGAGCAGCACCATTTCCCGCGCGCCGATGCGCACGGCCGGATAGGCACCGGGCAACGAAGCGAACAGGTCGGTGGACCATCCCACCAAGCGCAGCAACTGGGTCATGAGCCAGGCCAACACATCGCCAACGACGGGCACCCAATGGAACAACGCGAGCAACACACCGCCATAGACCGCGAAGGTGCTTGCCGATACGACCAGGATGTTGGCTGGAAGGAACCACACCGGGAACGCCTTGAACAGATAGAGCGAGAGCGGTGTGGTGAGCAATTGCGCCGACGTGGACACCACGGCCAGGGCCCATGCCTGTTGGAGGATCCAATTGTCTGGCACCCACAAGGACCGCAGCGGGCGATAGAACAGGATGATGCCGAGCACGGCGAGGAAGGAGAGTTGGAAGCTTGCCTGATGCAGCATGGAAGGATCCCACACCAGCAGGATGAGCGCTGCGGCGAAAAGACTGTTGAGATGGTCCGTGCGCTGGCGGGCCATGCTCGCTAGCGTGAACAGGGTGAACATGACCGTGGCCCGGAGAACGCTGGGTGAGGCTCCCGTGAGTCCCGCATACCCCCACAGCGCGGCAAGGATGACCAGCCCCCGCACCCACTGAGCCGGCCCGCTCTTACCCCACCACTGCGTGGCGAAGGAGAGCACGATGAAGATCAACCCCACGTGCATGCCGGACACGGCCAACACATGGATGGTACCACTGCGCATGAACGCGTCCTTCTGTTCGTAGTCCAACTCATCGCGCTCCCCCAATACAAGAGCCTTCACCAACGCGCGTTCACGAAATGGCACGCCGCTCCCATCGAGCCAGCGGCTCACCTGCTCGCGCGCATCGGTGAAAAGGTCCGTCCAACGCCAGGGGTGGTCGAGCACCTGCCACTGGTCCCGCGTAGCGAAGGCCTCCAGTGCGATGCCACGCGACTTCGCCCATGCCTTTCGATCGAAACCACCGGGATCGGCCACGCGGACGATCGGCTCCAATACTGCATCCATCAGGACACGGTCGCCAGCGCGCGGATCGACACGCAGGCTATCACGCAGGAAGGTGAGCATCACATTGCCGTGCACGGGCGTGCAGACACGGCGGTCCATGCGCGCCACCAACGATGCATCCATGCGCACCACCTTGGGTGAAACGCTGTTCACCGCTTCCACCCGCAACATCCAGGGGCCATCCGAAACGCGATCGGCCTCCACCGCGAGCGGGTCGTTGACGGCAAGGCGGACCAATGCCCAACAGAGACCCACCGCAAGGAACCAGCACGAGAACACCGCGCCGCGCTGCCAACGTTCCTCCGCATCCGTAGGCAGCAACAACAAGAGGAGTGCGGCAACGGTCATGATACCCAGCAAGGGTGCCAACCATGACAACGGAGGTTGGAAGACCCACGACAAGAGCACGCCACAAACGAACGGGACCACCATGCGCAACATGGGCGATCGCCGAATGGCGCTCCAAGGTCCTTGCAGGTCGATCATGCTCGCTTACATCCGAGGCAAAAGCTAGCTCATCGGACCATACCGTGCGCTCGTCTATGCAGAGTACCGATGGCGAATTGCGCAATTAGCTTCATCGGACCAATGCACGCCCCATGGTAGTCGCTCTCATCCTTGCCTGGACCCTCCTCTTCGCTCCGCTCACGGCCTTCCTTGCAGGCAACCGTGGATACGATGTGATGCCTTGGTATCTGGTAGGGCTCGCCTTGGGTCCGGTCGGTCTATTCAGCGGCTGGTTGCCCAAGCGCGACCATGCACCGGAACTGCTCTTCGCTGCCGAACTACAGGCACAGCAAATTGGCTGAACGCTACCAGACCTGTAGCATCAGGCACTTGAGGTAGTGCGTTTCCGGAACACCCCACAGAATGGGATGGTCTGGCGGTTGCGCCCCGTTGTACACTTCGCGCAAGCTGCGCCCAGCATCCCGGGCCGCCTCGGCCACCATCTTGCGGAAGAGGTCTGGCGTAAGGTGCTGTGAACAACTACAGGTGACCAGGTACCCACCACTGGGAATGCACTTGAGCGCGCGCAGGTTGATCTCCTTGTATCCGCGATAGGCGTTCTCCAGCGCTCCTTTGCTCTTGGCGAAGGCCGGAGGATCGAGCACGATCACGTCCCACTGCTTGCCGGTACGGCTGGCCTCCGTAAGGAAATCGAACACGTTGGCCGTTCGGAAGGAACAATGCTTGAAGTCGTTCAAGGCCGCATTGCGCGTGGCCAGGGCTACCGCCTCTTCGCTGATATCCAACCCGAGCACCTCGGTGGCACCTGCCTTGGCTGCCTGCAGGGCGAAGCCGCCGGTATGTGTGAAGCAATCCAGAACGCGCGCACCCTTCGCAAGGCGTTGCACCGCCTGGTGATTGAAGGCTTGGTCCAGGAAGTGACCCGTCTTCTGACCGTCCGCCACATCCACATGCACCTTCACACCGGTGGCACCGGTACCCTTGTCCATGCTGAACGGCGCCTCTTCTTCGATGACGAGTTCCGTCTTGAACGGTTTACCAACGAAGCCCTTCTCCAACAACAGGCCTTCCTTCTCGCGAATGGGGACATCGTTGCGCAGGTACATACCACTGGGACCGATGACCCTTTCCAACGCGGCGATCACCACGTCCTTCCAACGCTCCATGCCGAGCGTGAGGAATTGGATGGAGAGCACATCATTGAACTTGTCGACCACCAACCCTGGTAGGCGGTCCGCCTCACCGAAAATGACGCGGCAACTGTTGGTGTAGCCCATGCGCTGCCGGTACTGCCAGGCCTGTTCGATGCGCGACTCGATGAGCGCCTTGTTCACCCGTTCCTCCACATGGGCGGTGAGGATGCGCACGCGGATCATCGACTTGGGATTGATGTAGCCCTGGCCGAGCGCGCGACGCCGGGCATCGAAGACCTGCACCACATCACCGGGCATGTACTCCCCCTCCTCCTTCACCACCTGCGTGGCGAAGACCCAGGGATGTCCGTTGCGGACACGGTCATTCGTATCGTTGATGAAGATGCGGGCTTGCGACATGGGCGGCGAAGGTAGCCGACCATTCACCTCCCCTTGGGTCCTCCGCCGTTGCCCACCGGTACGGGTTCTTCATCTCGGAAGAAATCCAGCGTGCCCAGGTCCACCACGTGCACCTCGTTGTAGAAATGGTGCAGGATGTCCGCGTAGCCGAAGCCCGCGCGCGCCATGCCCATGGCACCCTCCTGGCACAAACCCACCGCATGTCCGAAGCCCCTGCCCTTCAGCAACACGCGATCCCCCTCCGCAGTGACGGAGAAGTAAGTGGAACGCAGGCCTAGATCCTCGCGCACATGTTTGAGCGGCAACAAGGGCCACGTGTTACCCAAGTAGAGGTCCCGGCATTGCGGCTCATAACTGAGCACGGGGCGTAGATGAGCCTCGTCATCCGTTCGGTAACCGAACCGCTTTTCCAGGTACCCGAGCCATTCGCTGCGCGACATGCTCTTCTGCCAGGTGGCGTGCGGTGCATGCAGGCAGAAGGTATCCCGGGTGGCGCGCAGGTAGGGCTCCCGCTTGCTCCATAGGTCCTCGGCGTTCATCGTTTCTCCGCCGCAATTGCTGTGGAAGGTGGCGTGGATGAGCTTGATGTCCGCATCCACGATCACCAAGCTGTGCGTGGCATCCACCGCCTGCTGGATGCTATCGTTCCTATTCCGACCACGGAACACCTGGCAGTGCACGCCATCACATAGTTCGAAGCCTTCGGGTGCGTGCTTGCGCATGTTGGTGAGCGCGTAGGTGCGGCAACTCACGCTCTGCAATTTGTAGTACTCGATGTGGTGCTCCTTCCCAGCTTCGGCGCTCACCACACCAGCCGTGTACGACTCCAGGGGGAGGCGATCCACCAAGAGCAATTTGCCGTCGGCGATGCTCGCTTCCAACGCACCGGGATAGGTGCGTTCGGCCTCCTTGCGGTCCAGCGCACGCATGCGAAAGCCTCCACCGTTGGGCACGATCTCGATCCTCTTCGCACTGAACGACAAGGACAGCGACTTTGCGGCGACCGTGCTGCCAACCTGTTCCAACCGAAGTCCGTCATTGGAGCGCAACTCCCCTTTGCGCACACCATCCGCCAGCACGGTGCATGTACCGCGCACGGTCATCACCATCACCTGCTTCACCGGCCGCTCGCGGTAGAGCCCCACACGCATCTCCCGGTCGTGCAAGGGACTTTGCGCCTGCACGACGGTGGCGAAGAGGCCGAGCAGAAGGAACAGGACAAGCGCACGCATGGGAACGGCGCCAAAAGTACCGGGGTGGCACGCGGCCTTGCGGAGCTAGGCGTTCAGACTTTTCCACACGCTCGCGGCCACATTGGCCGAGGCGCCCGGTCCGCCAAGCGCGCGTTGCAGCTCCGCCAGGTCGGCGAGCATGCGCGTGCGGTACGCCCCATCGGCCAGCAGGCGCTCCAATTCAGCGCTCATGGTATCCACGGTGAGTTCCTGCTGGATCAGTTCGCGTACCACTTCGCGGTCCATGATCAGGTTCACGAGGCTGATGTACTTGATGTCCACCAGGCGCTTGGCGATCCACACGTTCAGCGCGCTCCCGCTGTAGCACACCACCTCGGGGATGCCGAAGAGCGCGGTCTCCAAGGTGGCCGTGCCACTCGTCACCAAGGCTGCACGTGCATGGCGTAGCACATCATAGGTGCGCCCCTTCACCACGGTGATGGCGGCGCCGGACATGTGCCGTGCATAGAGTTCGTCCGGAACGGATGGCGCAGCGGCCAGCACGAACCGGTATGCCGGAAAGCGCGCCGCTACTTGCACCATGAGCGGTAGCACCCGCGCGATCTCCTGGTGCCTGCTGCCGGGCAACAAGGCCACCACTGGCCGCGGATCATCACCGGGCAGTGGGGCCAATGTGTTCCGCCCTTCCTGCTCGATGGCATCCAGCAGCGGATGCCCCACGAAATCCACCTGCATGCCATAGCGTGCATACCAGGCCTGCTCGAACGGAAGGATGACATACATGCGGTCCACCACCTTCTTGATAGTGTGCACGCGTCCTTTCTTCCACGCCCACACCTGCGGGCTTATGTAGTAGTGCACCGGAATGCCCTTGGCATGCGCCCATTCAGCGATGCGCAGGTTGAAGCCGGGATAGTCGATGAGGATCAGCGCATCAGGTTTGAAGGCTTCGATGTCCTTCTTGCACACATCGATATTGCGCAGGATGGTGCGCAGGTTCATGATCACCTGCGTGAAGCCCATGAACGCCAGTTCGCGGTAATGCTTCACCACCTCGGCACCGGCAGCCTGCATGCGATCACCGCCCCAGGCGCGTATGGTCGATCCACCAACACCAGCCACCTGATGCAATGCCCGGATGAGATTGCCCCCGTGCAGATCGCCGCTCGCTTCACCGGCTATGATGTAGAGCCGCTTCATCAGAACCAAAGCGCGATGATGGCCACGCCGTAGATGAAGCACGCGAGGATGACACCACGCATGGCCTTGTGGCGATCACTGCGATCGAACCAGAAGAAGAGCGGCAGGTTGGCGATGAGCGATAGCGAGAGTATGGGCGATTGATATTCCCGCGTGCCGAAGAAGAGATCGTACACGAACTCGTTCAGGGAAAGATGTGGACGGATGACCGTGACGTAGAGCAGACCATAGAGGAAGAAGCCGCCTATGGGAGCCAGGAGGCCACCGATCAAACCGATGGCCTGACTATCCGACCGCATGATCCCACGTGTTCAGTTGCGCAATGGCATGGTGCGCGGTCATGTCGAACTGGGTGGGTACCACGCTCACGTACCGGTTGTTCACGGCCCACACATCGGTATCCTCACCATGTTCCTCGCTCTCGAAGGCGCCCCGCATCCAGTAGTATTCCTTGTTACCGGGATCGAGGCGGGTCTCGAATTCATCCTTGTAGTTCGCCTTCGCCTGGCGGCACACCCGGACGCCCTTCAGTGGAGCACCATCGTTGCGTGGCACGTTCACGTTCAAGCAGGTGCCTTGCGCCACGCCGTGCTTCAGGGTGTTGGCGACCACACTGCGGATCACGGGCAACACCTGGGAAAAGTCCGCTTCGATGGCGTGGTCCATCAGGCTGAAGCCGACACTGGGTATGCCCTCCATCGCACCTTCCACCGCTGCGCTCATGGTCCCGCTGTACAGCACGTTGATGCTGATGTTCGCGCCGTGGTTGACACCGCTAACGAGCAGATCCGGCTTGTTGCCGCCAAGCAGTTTGTAGATGGCGAGCTTCACGCAGTCCACCGGTGTGCCGCTGCAACTCCACGCCTCCACACCGTCCGTGAGATGCACCGATTGCAGGCGCAGGAAGCTGTGGATGGTGATCGCATGCCCCATGGCGCTCTGCGGTTTGTCCGGCGCCACCACGATGACGCGACCGAACGCCTTCACCTCCTCCACCAGCGCCCGTATGCCCGGTGCGAAGATGCCGTCGTCATTGGTGACCAGGATGAGGGGCTGTTGTTGCATGGGAGCGCAAAGCTAGGCGGACATGCGGGCATGTGACCATATGTGCATGTGACCATGTGGGCATGCGACCATGTGGGTATGTGAACATGAGGTCATGTGACCATCTGGGCATGTGGACATGAGGTCATGGCATGCCGTGAAGAACATGGCAGCGGCATGCGCACCCTCTTCGCCTGATGCTCGATCTTCGCCGCTGGTCATAGGCCTATGTTCACATGACCACATGCCCCCATGAAGACCCCTGTCCATCCTCCCAACGCCGCAACGCCCTTGGCGCCCTACACGCCGGCCATCCAAGCGGGATCAACGCTCTACCTCAGCGGCCAGATCGCCATCGATGGCGACGGCAACCTGCACACGAGCGACATCGCCACCGAGACACGCAAGGTGATGGAGAACGTGGGGACCCTCCTGAAAGCGGCCGGACTGGACTACGCCCACCTGGTGAAGGTGACCATCTTCATGAGCGACATGGCGCACTATGCCGCCGTGAACGAGGTGTACGGCACCTACTTCACGGATACGCCGCCCGCGCGCGAAGCGGTGGCCGTGAAAGGCCTGCCCCGTGGTGTGAACGTGGAGATCAGCGGGATCGCGGTGCGCTGAACCCTAGGAAAGACGTTTCAGTTGGCTGCCATAAGCGGCCGTTACCACCACCGTCATGATGGGACCGGCGACGCCCAACATCTCCCACGGGAGGATGAGGTGCGGAGCGAAGATGCCCAGCAGTTGAGCGGCCGCATAGACGTGGAAGCCCACCTTGCGTCCACGCCAGATACCGATGGCACCTACCAGCCGCAGTGCGGTGCGCAGCAGGTAGATGAGCATAAGGAGCGCTCCGTTGTTGTAGAGGATGGGGATGAACCGCTCCAGCAGCGCATTGTCCTCGGCGGACATGTATTGCATGGCCCCCTGCTGGAAGATCGCCTCGAAGTCAGCCAGCGGCATCTGCTGCACTTGCAGCATGCCCAACGCGCCGATGCCATAGATCAGGATGAACAGCCCGGCGTTCAGGAAGGTGAGGATGCCGAGGACCGTGATCACATCCGGACGCTTGGTGCTGCCGTTCGCATCGGGGAGGAAGTGGGTAGCCATGGGGCGCGAAACTAACCGGCACCAAAAGAACGACCCCGCCTTTCGCAAGGCGGGGTCGCGCAACAAGGGCGATGAGCCTTAGCTCATGTGCTTCAGGTTAAGAGCGTAGAGGATGATGAAGATCACCGGGAAGATGGCACCCACGATACCCATGAGGCCAGCGAGTCCGCCACCGATCATCACGAAAGGAACGATCACGTAGGCCAGCTGACCCACGGTGTAGATATAGAAGCCGGTCTTCTTCAGCTTCCACATCATGAGCACGCCCACCAGGATCACCAGGCAGAGCAGGCCCTGGATGAGGGAGCTGTTGGCCATGGCGCTGTAGTCCATGCCGCCGAGGAGCGCATCGCCCAGGTTCTTGGCGAGTTCAGCACCTTCTTCGGTCATTTCGCCACTTGCCATGGACTCGTCCATCGCCTGGTCCATGATGTTCTCCATGCTGTCACCACCCAAGCTGCCCATGGCCTTCAGGGTGAAGTATCCGGAAACGCCGGAGAAGCACTACCAAGCGCAGCCGATGAAGCTCAGGATGCACAGAACGGTCAGGAAAGTCGGGCGCTTCGGGGCGCCAGTGTTGGTGTCGCTCATTTCTATGAGAGGTTTGGTTTGCGGCCAAGATAGACCCGTACCCGGTTCGTGCAAGCCCCACCCTACCGGCTAGTTTCCCACAGGCTTTCCATGATCGTTACATTCGCCGCCCCGGCACGCAGCCGGAATTCCCCCTACGACCATGAGCTACGACGTCATCGTTCTCGGCAGCGGCCCAGGAGGCTATGTTGCCGCCATTCGTGCCAGCCAATTGGGTTTGAAGACCGCCATCGTGGAGCGTGAAGCGCTCGGTGGCATCTGCCTCAACTGGGGTTGCATCCCCACCAAAGCGTTGCTGAAGAGCGCGCAGGTGTTCGAGTACATCAACCACGCCAAGGACTACGGCATCACCGTGGGTGCCGGCACCCCGGATATGAAGGCCATCGTCGCGCGCAGTCGCGGTGTGGCCGAGGGCATGAGCAAGGGCGTCCAGTTCCTCATGAAGAAGAACAAGATCGATGTGATCATGGGCACCGGCAAGGTGATGCCCGGCAAGAAGATCGAAGTGACCGGTGCCGATGGGAAGAAGCAGGTGGTGGAAGGAAAGAACATCATCATTGCCACCGGCGCGCGCAGTCGCGAGCTGCCAGCCCTGAAGCAGGACGGCAAGAAGATCATCGGCTACCGCGAGGCCATGGTGCTGGCGGAACAGCCCAAGAGCATGGTCGTGGTAGGCAGCGGCGCCATCGGCAGCGAGTTCGCCTACTTCTACAACGCCATCGGCACCAAAGTGACGTTGGTGGAGTTCCTCCCGAACGTGGTGCCCGTGGAAGATGAGGAAGTGAGCAAGCAGCTGGAAAAGAGCTTCAAGAAGCAGGGCATCGATGTGATGCTCTCCAGCGAAGTGACCAATGTGGATACCAAAGGCAAAGGCTGCGTGGTCACCATCAAGAACGCCGCAGGCGAGAAGAAGGTGGAATGCGACATCGTGCTGAGCGCCGTGGGCATCGCCGCCAACCTCGAAGGCATCGGTCTGGAAGAAGTGGGCATCGTCACCGACAAGGGCAAGATCAAGGTGGACGGTTACTACGCCACGAACATCCCGGGCTACTATGCCATTGGCGATGCGACCCCGGGCCAGGCGCTCGCGCACGTTGCTTCCGCAGAAGGCATCATCTGCGTGGAGAAGATCGCCGGGCAGAACCCACACGCGCTGGACTATGGCAACATCCCCGGTTGCACCTACTGCAGCCCCGAAGTGGCCAGCGTTGGCATGACCGAGAAGCAGTGCAAGGAGAAAGGTCTGGAGATCAAGGTGGGCAAGTTCCCCTTCAGCGCCAGCGGTAAGGCCAGCGCAGGCGGCAACAAGGATGGTTTCGTGAAGCTGATCTTCGATGCCAAG
>WBZX01000807.1_pt1 | contig 26465 bp, 26 predicted proteins | sample 5204211 | NCBI WGS metagenome assembly WBZX01 (sample SAMN12344362, study PRJNA552823) | activated sludge metagenome | biome: Activated sludge suspended growth; feature: Nitrification reactor; material: Wastewater; isolation source: activated sludge from nitrification reactor of wastewater... | reverse complement strand
GGGTTGCGGATGGCAACGAGCCAGAGACTCTTGCGCTTGGTCGAGGCTGCCGCAATCGAGGCAGAATCGACGACTTCTTCGGTGATCGCGCTCAATACCGGATCCTCGGGTCGAACAGGGTGTAGCTGATGTCGATCAGGAGGTTGATCACGACGTAGACTACGGAGAAGAGAAGAATGACGGTCTGGATGGTCGGGAAGTCGCGGCTCAGCACCGCTTCGACGGTGAGGCGCCCCAGGCCGGGCAGGCCGAAGACGCTCTCCGTGACCACCGCGCCGCCCATCAGGATGGCGATACCGAGACCGATGACGGTCAGGATCGGCACCGCCGCATTGCGCAGCGCATGGCGCATCAGCACGACGCGGTTGCTCAGGCCCTTGGCGCGTGCCGTGCGGATATAGTCCTCGTTCAGCACTTCGAGCACGGAGGCGCGCGTGATGCGCGAGATCAGCGCCACGAAGCCCACCGAGAGGGTCAGCGACGGCAGGACCATGCGCTCCGCGAACTGCCAGAAATTGACGCCTATTCGGACATAGCCCTGCACCGGCAACCAGCCGAGCTCGATGGCGAAAACGTAGATCAGGCAGTAGCCGATAACGAAGCCCGGCACGGAGAAGCCCAGGACCGAAAAACCCATGACGATGCGGTCGAACAGCGAGCCCTGACGATAGGCAGCCAGCACGCCGATCGGCACCGAGATGCAGACTGCGAAGACCAGGGTGCAAAGCGCCAGGGCGAGCGTCGGCTCGACGCGCTGGGCGATCAGTTCGGCCACGGTCTTCTTGAAGAAGTAGCTTTCGCCGAACTTGCCCTGGAGGATATCGCCGATCCAGATGGCGAACTGCGTCCATATCGGCTCGTTGAGGCCGAGCTTCTCGCGGATATCGGCGATCTGGTCGGAAGTGGCGTTGTCGCCGGCGATCACCGCAGCCGGATCACCGGGCGTCAATCGCAGCATGAGGAAGACAAAGATCGCCACCACCGCCAGAACGGGGATGATGGAGATCAAACGACGGGCAATGAAATCGAGCATTTTCCCTCTATGAATCACCCCGAGCGAAGCAAAAAGAGTTCCTTCGCTTCGCCCACGATGACGGCAACCAGGTCGCCGTCACTTCTTCTCTACGTTCCACATCACCGGCACCGGCGCCTTCAGCCAGCCGGTGACGTTGGCACGCGTCGCACCCGGGCCGTACCACTGGCCAATCCAGCCATACTGCGCGGTCTCCAATGCACGGTCCTGCACGGCCTTGGCCAGTGCCTTGTTCTTCACAGGATCGGTTTCCTTTGAGTAGTCGTCGCGCAACTTCTCGATAACGGGATCGGTTGGCCAGCCGAACCACGATTTGTCGCCCTGCGCCACCATGTACGAGGTCGAGATCGGGTTCAGGATGTCCGCAGCAACCGAGAAAGTATGGAACACGTTCCAGCCGCCTTGCGCAGGAGGCTCTTTCTTGGTGCGACGGGTGACCAGCGTTTGCCAGTCCATGGATTGCATGTCCACCTTGAAGCCGGCCTGCTCGAGCAGCGCCTTGGTCACCGGCGCCGTGTTGGTGAGCACCGGCAAGGTCGTCGACTGCATCAGCACGATCGGCGTGCCGTCGTAGCCGGCTTCCTTGAGGAGCGCCTTCGCTTTCTCAAAGTCGGGCTTCACCAGCAGGCCATTGGGCGCATCGAATGCGTTGGGCGTGCCGCAGACAAAAGCTGCCGAACAGACCTTGTAGTATTCCGGCTCGCCGACCGTCGCCTTGAGGTAGTCCTCCTGCCGCATCGCAAGCAGTGCTGCCTGACGGATCTTGGGATTGTCGAACGGCTTGACCAGATGATTGAAGCGGATGATGAACTGGTGGCCGAGCGGGTTCCAGTCGACCAGCTTCACGCTCTTGTCTTTCTTGAGCACCGGGATCAGGTCGTGCGGCGGCTGCTCGATCAGGTCGATTTCGCCCGCGATGATGGCGTTCACCTGCTGCTGGGTGTCCGGCATCTCGATGATCTCGACGCGGTCGACCTTGACGACCTTGCCACCGGCCAGACCCGAGGCGGGCTCGGAACGCGGCTTGTACTTCGGGTTCTTGATGTAGACGTGCTTTTCGCCGGGCTTGGACTCGGCGTTGACGTAGATGAAGGGGCCGGAGCCGATCTGGCTGTCGATCTGCTTGAACGGGTCGGTCTCGGCGACCTTCTTGGGCATCATGAAGGGCACTTGCGAGGACGGCTTGCCGAGCGAGTCGAGCACCAGGCCGTACGGCTCCTTCAATACCATCTGGAAGGTCTTGTCGTTGACCGGCTTCAGCTCCTTCACGAAGTCCATGAGCTTCTGGCCCATGGCGTCGCGGGCACCCCAGCGCTTGATCGAGGCGATGCAATCCTCGGAGGTGACGGGTTTGCCGTCATGCCATTCGAGGCCGTCGCGCAAGGTGAAGGTCCACACCGTCTTGTCCGGCGAGACTTCATACTTGTCGACCATCTGCGGCTTGACCGCATTGTTCTCGTCCGACGCAAACAGCGTGTCGTAGATGAAGTAGCCGTGGTTGCGCGTGACGTAGGCCGTGGTCCAGATCGGGTCGAGGATCGTCAGATTGCCGTTCTGGACGAATTTCAGGACCTTGCCCTGCGCCAATACCGGACTCGTACTCATGACAAAGGCACCAGAAACGATGGTGCCTGCGGCCATTGCCGCAAGTGTACGCCTAAACACTTGTTTCATAGCGTCCCCTCCGGGTGTCTCTCCCCATCGAAGAAGGCAGGTCACCGACCCACCTTCGTCGATGGGCGCGCGGGGCGGGGAGCCCCGCGCGCAACTTCACTATTTCTTAGTGATGTTCCAGAACACCGGCGCCGGGGCGATCATGTTGCCCTCGATGTTGTTGCGGCGCGCGATCGGCGAGTACCACTGGCCGACGTTGATGTGCGTCGGGTTGTTGGCCCAATACTTCTGCAGATCCTCGACGATCTGCTTCTGCTTGGCCGGGTCGGTCTCCTTGGCGAACTGGTCGCGGAACTTCTCGATCGTCGCATCGCACGGCCAGCCGAACATGGCCTTGTCGCACGAGGCGTTGAAGAAGCCGGCCATGACCGGGTTCAGGATGTCGGCGGCGACCCACGAGGTGAGGAAGGCATGCCAGCCACCCTGGCTCGGCGGATCCTTCTTCACGCGGCGACCGACCAGCGTCTGCCAGTCCATCGACTGCATGTCGACCTTGAAGCCGGCCCGCTCCATCTGCTGCTTGGCGACCGGCGCCAGGTTGGTCAGCACCTGCAGGTCGGTCGACTGCATCAGCACGATCGGCGTGCCGTCGTAGCCGGCCTCGGTGAGGAGCTGCTTGGCCTTGGCGGCATTGCCGTTCAGGACGTCGGCCATGCCGGCGTCCGTGGCGAGCGGCGTGCCGCACACGAACGGCGCCTTGCAGACCTTGTACCATTGCGGGTCGCCGATAGTGGCCTTGAGGAAGTCCTCCTGGGCGAAGGCAACGAATACAGCGTGGCGGATCTTGGGGTTATCGAAGGGCTTCGCCGTGCTGTTGAACCGGAATGTGTACTGGTTGCCGGTCGGGTTGCTGTTGAGCAGGTTGATGTTCTTGTCCTTGGCCAGGATCGGCAGCAGATCGTGGCCGGGCGATTCGATCATGTCGATTTCGCCGTTCTGCAGGGCGCCGACCTGGGTCTGCACGTCGGGGATCCAGAGCCATTCGACGCGATCGACCTTGACGACCTTGCCGCCGGCCAGGCCCGAAGGCGCCTCGGCCCGCGGCTTGTACTTGGTGTTCTTGACGTAGACGATCTTCTCGCCGGGCTTCCACTCGTCGGCCTTGAAGATGAACGGGCCCGAGCCGATCACGTCCTCGATCTTGATCTGCTGCATCGGGTCGGTTTCGGCCGTCTTCTTCGGCATCATGAACGGCACGTTCGACGACGGCTTGCCGAGCGACTGCAGCACCAGCCCGTACGGCTCCTTCATCTTCAGCTTGAACGTCTTTGCGTCGACGACTTCGAGGCCTTCGGCCGATGCCATCATCTTCTGGCCCATCGAATCGCGGGCTGCCCAACGCTTGATCGAGGCGACGCAATCCTCGGCAGTGACGGGCTTGCCGTCGTGCCATTCGAGGCCGTCGCGCAGCGTGAAGGTCCAGACGAGCTTGTCGGGCGAGACCTCCCACTTGTCGACCATCTGCGGCTTCACGTCGAACTTCTCGTCCATCGCGAAGAGCGTGTCCCACACCATGTAGCCGTGGTTGCGCTGAATGTAGGCCGTGGTCCAGATCGGATCGAGAATCTTCACGTCCGAATGCATCACGGCTTTGATGGTCTGCGCCTGAACGGGCGCAGCCGTTAGCAATGCAGTCGCACCAGCCGCGGCGACGAGCGCCAGAGCTGACTTCTTGAAAGAAAACATATTGTCCAAACTCCCTGTCTCGGGTGCGACGCTTGCAAATTCTAGGCCTGCAAGATTCGCGCCTCCCCGTGCAGACAGTAGCAGTCGGGTGCCCCCCTCTGACAAGCCGATTCGCGAAATTGAAATCGGCCTCGGCAACGTCAACGTGGGCGGTTGAGCGCCTTTTCGAGCAGTTCGAGCACGCCTTCAGACGCAGCAGAGGCGACAATGTCGCCGAATCCGGCCCAGGTACCGCGCGCAGCGGCAAGCGGTACCGGGTTGGCCTGCTCGATGTCGCCGACGATCTTGCCGGCGGGATCTTTCAGGACCCATTTGACGACGAGTTTGCCCGTGCGGTCGTCGATTGGCGTCAAGTTGACCGTGCCTGCTACCGTGAAGACATCCTCGGCGGCAGCATCGACGATCACGATTTTGCTCGAGCCCAGCGCCCGACGCATGCCGGAGTAAAGCTGGCGGTTGCCGTCCGATGGGGCGCCGGTCACCGGCGCCACGAGAACCTTGACCTGTTGTTCGGCGGGTTTCGCAGGAACGGGGGTGGTCGTGGGCTGCGTCCCGGTGGCGGCTGCGGCCTCCGCAGCGGCGGCGGTGCCATCGGCTACGGGGTCAGAGGGGAATTCGTAGGGAATGGTGATCCCGGCCGCAACCTGGCCCGGCGCGCGGGGAATGAAGTTCGGCGGCTTGCCGATCAGCGTCGCGACCCTCGGGGCGGCCTGTTGAGCCATGCGTGAAATCAGCCGCTCGTTCTGTGCCGCATAGTCTTCCGGGCGTGCCCGCGTCTTGACCGTGGTCGGCTCGTCGGTGCGCGGCCTGCCGACGATGCGGTAGTCGACCTGAACTTCGATCGACATGTCGGCATCGCGCGTGCTCATCACGCCGTCGACCAGGATCGGGGCGTCGGCGGGCGCCACCGAGGCGACGATGCCATAGGATTGCAGTTCCATCGCCAGGGTCGCGGCGACTCGCTGGCCCATCTCCGGTGGCATGTTGCGCGGGGGCGCGATGGCCACCTCGGCCTTGTCGACCCGGGGGCGGGCATAGGAGTCCCGCTTGGGGTCGTGTTCGAAAGGCCCGGGTACTCTCGCGCAGGCCGCCAGTGCCAGCAGGCAGAGCAGCGTCACAACATGGCGCATGTCGCGACCACCCCGAGCAGGCACAGAAAGACCAGGATGATCAGATAGGGCACGTCAGCTCCTGAGCGCGATCGCCGAGAGCCCGCGCCCGTAGTCGCGCACGCCCTGGAGGGTGTTGCGACGATAGCTGAAGAAATCATCGGTAGAAGAGAGCGTATCGTGACCCGTTGCCGTCACCGAGACGCCGGTACGGGCAATGCGATGCACGAGATAGCCCGGCAGGTCGAACATGAAGTGCCCGTCGCGTCTGGCATTGCGGAAGAAGGCGGCATTGCCTTTGTCTTGCGCCGCGAAGGGAATGGGAAATTCGGGACCCACTTCGTAGGAGGCCGACCCGATGCAGGGGCCGATGGCAACCTGGATACGGTCGCGCCGGGCGCCGAGCTTTTCCATGGCAGCGATGGTCGCATCGGCGACACCGCCCAGCGCGCCTTTCCAGCCGGCATGGCAGGCGCCGATCACGCCGGCGTCGTCGTCGGCCATCAGCACCGGTGCGCAGTCCGCCGCCAGGACGCCCAGCACCACGCCGGGGCGATCCGTGACCAGCCCGTCGGCCTTGGGAGCGCCGGGCGAGCTCCATCGATCGTCGCCCACGGTCAGCACGTCGGTCGAGTGGATCTGATGGACGGTCTGGAGGTCGGGTTCGTCGAGACCGAAATGCTCGGCCACGCGGCGGCGGTTCTCCCGAACGTTTTCCGGAGGGTCGGCGGAGCCGTAGCCGCAGTTCAGCGACGAATAGAGCCCGGAGCTGACGCCACCGTGGCGCGTGAAGAAGCGGTGCTGCACCCCGTCGAGGTCGGCGAGCGTCTTGGCGAGGATCATGTCGCGTCCGAGGGGATGTCCGACGAAGGGGGGAGGTCCGAAAAGCCGACTGGCGCGCTCTTGCCGTCACCCAGCGCCAGCACGCGAAAGAGGGTGCCCATTTGGTCGGGGGCAATCAAGCGAACCGATGCCGCATCGATGGCGCGTGCCTGCGCGGGCGTTGCCTTGCGCTTCAGCGCCTCGCTGCGTTCGACGATGCCCAGCTCGCGCAGGAAGGCCCCTTGGCCGACCGGCCCGAAGGAGGCGACGCCCGAAGCCTTCGCAAGGGTTGCGAAGTCGACATGGGCGCTGAGGTCGGTCTCTCCCGGCCGGTCGAGGATGTCGGCGCCCCGGTGGCTGCGGACGGCCTGAAGGGAGGCCGCCCGGCCGGCCGTCTCGCCTCCATAATCGATGATCAGCGCCCAGCCGCCATGGCGGGCGATGCGGCCGCCGATCGCCGCGGCCAGAGCCTGTCCGGCCTCGCAGATCTCGGCTTCGGCGTCGACCGCGGCCTCGGGCAGCAGCCTGGCGAAGGGACTGACGCCCGGCGCCAGCGCAAGCCTCAGCGCGCCGTTTTCATCGACGCCGACCATGCGCTCGACCCAGCCGCGCGGCGTACGGTGGAACTGTCGTACCGGTAGGGCATCGAAGAACTCGTTGGCCACCAGCAGAAGCGGCCCCTCCGGGACCGTGTCCAGGCGCTCATGCCATGTCGGCGCGATGCTGGGGGCAAAGCCCTGAAGCGCGCTGCGCTGGGCGGCGCGCATCGGCTCGTTGGTGTCGACGAGATGCAGGTCGAGCGCGGCATGAAAGCCCGGCACGCCGCGTGTGGCGCGCAGCGCATCGGCCATCAGGGTGCCGCGGCCAGGGCCGAGTTCGACCAGCCGCACCGGGGCCGGCCGCCCCATCGCCAGCCAGCGCTCGGCGAGCCAGGCGCCCAGCAGCTCGCCGAACATCTGCGAGATTTCGGGGGCGGTCGTGAAGTCGCCCGCTGCGCCCACGGGCGTGGCGTGACGGTAGTAGCCGAGGCGGGGATGACCCAGCGCCTCGGCCATGAAGTCGGCCAGCGAGATCGGCCCGGTGAGCGCGATGCGCCGCGCGATCAGGCCACCCAGCTCGCTGTCGGTCACAGGTGGTTCCTTACGGCAGCAGCGGCTTGCGGTAGGCGCGCAGGATCAGCCAGACGCCGAACAGCAGCACCGGCAGCGACAGCAGCATGCCCATGGTGAGGGGGCCCCACAGGAAGCCCAGATGCGCGTCGGGCTCGCGGAAGATCTCGCCCACGATGCGCGCCACGCCGTAGCCGGCGCAGAACACTCCGGTCAGCAGGCCGGGGCGGCGACGGCCGTCGGTGAGCTTCCAGACGGCGACGACCACCAGCGTCAACAGGACGCCCTCGAAGAAGGCCTGATAGAGCTGGCTGGGATGACGCGGCAGCGGTCCGCCGCGCGGGAACACCATGGCCCAGGGCACATCGCTGATGCGGCCCCACAGTTCGCCGTTGATGAAGTTGGCGAGGCGGCCGAAGAACAGGCCGATCGGCGCCACGATGGCCACCAGATCGGACAGCATGAAAGGGTCCACCTTGTTGCGGATCGCGAACAGCAGGATGGCCACGATCACGCCCAGCAGCCCGCCATGGAAGGACATGCCGCCTTCCCACAGGGTGAGTGCCGCCAGCGGATGGTCGATGTAGAAGCCCGGCTTGTAGAACAGGACGTAGCCCAGCCGGCCGCCCAGGATGACGCCGAGCGCCGCCCACAGCAGGAAGTCGTCGATTTTCAACGCCGTCAGCAGCTTCGGCGGCTGCTCGCAGACGCGACGCATCACCTGCCAGCCGATCACCAACCCGGCGATGTAGGCCAATGCGTACCAGCGGATGGCGAGGGGCCCGAGCTGGACCAGAATCGGATCGATCTCGGGATAGGGAATAACGAGAAGGGTCATGGGGGCGACCCTTATAGCGGGCGAACCTCGGCCCGGGCGAGCCTTGCCCTTGCGAGCCTGCCCTCTGAAATGGTCACGGCGCCGGTCCTGATGAACCGGCGCCGCTGGGACTTTCCGAACGAAGAGACTTCTTGGTCTTTGTTTTTGAGAGGGGGCGTCGGAGGTCCTTCTTGTTTAGGCTTCGCCGACCGTTTCCAGAATGGAGGCGGTCAACGCGTCGGCGGGCGACTTGCCGGCCCAGACGACGTACTGAAAGGCAGGATAGAAGCGCTCGCTTTCGGTGATGGCCACCTCGACGAGGTCGTTGAGCTGCTCGGCCATCAATCCGCTCGTCCCGCGCAGCGGGATGGCGTGGCGGAACATCGGCAGGCCTTCTTCGCTCCAGAGATCGAAGTGACCGAGCCACATCTTCTCGTTAATCAGCGCCAGCAGGACATGAATGTCGTTGTGGCGCTCCTGGGGGATGCGGACATCGTAGGCGCAAGTGAAATGCAGCGCCTCGACATCGTCCCGCCAGCTGAAAAACATGCGGTAATCGCACCAGCGGCCGGCAACCTCGACGGCAATTTCCCGGTCCGAGGTCCGGTCGAAAGGCCAATCGTTGGCAGCGACGACTTGCTCGATCATTTCCAGCGGGTTCAGGTCGGCCTTCCGTCTGGTTCGTTCTTGTCGCGTTAACGCCATCGACCGCTCCCCAACCATTCCGCCATGCGGCTCCGGAAGAGCCATTCTTGAGGCGGGTGGCCGACATATCGTGGTGGGCACCCAACAACCCACTAGCAGCAGTAAGCGTGCCATCGGGTAGCGAGAGACGCAATAAGAAATCCGGACCGAAATGGGGAAAAGAGTCAGGGATTCCATGAATTTAATCCCCAGCGTTAAGATTCGAGTCTTGGAATTCCGCAAGACGAACCGAGTCATGTCGCCTTCTTTTTGTGCAGTTTAGACTCCGATCTGCGGATTGCTCTGCATTTGCGCACATCAACTGAGGCCTGGCACGGGCTTTGCCTTCTGAGAGTCGACGCAGGCGGCGTGGCCGCCAAGACTTGGGAGGCACTCGATGTTCAAGGACCCGTTCGACCCTAGCACCTTGCTGGGCAAGGGGTGCAGCTGCGGCGGCAACCATGCCGAGACCGACCATGCGCGCCTGACCGCGGCGGCGGCCCCGACAGGTGAAGAGGGGCGCTGGAACAGGGTGGTCGATGCCGCGGTCCTGCGCGCGGTCTTCCCGGTCGACGCTCAGCGCCGGCAGTTCCTGAAGACGGTCGGCCGGGCGACGGCCATGGCGGCCATTTCCTCGGTGCTGCCGCTCGGCCTGGCGCGCGAGGCCTTTGCTCAGGGCGGCGCGCTGGAGAAGAAGGACCTCAAGGTCGGCTTCATCCCTATCACCTGTGCCACGCCCATCATCATGGCCCATCCGATGGGCTTCTATTCCAGGCACGGCCTCAACGTCGAAGTGGTAAAGACGGCGGGCTGGGCGGTGATCCGCGACAAGTCGCTGGCCAAGGAATACGACGCCTCGCACATGCTCTCGCCGATGCCGCTCGCGATCTCGCTGGGCGTCGGCTCGAACCCGGTCCCCTGGACCATGCCGGCCGTCGAGAACATCAACGGCCAGGCCATCACCCTGGCCATGAAGCACAAGGACAAGCGCAACCCGAAGGACTGGAAGGGCTTCCGCTTTGCCGTGCCGTTCGACTACTCGATGCACAACTACCTGCTGCGCTACTACGTGGCGGAGCACGGGCTCGATCCCGACAAGGACATCTCGATCCGCTCCGTGCCGCCGCCCGAGATGGTGGCCAACCTGCGCGCCGACAATATCGACGGCTATCTCGGACCGGATCCGTTCAACCAGCGCGCGGTCTATGACGGCATCGGCTTCATCCACCTCCTGACCAAGGAACTGTGGGACGGCCATCCCTGCTGCGCCTTCACGGTGAGCAGGGAATTCGCGACCCAGAATCCCAACACCTATCGCGCGTTGCTGAAGTCGATCATCGACGCGACGGCCTATGCGCACAAGGCGGAGAACCGCAAGGAGATCGCCAAGGCGATCGCGCCCGCGAACTACCTGAACCAGCCGGAGACGGTGCTGGAGCAGATCCTGACCGGCACCTATGCCGACGGACTGGGTGGCGTGAAGAAGGACCCGAACCGCATCGACTTCGATCCCTTCCCCTGGAACCAGTTCGCCGTCTGGATCATGACCCAGATGAAGCGCTGGGGGCAGCTCAAGGCCGATGTCGACTATGCCAAGGTCGCGTCCGAGGTCTATCTCGCCACCGACACGGCGGCGATGATGAAGGAGATGGGCCTCGTGGCGCCCGATCCGTCGAAGAAGACGATCGTGGTCATGGGCAAGCCGTTCGATGCCGCCAAGCCCGACGACTATGTCGCGAGCTTCGCCATCCGTCGGAGCTGAGACATGGCAACCCTGAAGGATTCCCTCGGCCTGCGGGCAAGCCTGCTGTCGCTGCTGATCTTTGCCGCGATCATCGGCCTCTGGCAGATAGCCACCCTGCCGACGGCAGCCAGCGGCCCGGCGGTCGATCCCGAATATGCCAAGCTGGTGGGCAATGCCGCGGCGACTGGCGGCAAATCCTCCATCCCGACACCGGCCGACATCGCCGTCACGATCTGGGGGCATCTCACGGATCCCTTTTACGTGCGCGGCAGCAACGACAAGGGCATCGGCATCCAGCTCGCCTATTCGCTGGGCCGCGTGCTCCTGGGCTTCGGGCTGGCGGCCATCGTTGCCGTGCCGCTGGGCTTCCTCATCGGCATGTCGCCGCTGGTCTATCGCGCGCTCGATCCCTTCATCCAGATCCTGAAGCCGGTCTCGCCGCTCGCCTGGATGCCGCTCGCCCTCTACACCATCAAGGACTCGGCGATCTCGTCGATCTTCGTGATCTTCATCTGCTCGGTCTGGCCGATGCTGATCAACACGGCCTTCGGCGTGGCGAGCGTGCGCAAGGAGTGGCTGAACGTGGCGCGCACGCTCGAAGTCGGGCCGTTCCGCACCGCCTTCAAGGTGATCCTGCCGGCGGCAGCGCCCACCATCATGACCGGCATGCGCATCTCCATCGGCATCGCCTGGCTGGTCATCGTGGCCGCCGAGATGCTCGTAGGCGGCACCGGCATCGGCTACTTCGTGTGGAACGAGTGGAACAACCTCTCGATCGCCAACATCGTGACCGCGATCCTGCTCATTGGCCTGGTGGGCCTCGCCCTCGATCAAGGCTTGGCGCGCATCACCAGGCTCGTCACCTATCCGGAGTAGGCCGTCATGGACAATCGACCCCTCATCAGCGTCGAGGGCCTGGCGCGCCGCTTCGGCGACACTGGCCAGCCCGCCGTGTTCGAGAACATCTGGTTCGGCATCGACAAGGGCGAGTTCTGCTGCCTGATCGGCCATTCCGGCTGCGGCAAGACCACGATCCTGAACGTGCTGGCGGGCCTCGACAGCCCCAGCGACGGCGCCGTCATCGTCGACAACCGCGAGATCGACGGGCCGAGCCTCGATCGCGCCGTGATCTTCCAGGGGCACGCGCTGCTGCCCTGGCTGTCGGTGATGGGCAACATTTCCTTTGCCGTCTCCTCGCGCTGGCCTGCATGGGATCGCGCCAGGGTGCAGGACCATGCGCGCCGCTTCATCGAGCTGGTCGGGCTGAAGGGGGCGGAGAACAAGCGGCCGTCGCAGCTCTCCGGCGGCATGAAGCAGCGCGTGGGCATTGCCCGGGCGCTCTCCATCCAGCCCAAGATGCTGCTGATGGACGAGCCGTTCAGCGCGCTGGATGCGCTGACCCGCGGCATGCTGCAGGACGAAGTGCTGCGCATCTGCGCAGACACGCAGCAGACCGTGTTCATGATCACGCACGATGTCGACGAGGCGATCCTGCTCGCCGACAAGATCGTGCTGATGACCAACGGCCCCGGCGCGAAGATCGCCGAGATCGTGGTCAACACCATGCCGCGCCACGAGCGGCACCGGAACGACCTTCACCAGCATCCGCAGTACTATGCGATCCGCAATCATCTCGTCGAATTCCTGGTGAACCGCAGCCGCGCGTTCGACAAGGAGATCGCCGGGGTGGGCTACGATCCGCGGCGGCTGAAGCTGGTGAAGCCTGGCTTGTCGGCGGTCAATCCGCCGGCGGAAGTCGTGCCTCTCAGGCACACCCTCTGATGATCGACTGACACGGGAGAAGACAATGAAGCGAGCAGAAGTCACCGAGAAGATCCTGTCGGCGAAGCGCCTGAAGGAACTCACCTGGGACGAGATCGCCAAGAAGATCGGTGGCGCCTCGAAGATCGTCGTCACTGCGGCCTGCATGGGCCAGATGAAGATGACCAAGGAACAGGCAACCAAGGCCGGCAAGCTGTTCGGTCTGGGCAAGGAGGAAGTGCTGCTGCTGCAGGAAGTGCCCTATCGCGGCTCGCTGCCGCAGATCCCGCCGACCGATCCGCTGATCTACCGCTTCTACGAGCTGGTGCAGGTCTACGGCACGACCTGGAAGGAACTGATCCAGGAAGAGTTCGGTGACGGCATCATGAGCGCCATCGACTTCGACATGACCATGGAGCGCCAGCCCGACCAGAAGGGCGACCGCGTGAAGATCGCCATGTCGGGCAAGTTCCTGGGCTACAAGAGCTACTGACCGGCGCTACCTGTCATCCTGAGCGTAAGCGAAGGATCTCGTGCTGGCTGTCTCACCGATTGCGGGCGGCGATGAGGTCCTTCGCGATGCTCAGGACGACAGGTTCTATTCTGCCGCCAGCTTCCGCGCCGCCCGCGGGTCGCGCGTGAGCAGGCCGTCGGCAAGGTCGCGGTCGATCAGGGCGTCAGGGCGTTCGGCGATGCGGCCGAAGCCGCCGCCGCCGCCCACGAACATCTCGACGATATCGCCCTTGCCGAGATCGACAGCCGCCTTGCTGCGCAATTCCTCGGTCGTGCCGTTGGCGCGGAAGATGCGGCAATAGCCGCGCTGGCCCGGCTCGCCGCCCTGCAGGCCCTCGGGCGCAAGGCGGAAGCGGTCGGAGTAGATGGCGAGCTGCACGTCGTCGCGCAGGATCTCGCAGCGCCGCGTGAAGCCTGCGCCGCCGCGCCGTGCGCCCAGGCCGAACGAGTCGGGCGCCAGCTCGTAGCCGACGATGCGGAAGAAGTCGTAGTCGATGTCGAGCGACTCGACCGGGGCGTTGGAGCAGTTGCTGAGCGGCGAGTCGACGGCATCGCAGCCGTCGGTCTCCTTCGAGGCGCCATAGCCGCCGCCGAAGATTTCGAGATAGACGCTGTAGCCCTTCTCGCCGAGATGGCTGAGACAGAAGGCCGTCGTGCAGTCGAAGCCGGTGGCGATCACCCTGTCGGGCAGCGCCTGCGCCATCGCCTTCATCACGGCATTGAACACCCGATAGGCCGGGATCATGCGCGCCCGCACCGGCGCCGGCGGCCGTGGGTTCAGCAGCGAGCCGTAGGGCACCTTGATGCGGATCGGCCGCGCCATGCCTTCGTTGTAGGGAATGTCCGGGCTGGTCAGCACCGACTTCACGCAGGAGAGCGCTGCCGAAAGCGTGCTCGAATAGGGGCAGTTGAGATTGCGCTTCACCTGCGGGCAGGTGCCTTCGAAGTCGATCTCGACCGAGTCCTCGCCGATGGTGACCTTGGCCTTCACCGCCAGCGGATCGTCGCTGAGCCCGTCGTCGTCGATGGCATCCTCGCCGTAGAAGGTGCCCTTGGGTGCCTGGGCGATGGCCGCCCGCACGCGACGCTCAGAATAGTCCTGCATCTCCTTCATCGCCGCTTCGACCTTGTCGGTGCCGTAGCGCTCGCAGAGCTGCTTCACGCGCAACACGCCGATGGCATTGGCCGCGAACTGCGCGTTGAAGTCCCCGATCGTGAGGTCGGGCACGCGCACATTGGCGGTGACGAGCCGCTCGAACGAACCGCCGTTCCAGTCGTGCTCGAAACTGTACTTCGAGGGCGGGAAGCGCAGGCCCTCCTGATAGACGTCGGAGGCGTGGATGTTGAGGCCCGGTGCGCCGCCGCCGAGATCGAGATGGTGCGCTACCGACGCGCCGAAGCCCACAACCCGGCCGCCGACGAAGATCGGCGTGAAGATGAAGACGTCGGGAATGTGCTGGCCGCCCTCGAAGGGATCGTTGTTGATCAGGAAGTCGCCTTCCTGGAGCGTTTCGACCGGATGGCGCTTCAGGCAGGCGCGCAGGGTTTCGCCGATGGGGCCGAGCTGCATGGGGATCAGCTCGGCTTGCGCGACGGTGTTGCCGTAGCGATCCATCAGCCCCGCCGACCCGTCGCGCGCTTCGCGGAGGATGGTCGAGTAGGCGGAGCGGATCAGCTGCACGCCCATCTCGCGGGCACCGGCGATCAGCGCCTGGCTGATGACGGCATAGTCGATTGGACCCAACTGGTTCATGACGCTCTCCGCCCTCAGGATTTGCGCAGGATCAGGTTGTCGTGACTGTCGAGCTCGGCGCTCCAGCCCGGCGGCACCCAGCTTGTAGCCGTGTGGCCTTCGATCACCGCCGGCCCCACGATCTTCTGACCCGTCGTCAGGGCTTCGGCGGTGTGGCGGGCGCAGTCGAGCCAGGTCTCGCCGTGGAAGATCTTCGCCTGCTCGGGCGCGCGTGCCGCCAGCTTCTCGCGGTCGAGCCTGGGCGCGCCGCCGATCGGCAGGGTCGCGCCGACACGCAGGGTCACGATCTCCACGGGCCGGTCGAGCGTGGCGCCGTGCATGAAGGTCCGATGGTGGGCATCGGCAAACAGTTCGGCGAGATAGGCCGCATCGAGGGAGCCAAGACGGTCGGCTGGAATCTCGACGCCGACCTCGAAGGCCTGGCCGACGAAGCGCATGTCGAGCGTGTGCGTGTAGTCGAGTTCGCCGGGCAGCTTCATGGCGGCGAACTGCGCGGCGAGCCTCTGGCGCATCTCGTCGAAGATGCGGCCGGCTTCCGCCGCCGCCGCATCGTCGAGCTTCATCTTGCGCGTGACGGCGTCGAACTTGGTGTAGTCGGACGCAACCAGCCCGTAGGCCGAGATCACGCCGGCATTGGGCGGCACGACGATGGTCGAGATGCCGAGTTCTTCGGCGATGCGCGCGGCATGCAGCGGGCCGGCGCCGCCGAACGGCACCAGCGCGTAGTCGCGGGGATCGCGGCCGCGTTCGGTCGAAACGAGCTGGATGGCGCGCACGATATTGGCATCGGCGAGCTGCAGCGCCGAGGACGCCGCCTGTTCGACGCTGAGGCCGAAGCGCTGCGCCACCGACTCGAAGGCGCGATGGGCCGCGTCGCTGTCGAGCGTCATGCGTCCCCCGAGGAAGGCCGCGGGTCGGATGGTGCCGATCACGACGTGCGCATCCGTGGTGGCAGGCTCGGTGCCGCCGCGCCCATAACAGGCCGGACCTGGATCGGCGCCGGCGCTTTGCGGGCCCACGCGCAACATGCCGCCATCGTCGACCCAGGCGATCGACCCGCCGCCTGCGCCCACCGACACGATGTCGAGGACCGGCGTGCGGATCGGCAGCCCGTCGATCTCGGTTTCCGATGCGAGCGAGGGGCGGCCGTCCTGCACCAGGCAGACGTCGGTCGAAGTGCCGCCCATGTCGAAGGTGATCAGGTCCTTGAAGCCGGAGCGCGCGGCTTGCCGCGTGGCGCCGACCACGCCGGCCGCCGGGCCGGAGTAGAGCGCGGTGATGGCGCTCTGGCGCATCGCGTCGGCAGGCAGGCGGCCGCCATTGGATTGCATTACCGTGAAGCGGCCCTGGAAACCCGACTCCGACAGCTTGCTCTCGAAGCGGTGGAGGTAGCCATCGATCACCGGCTGGACATAGGCCGAAAGCAGGGTCGTCGAGGCACGCTCGAACTCGCGGAACTCGCGCGCCACCTGATGGCTGCACGTCACCAGCACGCCGGGCAACGCGGTCTCGATCATCGCGGCGAGCTGCGTCTCGTGATCGGGGTTCGCGTAGGCGTTGAGAAGGCAGATCGCGACGGCGCGATAGCCACCGTCCTTCAGAGCCGGGATCAGCTCGGCCGAGACCTTCGCTTCGTCGAGCGGCGTTTCGACCGTGCCATCGGCACGCAGCCGCTCCGGCGCCTCGAAGCAATCCTTGCGGCGCACCGGCGGGGCGGGCTTGGCATAGAAGAGGTCGTAGATGTTGCGCCGGTCGTGGCGCTGCATGAACAGGAGATCGCGGAAGCCCGCCGTCGCAATGAAGGCGACCGATGCGCCCTTGCGCTCCAGCACGGCATTGGTGGCGACGGTCGAGCCGTGGCCGAGATCCTCGATGCCGGCCAGATCGATGCCAGACGCAGTGAGCGCCGCAAAAGCACCGATGTCGGGCGACTTCGGCGTGCTCGGTACCTTGGTGACGACGACCCTGCCGCCTTCGACGGCGACCAGATCCGTGAACGTGCCTCCGACCTCGACTCCGACTCTCATTCCTGCGGCCTCCCTGCGCGATGCTAGGGCGGTTTGGGAGTCAGAGCCAGATGCGCGATTCCTCGATGCGTCCGCTGCCGGACGTCAGCGGCCCTCGAGCTTCGTCTGCAGGTCGGCGATCTGCTTCTTGAGCTCCTCGTTTTCCTCGCGGGCCTTGGCGGCCATCGCCTTCACGGCGTCGAACTCATCGCGCCGCGGAATATCCATGCCGTCTAGGATCTTGGCGATCTGGTCGCGCACGCGTGCTTCGACCTGGTCCTTCATGCCTGTCAGCGCCCCCATGGCGCCGTTGGCCACCTTGGTGAGGTCGTCGATGAAGGGATTGCGGGTTTGCATGGTCTCGCTCCTTAGCTGTTCCTCTGGAGCCTGACTCCTGATGCGTCAAGTATGGGCGGCTGGTAGCATCCCGCGCAACAAGGACCGGAGGACGCCGTGAGTTTGGTAAAAGTCGAGTCGAGCGAAGGTATCACCACGATCACGATGGCGCGGGCAGAGAAGCGCAATGCCTTGTCGCAGGCGCTGTGTGACCAACTCTACGACGCCTATCGCGCCTTCGAGGCGGGCAGCGACCATGTGGCGATCCTCCAGGCCGAAGGGCCGGCTTTCTGTGTCGGCGCCGACCTCAAGGAGCCGCCGGCGGCGATGTGGAAGGCGGTGCCGCATGTCAGCCATCACCTCACCAAGCCGGTGATCGCCGCCACCCAGGGCTGGGTGATCGGCGGCGCGATCTGCATGGTGATGACCTGCGATCTCATGGTGTCGGCCGACACCACCAAGTTCATGTACCCGGAAGCCAAGGTCGGTGTATTCGGCGGCCTGATGCCCGGCATCGTGTCGCGCATGCCGCACAAGCTCGCCATGGAACTGCTGCTGCTGGGCGAAGAGATCTCGGTGCAGCGTGCCTACGATGTCGGCTTCGTCAACCGCGTCGTGCCGCTCGGCGAGGAGCGCAAGGAAGCACGGCGCATGGCCAAGGTGATCGCCGACTCCGCACCTCTGGTCATCCGCACCTTGCGCGACTTCGCCAACCAGACCCTGCCGCGCGGGCCGGCGGAGATCTTCGTGCCGGAGCGCTACAAGCTCGAACAGATCGCCAATTCCGAAGATCGCAAGGAAGGCGCTGCGGCATTCCGCGAGAAGCGGGAACCCAAGTTCAAAGGACGGTAGAGATGGGCAAGCTGCTGCTGGTCGGATGCGGCAAGATGGGTGGCGCCATGCTGGACGGCTGGCTGGCGCGTGGCCTCAAGGCTTCGGATGTCGTCGTGGCCGAGCCGGTCGAAGCCATCCGGCCGAAGCATGCCGGCCTGCGCCTCGTCGCGTCGTCGAGCGAAGTTTCCGAGGCACCGGAGATCGTCGTGCTGGCGGTGAAGCCGCAGGCCATGGACGCGACGCTCGCCGACCTGAAGCGCTTTGCCGGACAGGGCTCGGTGTTCCTGTCGATCGCGGCTGGCAAGACGCTGGGCTATTTCACGAGCCACCTCGGAGCCGCGGCCAAGGTCGTCCGTTCCATGCCGAACACGCCGGCGGCCGTTCGCCAGGGTATCACCGTTGCCACGGCGGCGGCGGGTGTTTCGGCGGCCGAGAAGAAGCGCTGCCATGAACTGCTCGAAGCGGTGGGCGGCGTGCTGTGGGTCGACGACGAGGCGCTGATGGATCCGGTCACGGCGCTTTCGGGCAGCGGGCCGGCCTATGTCTTTCTGCTGGTCGAGGCGATGGCGGCGGCGGGAACGAAGCTCGGCCTGACGCCGGACATGGCCATGCAGCTTGCCCGCGCCACGGTGGCCGGCAGCGGCGAATTGCTGAGGCAGTCGAGTGAACCGGCGGCGCAGTTGCGCGTTAACGTCACCAGTCCGGGCGGTACGACCGCCGAAGCCCTGAAGGTCCTGATGGCAGAAGACGGTATCCAGCCTGTTTTCGACAAGGCGCTCGCTGCGGCCTCGCGTCGTTCGAAGGAACTCGCGGGATGAGCGACGCCGGCGCCGCATCCGCCGGCCGAGCGCCCCCTGATGGAACCCCGGGAGATCGCGCGCTCGATGCCTTTCTTCGGTTGGTCGCCGAGAAGGGCTTCACGGCCGTGGCGTTGCGTGATGTGGCGCGGGAAGCCGGTTTGGGTTTTGCCGAGCTCTATCGCCTGCATTCCGGCAAGGTGTCGCTGGTTGCCGCCTTTTTGGGGCGCGTCGACTCCGAGGTGCTGGCCGGCATGTCCTCTGTCGTCGATCCGGAGGAGACGGCACGCGATCGCCTGTTCGACGTCATGATGCGCCGCTACGATGCGTTGAAGCCGTACCGGAAGGCCATGTACGCGCTGCGCCGTGCCGCCCTGCGCGATCCGCTGCTTGGTCTGGCGGTGGGCCCGTCATTGCGTCGGTCGATGGCGGCCATGCTGGAAGCGGCCTCGATTCCCAGCGACGGCCTGGGTGGTGCGTTGCGGCAGAATGGCCTGCTTGCGATCCATCACGCAGTGTCCCGCGCCTTCGATCAGGACGAGACGGACGATCTTTCGAAAACCATGGCGGCGCTGGACAGCCGCTTGAAAGCGGCCGAAAAATGGTCTCAACTATTTGATAAATATACGAAAAATAGGCAGAAGCCAGTGTCGGCAGAATCTGCCGATTCACCTGCTGTGTGAATATTTTGTGCGCTGCACAAAATCATCTCTTGACTCACCGGGCTGCCTCCCTAAATTAGCGCCCATTGTGCACCGCAGCAATTCAGGCGGGGCACCCGAGCTTTCCGTCGTTTTGCCCTGTCAGGAGACATTCCATGTACGCCAATGGTGCTTTCAAGAACCCGTTCGCCGACTTCGACTTCAGCAAGTTCTCCAGCGAATTCAAGCTGCCGGTCGTAAACGTTGAGACCATCGTCGAGACCGCCCGCAAGAACTTCGCCACGATGACGTCGGTCAACACCTCGGCCGTCGAGTCGTTCAAGACGATCGCGCAGCGCCAGGGCGACATGGTCCGCGCCGCGATGGAAGACCTCTCCAAGCACGGCAGCGAAGTGCTCGCCGCCGCAACCATCGAGGAGAAGGCCGCCAAGCAGATCGATTTCGTGAAGAAGAGCTACGAGACGGCCGTCACCAACTCCAAGGAGCTGGCCGACCTCTACAGCAAGGGTCACACCGATGCCCTGACCGCGCTCAGCGCGCGCGTGGCCGAGGTGACCGAAGAGGTCAAGGCTGCGATCGCCAAGAAGTAAGCTTCGTCGGCCCCAGGCCGATCGAAAGGGAAAGGGCCGCGCGAGCGGCCCTTTTCTTTTGTCCGCAGCCGATTAGGGTGCCGGCATCATGGAGCAGATCACGTACCAGGACTTCGAGAAGGTCGACATCCGCGTCGGTACGATCCTCGAAGCCGCCCCTCTCGAAGGGGCCCGCAAACCCGCCTTCCGCCTGCTGATCGACTTCGGTCCGGAGATCGGCACCAGGAAGTCCTCGGCTCAGATCACGGTGCACTACACGCTGGAGGGCCTGATCGGCCGTCAGGTCGCGGCGGTGGTCAATTTTCCGCCACGACAGATCGGCAAGTTCATGTCGGAAGTGCTGACCCTGGGGTTCCCGGCGGGAGACGGCAGCGTCGTGCTGTTCGCTCCCGACCAGGCCGTGCCCAACGGCGGGAAGCTGTTCTAGAGGAGCGAGCCGTTCACTGACGACAACCGGAGGCACGACGCTCTAATCGAGCCAGCGGCATCGTTCCAGGTCCAAACGGTTTCTGGCGTCAAATCTGATGCCTTCCTTTTCCAGCAGGCGCCGCTGGACGATGTCGCCCCCATTGCGGGACAGGCTGAAGGACACCTCACCCTTGGCGTTGACGACACGATGCCAGGGGATCGTGGTTCCTGACTCAAGGCGCTGAAGCACGCGGCCGACAAGGCGAGCGCGCCTCGGCATGCCCGCCATCGTGGCGACCTGGCCATAGGTCGCCACCCAGCCCAAAGGGATGCGCCGGATTACGGCGCAGATGGCTTCGACCGCTTTATCGCCTCGAAGTTGGGCAGCCTGAAGCGGCTTGCGCTTCGGCAGCATCGATAGCTTGCGCCGATCCCGGGTTGCCCAGCTTTGCAGCGGGCTGGACGCCGGGGGCGGCCCGCGACCCTTGTCCGAACGACGCATGGTGCGAAATCCCTGTCCCCCCGATCATGGGATGGCACTGGCAAGAAGGCCAGTGCCGGGCTTTTCAGGCGCGGCGCAAGGGGCGCGCGATCAGAAGACCTTGTGGATCCAGCCGTAGGGATCGGCGGCACGGCCGCGCTGAATGTTCACCAGAGAAGTCTTCAGCTCCTCCGTGCGGGCGCCCGATCCGCCATTGCCGATGGTGAACTCGCCGTCGGGCGAGCGCACCGTGCCGATCGGCGTGACCACCGCCGCGGTGCCGCAGGCGAAGGCTTCGCGCAGACGTCCGCTGGCCGCGTCGGCTTTCCACTGCTGGATGGAGTAGGGCTCCTCGCGTACGGGAATGCCCTTGTCCTTGGCGAGCGTGATGAGCGACGAGCGGGTGATGCCGGGCAGGATCGTGCCACCGAGCGGCGGCGTGACCATCGAGCCGTCGTCGAACACGAAGAAGACGTTCATGCCGCCCAGCTCTTCCACCCAGCGCTTCTCGACGGCGTCGAGGAACACGACCTGGTCGCAGCCGTGGCGTGTCGCTTCGGCCTGGGCGAGCAGGCTGGCGGCATAGTTGCCGCCACACTTGGCGGCGCCCGTGCCGCCGGGAGCGGCACGCGTATAGTCCTGCGACACCCAGACGGAAACCGCGGGGGCGCTGGTCTTGAAGTAGGCGCCGACCGACGAGGCGATCACGATGAACAGATAGTCCGACGAGGGCTTGACCCCGAGGAAGATCTCGTTGGCGAACATGAAGGGGCGGATGTAGAGGCTGCCGTCGCCGTCCGGAATCCAGGCGCGATCGATGTCGACGAGCTGGTCGACCGCATCGAGGAACACCTTCTCCGGCAGGATCGGCATGGCCAGCCGCTCGGCCGATTGCTGGAAGCGGCGGGCATTCTCCTCCGGCCGGAACAGCGTGGCGCCGCCGCCTTCGGTTCGATAGGCCTTCAGCCCCTCGAAGATTTCCTGGGCGTAGTGCAGGACAGCTGCGGCGGGATCCATCGGGATCGGCGCGCGCGGCTCGATCCGCGCATCGTGCCAGCCTTGCGATTCGCTGTAGCGAACGGTCGCCATATGGTCGGAAAAGACCCGACCGAAACCCGGATTCTTCAAGAGCTCGGCGCGCTTGTCGGCGGCAAGGGGAGCGGGATGCGGATGGCGAACGAATTGAAGCAACTGTGTCTTGGACATTGTTCTCTCGGATATTCAGTTCTTTGTATTATAGGCGGCCGGGCGGCACGTCTGCAGCAAGCTCCGCGGCCCGCTCATAGCGGAATTCGCACGATGACGCGAAGGCCGCCCAGCGGTGAGGCGGCCAGCGCGACGTCGCCGCCATGGCTGCGCGCCACGTCGCGCGCGATGGTGAGGCCGAGCCCCACCCCGCCGGTATCGACATTGCGCGACTCGTCCAGGCGGAAGAAGGGGCGGAAGACGTCTTCGTACTTGTCGGGCGGGATGCCGGGCCCGTCGTCGTCGATCATGATCTCGACCGAGGTACGGCCGCGCACGGCCTCGAGTTTCACGTTGCGTGAATAACGCATCGCATTGGAGATCAGGTTGGTTAGGCAGCGCTTCATGGCGAGCGGCCGCAGTTCGACGTTCATGTCGCCCTGCCAGGACAGTTCGATGTTCGCATTGTCTCGGCGAGCCCCGGCCACCACGTCCTCCAGGATCTCCGAAAAGTCGGTCATGATCGGATCTTCGTCGCCTTCGCCGCGGGCAAAGGCGAGATAGCCCTCGATCATGCGTTCCATGTCGCGGACGTCGTCGTTCAATTCCCTGGTCTCGGGCGACTCGGGCAGCAGCGCGAGCGAGAGCTTCATGCGGGTGAGCGGCGTGCGCAGGTCGTGGCTGACGCCGGCCAGCATTTCGGTGCGCTGCTGGATCGAACGGCGCAGGCGAATGCGCATCGTGTGGAAGGCGGTCGCGGCGTTGCGCACCTCGCGCGTGCCGCCGGAAAAGGCGAAGTCGGGCACATCGCGGCCCTTGCCCAGCGCATCGGCCGCCACGCCGAGATGTTCGATGGGCACCAGTTCCCGGCGCATGAACCAGATGGCGAGGCCGAACAGGACCAGCGCCAGGCCGAGCTGGGCCACGACGTAGGCGAAGCTCGAGCCGAAGGTGAGACGGACATGCGGCACCAGGATGTCCATCACGTCGCCGTCGGAGAGCTGGATCTCGATCAGGAGCTGGCCGCCGCCGATGTTGTTGTCGAGGAAGAACGGCTTCTTGATGTCGGCTTCAAGCGCGCCCTGTACTTCGCGTGCCACGATGTCGAAATATTCCGGCTGCTTGAAGGGCCGTACGATGCCCTTGCGGAAGCTGACGAACAGCAGAAGGTCCTGGGCCGAGCGGCGCAGGATCCAGTCGCGGTGCGTGTCGTCGGGAAAATCCGAGCGCAGCGAGATCAGTAGACGAATGTCGCGCACCAGCAGGATCGCCAGCCGGTTGGTCACGTTGTCGCCGCGCTGGCTGTAGAACCACCAGGCCGACAGCGCCTGCAGGAGCAGCATCGGCACCACGATGATGATCAGCGCACGCGCGAACAGCGTCTGGGGCGAATGCCGGTCAGACCATTGCGCGATGCGCTCGAAGAGGTCGCGGGCGGCGCGAAGAATCATGCATCGACCAGCCGATAGCCTTGGCCTCGTACGGTGCGCAGGTAGCGGGGGAAAGAGGGGTCGGGCTCGATCTTGCGCCTCAGTCGCGTCACCTGCACGTCTATCGCGCGCTCGTTGATGTCGCTGCCGACGATCTTGCACAGGGTCTCGCGGCTCAACACTTCGCCGATGCGGCCGGTGAAGGCGCGCATCAAGGCGATCTCTGCGTCGGTCAGCGGTACGCGCTTGCCCTTCTGCGCGAGCTCGCCCAGTTCGAGGTCGAAGTGAAAGGGGCCGAACGTGACCTCCCGTTGCTCTTGCGTCGGTGCGGTAGTGGCCGCCGGCCGGCCGCGACGCAGCACGCTCTGGATGCGCAACAGCAGTTCGCGCGGCTCGAAGGGTTTACCGAGATAGTCGTCGACTCCGATTTCGAGGCCGGCGATGCGGTCCTTGGTGTCGACCATGGCGGTCAGCATCAGGATCGGCACCTCGTCGGTGCGGCGCAGCTCGGCGGCGAAGGCGAGGCCGGTCTCGCCCGGCATCATCACGTCGAGCACGATCAGGTCGAAGTCGAGCGAGCCCAGCCGCTGGCGGGCCTCGGCGGCGCTGGCCGCGGTCGAGACGCGAAAGTCGTTGCGCGACAGGAACGATTTCAGCAACTCGCGCAGGCGCGTGTCGTCGTCGACGACCAGGATGTGCGGCTTGTCGGCCGAGGGGTCCATCGCGGTCAGCGTCCGCCGCCGCGCACTCGCTTGTCGACCACGACGCGCTCCGCCGGATCGAGCAGCCCCAGCAATACCTTGCGGAAGCCTTCCACCGCCTCGGCGCCCGTCTCGCGATAGGCGCGGGCGAAGCGCTGGCTTTGCCGGTCGGTCAGGTCGCGCTCGAGATTCTGGCCGCGCTCCGTGAGCCACAGCAGCCGCTCGCGGCGATCGCGCGCACCGCTCTTCTGCTCGACATAACCCTGCCCGATCAGGTCCTTGAGGACGCGGCTGATCGACTGCTTGGTCACTTTCAGGATCGACAGCAGATGGCCGACCGTTTGGCCGGGATGGCGGCCGATGAAATAGAGCGCACGGTGATGGGCGCGGCCGAGTTGATAGCGCTTGAGCTGCTGGTCAGATTCGAACGTGAAGTCGCGATAGGCATAGAACATCAGCTCGATGCCCTGCCGCAGCTCTTCGTCGCGCAGGAAGAGAGGATTGGCGGGAGGTCTGGATTCCACGCCGCCTTTATAGAGCGGGCGCGGTGCGTTGACACCCCGTCGAGGGCGGTGTTACGCCGCGGCTCCTGTTTCGGACATTTTCTTTCTCTCTGTCGCGGGGGACACGATGATCGTTCATCATCTCGGGAAGTCGCAGTCCGAACGGATCGTCTGGCTTTGTGAAGAGCTTGGCATTCCCTACGACCTCAGGGTCTACGACCGCGATCCCGTCACCCGTCTCGCGCCCGCCGAATACAAGGCGCTCCATCCCATGGGCGCCGCGCCGGTAATCACCGACGGCGACCTCGTGCTGGCCGAGTCGGGGGCCATCATCGAGTACATCGTCGCCAAGCACGGAAAGGGGCGCCTGACATTGGCGTCCGACCACCCGGACTTCGCGCAGTTCCTCTTCTGGTTCCATTTCGCCAACGGCACGCTGCAGCCCGCGACGGGGCGGAGCATGGTCCTGTCCCGCCTGAAGCTGCCGGACGACAATCCCGTCCTTCGCGCCATGAAGGGCCGGCTCGACCTCGCCCTGGGGCTCGTCGACGCACGCCTCGCCAAGTCGGCGTTTCTCGCCGGCAGCGAGTTAACGACGGCCGACATCATGATCGTCTTCACCCTGACGACCATGCGCCTCTTCCTGCCGTTCGATCTCGCGCCTTATCCCGCGATCCTCGCCTATCTGCAGCGTATCGGCGCACGGCCGGCCTATCGGCGGGCGATGCAGAAGGGCGATCCCGACATGGCTCCTCTCCTGACCTGATCCGACCCGTCCGGCGAGGTTTGGTTCCGGGCCTTTTCAGGCCTTGTTGAGTCGTGTCGTCAGCTTTGTTGACAAGGTCAATATTATTGACCTAATTTGATATTAAGTTGTGATTATTGGTTCTAGATAGACCCATTTGGAATCATTAAGAGGGGATACTGCAATGTCCTTAACCATGGATGACCGCGAAGGCGTGATCTGGCTGGACGGCAAGCTGATGCCGTGGCGCGAAAGCCGCATGCACGTCCTCACCCACGCCCTGCATTACGGCTCGGCCGTCTTCGAAGGCGAACGCATCTATGACGGCCGCATCTTCCGTCTCGCGGCCCACAGCGCCCGCCTGATCCGTTCGGCACGGCTGCTCGACTACGATCTGCCCTGGTCGCGCGAGGAGATCGACGAGGCGACCCGTGCTGTCGTGAAGGCCAACAACCTCACGACCGGTTATGTGCGCCCCATTGCCTGGCGCGGTTCTGAAGTACTGGGTGTGTCGGCGATCGGCACGACCGTCCATCTCGCCATCGCGCCCTGGGCCCAGGAAGGCAGGCTCTCCGTGCAGGCGCGCGACTCTGGCATCAACGTGACCATGGCCAAGTACCGCCGGCCTTCGCCGGAGACCGCGCCGGGCCACGCCAAGGTGGCGGGCCTCTACATCATTTGCGGCATCGAGAAGGACCGTGCACTGAAGGCCGGCTTCGACGATGCGCTGATGCTCGACTGGCAGGGCCGCATCGCCGAATCGACCGGCGCCAACATCTTCCTGGTAATCGACGGAACGCTGGTGACGCCCAAGCCGGAGAACTTCCTGGATGGCATCACGCGGCGCGCCGTGATGGGCATGGCCCGGAAGCGTGGTTGGGCGGTCGAGGAGCGTCATGTGATGCCGGAAGAACTCGCCAACGCCAGCGAAGTTTTCCTCTGCGGTTCGGCGGCCGAAATCGTGCCCGTGGGTTCCATCGACCAGCATCACTATCAGGCCGGTCCGATCGCCCGGACCCTGATGGCCGACTTCCAGAAGCTGGTGCGCGAGCCTGACAGCGAAGGTTTCGGCGAAGCCACGC
>WBZX01000244.1_pt2 | contig 26489 bp, 18 predicted proteins | sample 5204211 | NCBI WGS metagenome assembly WBZX01 (sample SAMN12344362, study PRJNA552823) | activated sludge metagenome | biome: Activated sludge suspended growth; feature: Nitrification reactor; material: Wastewater; isolation source: activated sludge from nitrification reactor of wastewater... | reverse complement strand
CGGGCCAGAGGCTTTCCACTCTCCCACGAGTTTCTCTGGTGGAATTGCAGGTGTCTTCTCTGGTTCCTTGGCTGCTGGTGGCGCTTCCTGGTTGGCTGGCGGCTCGTATCCCAGACCCTGAAGCAGTTGCTTGGTCACGGTGTCGTTGGGCGCCAACTTGGCGACGATCTTGTACATGCGGAGGGCAAGGTCCTTCTTGTCCATCGTCAGGTAGTGGTAACCTAGTACAAAGTAGGCTGGTGCCGATTCTTTGTTTTCGCGGCAGTAATCTTCGAGCTTGCGAAGGTAGCTGGTGTATTCATCCACACTCTCGAAGAGATTGGCCATCGTTGTCCAATCCCAGCCTGGGCCTACGCTGAGCACAGCGTACAGTGTTGCAGCTGCATTCTTGTAGTCACCTTCAACAAACTGGCACAAGGCTTTGAACTCGTGCAACGTGGCATCCTGAGGCATCTGCTTCAGAGCTTCATTGCACTTCGCTAGTGCTTCCTTGTACTGTTTGTTATGGAACAAGCCACGAGCTTCGTCGTAGAGTGCCAGTCCCTGCTGGGTTACGCCTGGAGGCAGGGCTGTGCCAGCAGTTGCTTCAGCCGGTGCTGGTGCAGCCGCTGTAGCTGGTTGTTCCATGATAAGGGGCTGTGAGTAATCATAGCCGCCACTATTACCACTATCGGAGTAATAGTAGGGGTTACTGTAGCTACCTAGACCGAAGAGCCAGCTGGCTGTGTTCAGTGACCAGTTGGTGATGGCAAATGCTCCCCAGACAGGGTGTTCGCTCCACATGTGATCCCACCAGTTGTTCCAGTGGCCGTTATCACACCAGCCATGATACCAGTCGCCGTGATGGCCATAACGATCGTCCCAGTGGTTCTGCCAATCTTCGCGTCGATCGTTCCTGTAATCCTGCCGGTTGGATTGCCTGTCGTCACGGTTGGATTGTCTGTCATCGCGTCTTCCATCACGATTGTTGAGACGATCATTGATCTGATCGTGTCGGTTGGAGATGAAATCGCCTCGGTTGTTCTGCAGGTCCTGCCAGCGGTTCCCGGGTTGGGTAGCTGGACGATTTCCTGCATTGGGGCGATCACCGATTCCAGGTCTATCTCCGCCTAATCCTGGTAGAGTGGAAGGACGATTGCCTGTACCGGGGCGGCTGATATCTCCTGGACGAGTAGCTGGGCGATTAGTAGCACCATCGCCAATTCCCGGACGATTCACACCAGAGCCACCAGCGCCAGGTAGACTGGGACGAGTTGCTGGACGGTTAGCAATCGCTCCACCTCCGCCGGCACCGACATTCGGGCGATTTACATTGGATGGGATGTTCGGACGACTGGAGATATTAGGTGTCGAGGGACGTGCCGAGACTTGTGGCCGACTCATCGAAGGTGTCGATGGCATGGAAGGACGAGAGGGTGCTGATGGTCGGGACATTCCACCACCAGAATATCCCCCGCCACCTGATGGTCTGGAGCCACCGAAACCGCCGCTGAATCCGCCGCCACCCCCACGACCGCCACCACCACCTCCGCGACCGCCACCGCCGCCACGTCCACCCCGTTGGGCGCTGACTTCCATCGTGGTGACGAAGCAGATCAAGACAATGGCCGATACCGAAGCAAGCATGAGCAAACGTTTCGAGAGTTTCATGGTTGTGTCTTTCTTGTTCGCTGTGAGATGAGATATCTGAAGAATGAAGTGCTGACGATTATGGTTTCGGTTCTGGTGGACGAGGAACGATGGTCACGGCAATATCCGGCATGACTTCATCGCCTACAACCCGATCTCGGCTGATCAGATCGATACGTCCTTTGTCGATAGGTCGATAGATCATGGTCAACGAGGTTGCTTCGCCTTCACTGTTGCAACCATTCGATTTCACTACCCATTGATCACCACTGGAAGTCCAGAGCGCTTCCGCATGGCCACCCTGGGAATCGTGAGTCCATGATTTGATCTTCTGAGTAGCAGGATCCCAGGAGATACGCTGAGTACCTTTGAGTTCTTTCAGACTTGGACCTGAAATGGTAAATTGCTGAATGAGTGACAGCTTATCTTCACTCCATTGGCAAGAGGTATGCAAACGGTAGCTCCCGCCCTCTTCTACCCAGTCGCCGACCAGCCATTTCAGTGCGGAGAGCTTTTCCTGAATGGCAGCTGGGCCGTAGTCCATCTCTTCCAGATCACGAATGCTGGCTACTACCCACTTGTCGCCTTCCTTCGCGAGGACTGCTGCAAAGCGGGTTTCCCGTTGGGGCTGATTCTCTGCGTGCTTCACGGTTGCTACACCATCATACATGGCCAGCTTGTCGTTGATCACGCGCATGGTGTCAGTGGTGACTGTGAGCTTGGCCTGCTTGGCGTTGTTGAAGATATTCTCGTAGTGCGAGACCAGAGCTGCCCTCGTTTTGAGGACGTTGCCATCAGCATCGACCAGTTCTCCGTTGGGAGAGAACATGGCTCCGATGGCTTGTGCATCACGTTTATTGAAGGTAGCGACCAGATCAGTGAGGAAAGCGTTGACTTCCTTTTCTGTCGCTGCATCAGTCTGTGGATGAGTGATCCGTGACGGCTCTCGCGGGCCTGCATACAGTGTGACATAACTAACAATGGATATCAGTGCAATCAAGCAACTGGCCGAGACTATTCGGCGACGAGAGAGGTGATTCAACATGATGAGCAATCTCCGGGACTTTGTGTAAGCGTCACCAGTGATTGTTTTATGCTGCGATGCGTTTGCAGAACTGTTATTTTTGCCAGTGAATGGGTTTTACTGATTTATGCCCATTCTCACTTCGCGATCAGTGACATGGCTTTCATGAGAGGAGTGCTTGATATTTGATTGACCCCATCGAGAGGTCGATTGAGTTCGAGAATCAGGAAGAGCGATCCTGCCATCGATACAGCGCAGAAGATCAGGATAGTCAGTGAAATCAGGTTGCGTGGCGAGAGCAGCCCGAGACTGAGGAAGAAAGCAGCGAGCCAGATGCCCAGTACCTTCAGCAGCATGGCTGGCATGCTGCTTTGCGATTGTTCAATGATCATCCAGCGAAGGTTGAGTATTTCCGAGCTATGAACCAGAGCTTGTGATTTTAGATACTGTTGGGAGTCATTCTGGGGAATCAACTCTCGTATTTTGTCGTGTACTTCTTCCATGCCGTTTTTCTGCTTCCATCCTCGCCATGTCAGCCGTTTTGGTGCCGTCTGTAGGCCACAAAATGTCAATAATGGCAGCGAGAGATTCACCCAGACGAATGCGGATGTGCTTTGCTTCTGGGCCGTATCGAGACAATGTTCGATCCAGGGTAATGATCTTGGCACCCTGCTGAGTAATGCTGGCGTTGGTCGAATCAAAGGTAATCTTGGCTGAACTGACCAATAAGCCAATGATCAGTGCAACCAGTGTGGCTAACAAGCCTGCGGCAGTTCTGGTGATGTCTAACGCTTCGTGCTGAGCCTGGCTAGTAGGTACGTACTTACGAAGCCACAAGCCGATCAGTGTGCCAATCAGCATGAGCACCAGGATGATGCTGGTAATGAATAAGGAAGACATCGATCACCTCAGTGCTGAGATCGAGTAGTTCACCAGGATACAAGTAGCAATCATCTGTTAGGTTAAGGATCGAGTCCCAGTAGTAATCGTGAAGCCAGCAGGAATCGTTCGCTTGATGTTAATCGTGCCCATTCGTTACGAACGGGGATGATGGCATCAGGGTCCGAAGTCAGGATGTTATCGACGCCACGTTTGATGAGTGTTGAAGCGACGATAGGATCGTTGACTGTCCAGGCATGAACCTCCTTGCCACGGCGATTCGCTTCACGCAGAACTCTATCGGATAGCCAATCGGCCCGGACGCTGAGCAGATCAATATCGAGCCTACTCACGTTGCCTAGTGCCTGAGCGACGATCAGTCCTACCCGGATGTTTGGATTGATCTTCTTGATCTCCATCAATGCTTCGTAGTTGAACGAGGTAACGATGGACTTCTTTTCAAAGTCGTTCTCTTTGATCAATCGAGCGACATTGCGGGCTAAGGCCAAATCGTTGTCGTAGAACTTAAGCTCAATGTTGAGCTTGATCTTACCTCGGGCCAGATCGAAGACTTCTTGTAGTGTTGGTACACGCTCGCTGGCAAAGGTGGGGCCGAACCAACTGCCTACATCCAGCTTGCGTATTTGTTCGAAACTCAAGTCGCTGACTCGGCGCGTATCTCCTGACACCCGTTTCAAATCACGGTCGTGCATCAGGATGACGACACCATCAGACGTCTGCAGGACATCGATCTCGGCATAGTCAGCGCCACTTTCGATAGCTTTGCGAACCGCACTGAGGGTATTCTCAGGTGCAGCCCGGGCGTGGCCACGATGTGCTGTCACTTCGAGTGGCAACCGGTCTGCAGAGAAGCGAGCAAGGCTTAACCAGATGGCTATCGGCGAGAGTAGCAGCAGTGCCAAGGAGACGAGTGCTAACTTCCAATTAAAGGCTTTCGGCTTCTTCACCTCATCGAGAAGTTCCTGGGCATCATGTTGAACCAATCCCAGTTCAACATTGCGCATCTTGTAGATTCGCCAGACCAGCAACGCCAGGACGACGATGATGATAAACGTCCAGGTGGCTAGTAAACCGGCTTGGGCGATGAGGAGCAACATGATTCGGACATAAGGCCGTTCGCCTGCGTTGGCCAGAACGAACGCTGCAAAGTGGCTGAAACCAATTTCGAGGGCAATACCGACCAGCAATGCTCCAATGATCCAGCCTAGCAGAATAGTACCAATTCTCCATCGTGCTCCATGAACCCTGTCACGGCTGGCACGCAGGGCGGCAAAGGCATATTGGTCTTCGAAAAGAGCTATGGGTAGCGCCAGCGACCAGCGTGTGATCAGAAAAGCTCCGACACCAAGAGCAGCTATCAGAATGATCACGCCAAGACAGACAGCTACCAGGAAGACGGGAGGTTTTTCCGCCAGGTAGAAGTTAATGTCATGTTCAGAAAGAAGAAACTGGTAGACCAGAAACGCTGCCAAAGCAAAAGGGGCCATCGCGAGTGTACCGAACAGGAGCTTTACCATTCCGAGCTGAAACACTCGCCATGGTTTGCGGACAGCCGCCACCAGGTATTGTGACAGCTTGGGTCGGTCAACCGAATCGGCTAACGCAGCAAACGACATATAGCCAGCCTGCTCAACAAGCAGCAGACCGACCGTGACGATGGCAACAATGACAGCGTAAAGCAGCCCCAAGGGCGACATCAGGAAGCCGACGATATCCATGTTGCTGACAGCAACGTGGCCTGCCATCATCAGAATGATGGCCAAGCCAGCAGCAACGAGAGGAAGTACAAACAACGCTTCAACGAATTTGAAGGCGAAGCTGAATAGGATCAATGGTCGCCGAGACCTCAAGAAATCCAGGCCGACAGACTTGAGAAGTGTTGAGAGTTGGAAAGGTTGTTTCATTGGCTCTCAATAGTCTGGCTGGTTAGGAAAACTGGTGGGAACATTGCGCACTTTCCGAGGATTGATCTGGCGATTTAAACTGGGTAGTGATGCAGAAGATCAAGAACTGCACGCAGCCGTGACACTATGCTTCCAGCAGCACGCAAGAAACATCCTTGCGTGCGCTCACTTTCAATTGGTCTGTCTGGTTGCGACGGGTACGTGGATACCAAAGAAGATGGCATACAGTACCGGGGTCACAATCAAAGAAAGTATAGCGGCGAACGAGAGACCGAACATAATACACACTGCCATCGATCCGAAGAACGGATCAGTCAGTAGTGGGATCGTACCTAGTACGGTTGTTAGAACCACCATAAAGACAGGGCGCATCTTGCTCGTCGCACCAAGCAAAATGGCTTCATAGGGTTCCAAGCCTTTGTCGTTCAGTGTTAAGATTTTGCTGAGCACGACGATTTGATTCTTGATCAATTCGCCACCCAGGGCGAGCACGCCCAGTAACGCCATGAAGCCGAAAGGCATACGTGCGATGAGCAACCCTGAAGTAATGGCAATGACAGCCATGGGAATAACTAACCAGATCAGAATGGTGGTGCGAATCGAATTGAAAAGGCACACTACGATAAAGACCATCAATGCAAACACATAAGGCAAGGGCTGGGCCAAGGCTGTTCGAGCGTTGCGAGAGTCTTCAAATTCGCCACCCCATTCCATCGAATAGCCTGGTGGTAGCTTCATCTCTTCGATCTTTGGTCTGATGCGATCATGCAACTGGCTGGGTAAGCCTGTACGTGGATCAGCGTGTACGGTCAGCGTGGGGAATCGATCACGCCTCATATAGACAGGATCTTCCCAAACAACCTCTGCACCAGAGGTTACCTGGCTGAGAGGAATCATTCGACGAGCCACGGGGCTCCAAATCTGCAGATTGCGGATGGCATTGATGTCTTCTCGTTCAGCCAGGGGTGGACGAGCGATGATAGGGAGCAACCGGGTTTCCTGTGGAAAGACTCCTGTACTGGAACTACCTGGCTCACGGTAGAAACCGACCGCACGTCCTTCAAAACTGGTTGCCAGGGCTTGGGCAACCTCAACACGGGTGATGCCATTGCGACGTGCCTGCAGTTCAAGCAGATCAGGGCGAATGACCTTAACCTTCTCACGCCAGTCGCTTCGAACACAAAGAGCATTGCCATCATCATTGATGATCTTGCGGGCTTGATCACCCAATTGACGAAGCACTGCAGGATCAGGCCCACGAAGACGCAACTGAATGCGTCCACCTTCACCAGGTCCCAGCAGGAACTTCTTAGCAATGGCATTCGCGTTGGGATACTTCTCGTCCAGAAGCTTCTGAATGTCGGCGATCAACGCGCTGATTTTCTCCGGGTCACTGACATCGACTAAGAATTGGACGAAAGCGGGGTTTTCACTTTCAGGCGAATAGACAAGCAAGAAGCGAAGCCCACCTCCACCGATAAATGATGTCACATGGGTGACGCCAGGTTGCACCTGAATGTACTGCTGAATGTCCTGCGAGAAGGCCTCCGTATCCCGGATGTGTGTGCCTGCAGGCAGGAATATATCCACCATGAACTGGGGACGGGTCGCAGGTGGGAAGAAACTCTGGTCAACCTTCCTGAAGCCGTAAACCGAGATGACAAAACCTGCAATGCAGATAATGATCACCAGCCAGCGGAAACGAAGCGCCGTTGCCAGAATGCCACGGAAGATACGAAAGGGGAGGGCATCGTAGGCATCGCTGTTGCCACCCTTGGTTTCAGGCAAGGGTTTGAAAAAGAAATAGCTCAGTAAGGGCGTAACTGTTACGGAAGACACCCAGCTCAGACTGAGAGAAATCAGAATTACCCAGAACAGCGAGTTGGTGTATTCACCAGTACTGTCTTCCGAGAGGCCGATGGCAGCAAAGGCGATAACACCAATAGCTGTTGCACCAAAGAGAGGCCACTGGTTCTCCGCAACCACTTCACGAACGACTTCCAACTTGTTCCTGCCCGATTCAATGCCAACCTTGATGCCTTCAATGATGATGATGGCATTGTCTGTCAACATGCACAAGGCAATGATGAGCGCACCCAGCGAGATGCGTTCCATCAGCAGATCGCCTTTGACGAACATCACGAGGAACGTGGCCATGATGGTGAGAAACAACACCATGCCAATGATGAGGCCTGTCTTGAGCCCCATAGCTAGGATCAGCACGACCAGGACAACAGCGACAGCCTGCCCTAACTTGGTGATGAATGCATTCGTGGCTTCTGCGACTGCTTCGGGCTGAAAGTTAATGTCACCAATCTCGATGCCGATCGGTTGCAGGCCTTTTAATTGCTCCAACCGTTCTCGAATGCCTTTGCCCATTGTCACTACATTCCCACCCTGAACGGTGGAAATGCCTAGTCCTATCGCTTGCATTCCATCACGGAGCAGGATTCGGCGAGGCGGGTCCTGGTTGCCACGCACAATCGTGGCGACATCTCTGAGTAGAAGTTGCCGGCCTGTCTGGTCTGAGCCGATGACCAGTTCAAGCATGTCTTCAGCTGATGAAAATGCCCCTTGAGGATCGATCGTAATATGCTGATCACCAACGCGAACCTTGCCACCATCCGCAGCGATATTGCGCTCCTGGAGTTTGGTATAGATCTGTTCTTCGTTGATCCCAAGCTGTGCGAGGCGTTGTCTGGAGATTTCAAGGAACACCACTTCCTGTTGCTCGCTGAACAGCACAACACTCTTGACACCTGATACCTGCAGCAACTCTCGACGCAGGAATTCAACATAACGGCGGAGTTCCTGTTGTGTGTAGCCATCGCCAGTGATGGCCATGAAGATGCCGAACACATCGCCGAAGTCGTCGATCACCATGGATCGACCACGAACCGAGGGAGGCAACTGCACCTGGGCATCGTTGATTTTGCGGCGAAGTTCGTCCCATACCTGGGGGATACGTTGCTTGTTGTACCTGTCCTTGATCGTTACCGAGACGAGCGATCGGCCTCGTGAGGATTCCGATTCAACACGATCTAACTGGCCCAACTGCTGACAGGCTGATTCAATCGGGTTGGTAACTTCCTGGGCAACTTCTTCCGCGCTGGCACCAGGGTAGGGGGTGATAACCAATGCTTGCTTAATGGTGAACTCGGGGTCTTCGAGCCTGCCCATCTTCTGGTAGGCAATGATCCCACCGATAAGCACGAGAGCCATTGCCACGAACACGACCCGGCTATTTTGGACTGAAAGAATACCGGGGTTCATGACTGGCCGCCTCCAAGAACATTGCCCAAGTCGCGTACCTTCATTCCCTCGCGAAGGAAGGTGGCACCAGCAACCGCAATACGGTCGCCAGGCTGCAATCCTTCTTTCACTTCGATCTGTCCACCTGTTGCTTCACCGAGTTTGACTGCACGACGAGAGACGATTTGATCGGCACCAATGATCCAGACAACCTGCTCGCCCTTGCCGCCATCGTTGAAGACAGCAGAGATTGGCACCAGCATCTGATTTCCCAGAGCGCTAGAGCGACGATAGGTGATGGCAACGGAGCCTGTCATACCGGGCAGCAGGTTCACTTCCGGAGTAGCTTTCATGGCCACACGAACCTTGAATGTCTGGGTGACAGGATCAGCCCTTTGTGCAATTTCAATGATGTGTACAGGGAACTGCGACCCGGGTACACCCGTGAAGCTTGCAAGCATTTCCAGGATGTCTGCTGTTCTGATATCGGATACCATCATGGCTTCGGGAACATCTACCACTACTTCGATTTCGTCTACATCCTGGAATTTCACAACAGCCTGCCTGGCGGTGACATTCTGGTTCTGTTCAACGAATCGCTGAGCAATCACGCCATCGTAGGGTGCCCGCAGAGTACTGTCTTCCAGATGCAGTTTTGCTTCAACCACTCGTCCCTCAATGGCACGGACTTGTGCTTCCTGAGCGTCGATATCTTCTTCTCTGGCGATGGATCCCTTTTCCAGAAGCTGTTTAGCAGCGTTGAGATCTTCCTGAGCCACCTGATAGATTTTCTGTGTTTGTTCAAAGGCAGACCGCGATTGTGCACCAGACTTTACCAGACGCTCGTTACGTTCAAGCTCTGCTCGGGCATTCACCAATCTCGCTTCTGCTGCACGAACCTGACCTTCCAGTCGAAGTTTCTCTTCCGGCCGAACACCTGCCTGTAGTGATCGAAGCACTGCACGGGCTTGATCGAGTTGACCCTGCAGGGTTTTCAGCCGTGCTGTAAACTCATCCTGGCGAAGCTGAGCAATCACTTCGTCTTTCTTTACTTTCTGGCCAGCTCTCACAGAGAAGTTCGTGAGCAACCCAGGCACCTGGAAAGCCAATTCGACTTTTTTGGAAGCTTCTACCTTGCCTGGGAACACCCGCTGACGGGTTTCTCCACCAGCTACCACCACCATGGTCTTCACAGGGCGAATGACTGCTGAAGTTGTCACCTCGGGTGGGGTACAACCGGTGGCAAGCAGAGCAATCGGCAGAATGAAAGGGATGAACCTGTGAACTGATCGCAGGCCACTTCGAATTCCGTTCATGAATGATCTCTCCAGCGCAGTGGTCTGAAACTCGATAATTCATCAAGCGAGTCGGTAAGTGTTGCACTCGCTTGCCGCCTGAAGGCGGTACTCCAACTTGTGGATACTTAGCTTTCGCTGACCGTTGGGTTCTCTACCTGGCTTGAGCGGAAGAGCAGCCAAAGACTGAATACCAGGACAACCAGTTCTGCAAACATGATGAGTATGAGCGACATCAAACTGAGCATATCCACAGCGGATACCCAGTAATTGGCATTCTCAGCGCCTTTTTGAATGACGGGCATACCAGCTTGAGGCGCTTTGAGGAAGTAAAACAGGAGGTTGGCAAAATCAATGAAGACGACGGTCATGGAAAAGAGGGTACCCATCGCACTGATCGTGACACCGGTCCACACGGTACTGATGAGGGATTCTTTGGACGGTGGTGTTCGTGCAGGGTCCCTGAGCTGCCTGGAAATCCGGGTGTACCGGAATGACCAGAAGATAGTAAACACCAGTATGAACAGATTCAAAATGGTCAGATACTCGACAAAGGCCAAGCCTTGACGATCTGTTGCAGTGCGAGAAAACGTAAAGTAATAGACCATCATGATGATTGGGAGTGAGCCAAACACGACTTGCAGCCACAACCCAGACCAGCCTAGATAGTAAAATGTTCCCGAGAGACTTCTGATATCGGTGGGTTTGTTGCCTTTGAGCAAGCGTTGAAACATGGTCTTGGTCTCGCTTCGAGATGATCACCCGGAACCGATCACTGGTTCAAAGTGGAGCTATTACTACGGAAATTCTTTATAACCGGAAGACAGATACACAGTCTATTGAAAAAGTTTGTGTGTGCTCTCAAAGCTTTTTGAAAGCATAGCAGCGATCCACCTTCTGTTCGAGCGATCAGCAAAATATGGATTCCCTTCGAGGTAAGCCCAGAAGGGTTTGACTGCCTTCACAGAAAACTCATCGAGTTGGGAGTTTTGATTAATCATGCCAAGCGACGAAGCGAGTGATCAGAATGAATGAGAGATCGGTTCAATTGCCGCAGACTGGTTTTTAGAACTAATTAGTTAACTAGATTGGTAATCTGTACCGATTATTACCGATGTAAGAGATAATCCGTCTAGGCTTATCTCGAATGCACGATTGCTTTAGGACGGTATTTGAGGATTCGCGATGTTGAGCAAAATTGGCATAAGACCAAGTAATCGTTTGCTTCAACTCGCATTGATTGCTGTGGGGTGCCTACAATCTCAGATCACTGTTTCAGCTCAAAATCCACTTCCGTCAAGCGTGCCTGCAGTGACACCGAAGTCTGACACTGTGCCAGTACCAGTATCTACAGTCAATCCTTCGCAGGTATTTCCCAATCGCAACATATTGAATACACCCCCTTCTCCTCCTGCTAACATTCCTGTTGTTTCAATGAATAGTGTTCAAGGCCAGGGTGGAGGACTACAACCTGCTCCCCTTCCCAGTGCCGACTATGCCCAACCGGGCATTCCTCGAGATGGGCAAACAGTTCCTGGTCTGGATTACTACAGGTACAAGGATGATTATCTTCCGTTCTACTATTACCAGCCGAACTATTACGAACGAGCAGATGTCGGTGCCAGGCCATTTGCCGATTACGCTCCTCTAGGCTTTGAAGCACGGGAATTTCAAGACGCTCCGGGTGCTCCTGAATTCACTCGCCTTGCAGTTCCCCCGCAGATAACGGAAGAAGAGCGACAAAAGTTTGTTACTCGAGGCATGATGCCTGGTTCATTCCTGGTTCCCGGCACTAATACGTCCTTCCGTATTCGAGGTTTCATACGTGGTACTGCCATCTACGACTTCCAGCCTATTGGAAGCAGAGACGACTTTGTGACCAACACCATACCTGTACCACAGGAGAATGGTGAGAACTTTAACTACACCGCTCGTCCTAGCCGCTTTGCCATTGAAACGTGGACACCGACGACCTTCAAGGATTGGAATGTTCATACCTTCATAGAAGGTGACTTCTTCAACGGTCCTGCTCAGGCTGTTGGTGGTGGTGGTAACCCCTTCCGACTTCGATTTGCTTTTGCTGACTTTGGCTACTTCCGAATCGGTCAGCAGAACACCGTCTTCATGGACAGCAACGCCTGGCCCAGCACAGTAGATTTTGCGGGTCCTCGTGGATTGCTCAATCAGCGTCGCCCCGGTGCACGTGTGACGATCCCTATCTCAGAATCCTTTTTCTGGGCAGCCGGTGTGGAACAGCCTTTCTCGGACATCACGACCAACGGTCAAGGAACGGCTTTTCAGGACGTACCTGATCTGGCTACCCATATTCGGTATGAATCTGATTATGGCCATGCTCAGATCTCTGGGCTCGCTCGATCGATTGGTTACCAACCCAACGGTGGAGACAGAACCAGTCAAACAGGCTGGGGCCTCAGTGGTAGCACAGTATTCCACCCCTGGGCAATCTTGAGTGGTTGCAATCCTGTACGTCAGGACAACCCATCAGGCTTGGAACGAAGCCGTATTCTCTTGCAGTACAACCTGGGACAAGGCTTCGGCAGGTACATTCAGGATACTGCTGGTCTCGGTTTTGATGGTCAGGTTAATCCTATTACAGGTGAATTCAAGACGGTCTATGCCACATCGTGGAGTACCAGCTATGAACACTGGTACTCCGAAAAGTGGCTCACGAACATTACCTACACCAAAGTTGATGTGAACAACACCGAAGGGCAAGCTGGCGATACCTATGCGAGTGCCAGTTACCTGGCTACCAGCCTCTGGTTTATCCCGGTCCGGAACTTCTCCATCGGTGTCGAATACGTTTGGGGCGAACGTGAGAACCTTGATGGACAACGGGCCAAAGCGAACCGGATAAATGGTCTCTTCCAGTACAACTTCTAAGTTATGGCGCGATCAAACTGGCTAATCTGATCTACATATGAAAGTTGCGGTTTTCGATTGAATGTAATTCTGTACGCCGATAGGATAGGCGTTCTTCTGTAACCGATTGCTTGGCTTTGGCACAATCGTTACTGAATTACATTCAACATAGATCAAGCAGTCATGAATTCTGAATTGGCAATCGTGCTGGGTTTGCTCATCGCAGCCATCATCATGTTTGCGATCAACAAGCCTCGTATGGATGCAGTCGGTCTGATCATGCTGACGGCACTGCCGTTCACTGGTGTGATCTCCATGAGAGAAGCGCTGGCAGGGTTCAGTGACGCCAACATCGTTCTGATTGCTGCGTTATTCGTGATTGGCGAAGGGTTAGTACGTACGGGAGTAGCTCGACAATTGGGAGACTGGCTAACTGCCAGTGCCGGTGCCAGTCAGGTCAAACTACTCGTCTTGCTGATGCTGGTGGTGTGCGGACTTGGTTCGATAATGAGTTCAACCGCTGTGACTGCTATCTTCATTCCAGTTGCTCTTCGCATTTCACAAGCTACGGGAACCTCGGCCAGCCGTCTGATGATGCCTATCAGCTTCGCTGCCCTCATCAGCGGAATGATGACACTGGTAGCAACCGCGCCAAACCTGGTCGTCAATAGTGAGCTGGTTCGACAGTTTGGTGGAGACTATGCGAAAGGGTTTCAGTTTTTCAGCTTCACGCCCTTCGGTCTTCCAATTCTGATCCTGGGTGTAGTCTACATGGTGTTCGCCCGTCGGATGCTTCCTGAGACAATTGGCAACACCGCCGGTGGAACATCACATCGTCCCAGCCTGGCTGAGTGGGTGGAAGAATACAAACTTGCTGAACGTGAACGTCGGGTGCTGGTCACGGATCAATCTCCTCTCGTCGGGAAGCTCCTTGAAGAATTGGACATGCGCAAAGCTCAAGGCGCGAACATCGTTGCAATAGATCGGCAAAGAAAGTCCTCACGGAAACTCATAGCTGTCACTGGCAAGACAGATATCAGAGCAGGCGACATCCTACTAGTAGATCTTTTCGCACCAGTGAGAGACGCTGAGCAGTTGCGGAAAGAGTATGCACTCGAAGAAATGCCACTAACCGGTGAATACTTCACTGATCATTCCCAAGACATCGGTATGGCTGAGGTTATCATTCCTGCCAATTCGGTACTCGTCGGCAGTACGATTGTTCGCTCGAAGTTCCGAGATCAGTTTGGACTCAGCGTTATCGGCATTCGTCGTGGTTCCAAAGCGATGGATCGCGACATTCTCAATGTCGAACTGAAAATCGGTGATACGTTGCTTCTTGTTGGTCCGTGGAAGGCCCTTGAAAACCCTCGTTCAAGCGGGAAAGACCTGGTTGTCTTGAATCTACCGGCTGACAAGGATGATGTCCTTCCGGTTTCTGGTAAAGCTGTACATGCCCTTGTTTGTCTGTTGATCGTCATTGGTTTGATGGTCAGTGGCCTGGTACCAAACGTACAAGCCGCTCTGCTGGGGTGTCTGCTAATGGGCGCTCTGGGAGTGATCGATCTACCTAGTGCCTACCGTTCCATTGACTGGAAAACCATCGTCTTGATTGTTGGCATGCTGCCGTTCTCGCTGGCACTACAGAAAACAGGCGGTGTCGATCTGATGGCAGACGGGCTGATGAAGGTGATTGGCGGAGCAGGGATCCACGTGGTTCTTGCAAGTATCTTTGCCATCACTGCCATTCTTGGTTTGTTTATCTCCAACACTGCCACTGCCGTTCTGATGGCACCGGTGGCTTTGGCCATTGCTAGCGAACTCAAGGCTTCGCCTTATCCGTTTGCGATGATCGTGGCTATTGCTGCTTCCACCGCCTTCATGACGCCGGTCTCGTCGCCGGTGAATACGCTCGTTGTCACTCCGGGTAACTATACTTTCGGTGATTTCGTCAAAGTGGGTGTCCCCTTTGCCATCATAGTCCTGATCGTTAGCGTCTTCCTGGTGCCTCTGGTCTTTCCACCGTTTTAGCGAACAACGGTCCTGACTGATACAACGATTGCTTCTCGACAAAAGGATTCACACCATGCCACCTCCAGTTGATACCCCTAAGCAAGTTGAATCGAAGTCGTTCATGCAGAAATTCCTGGATGGCGTGGAAAAGGTTGGGAATAAGGTTCCTCACCCGGTCATTATCTTTTTGATCCTCATCGCTCTGGTGCTGGTTCTCTCTCACGTCCTGTATCTGGCTGGTTCAAGTGTTACTTATCAGGTCATCAATCCCGAAACACACAAAGTCGAAACGGCAACCACTACAGCTCGTAGTCTTTTGACGGTATCGGGCATCCGGGATATGTACACACGACTGATTCCAAACTTCATGGGTTTCACCGCCATCGGTTTGTTGATTGTTGCCATGATTGGTGTGGGTGTTGCTGAAGAAGCGGGTTTGATTAACGCCTTGATTCGCAAACTGGTGATTGTCTCTCCACGCTGGGCACTCACTTACATTCTGGTCTTCGTGGGTATTCTTGCCAGCATTGCAGCCGATGCTGGTTACATTGTCTTGATACCGCTGGCTGGTGTGGCATTCCTGAGTATCGGGCGGCATCCGATTGCGGGTATTGCAGCCGGGTTCGCTGCAGTTGCTGCCGCCTTTACTGTCAACATGCTCATCAAGCCACTGGATGCTGTACTCACCGAGATCACCAACGACGCGATTCACATGGTTGATCCTACCATTTCGATTGACATTACAGCGAACGTCTGGTTCTCCCTGGTTTCAGTACCGTTCCTGACCATCATCATTGCTGTCATAACTGAACGTGTCATCGAGCCTCGATTGGGACCATACAAGGGAGAGAAGCCTCCCGAAGTCAGCGGTGCCATGAGCCCTGAGGAAACACGCGGACTTCTCTATGCACTTTTCGGTCTGGTCGGCGTTCTTGTCTTCTTTGGTATCCTGAGCATTCCTTCTTGGGCCCCACTTCGAAATCCTGATACAGGTGCATTGATTGGCAATTCACCGTTCATGAATGGACTGATCGGCTTCATTATGCTGGTCTTCCTCGTAACAGGTATCTGCTTCGGAATCGGGGCGAAAACAATCAAGGGTACCGATGACATCATCAAGGCTATGACCAAGGCAGTCTCTGGTCTGGGTGGTACCATTCTGTTGTTCTTTGTGATTAGTCAGTTCATTGCTTACTTCAACTACAGTAATATTCCCACACTGATGGCAGTCACAATGGCTGATGCCCTCAAAGCTGCCAACATCGGTTCGCTCTGGCTTCTCATTGGGTTTATCGTTGCTGTGTTAGCTCTCGATCTCGTCTTTACCGCTGCCATCGCCAAGTGGGCAATCTTCGCTCCTGTCTTTGTGCCGCTCTTCGTTCAGCTCAAGGTAGATCCATCAGCAGTGCTGGCAGCCTACCGCATCGGTGATTCACCTTTCAATGCCATCTCTCCATTGAACGCCTACTTTGCCCTGGTTGTTGGCTTCGCCATGAAGTACGACAAGAACGCTGGCATTGGAACCATTGTGGCGTTGATGATACCGTATGTCATCTGGATTGCTATTCTCTGGACTTTCCTCTTTGTCGTCTGGTATCTCCTAGGTCTTCCTTGGGGCATGTAACCAGATTGTTCAACCGCGGAGTGAGCATGTGCTTCTCCGCGGACTTCTCATTCTCTGCAACTCTGAAGGTACACCTTATGAGCACCACTATCCCTCTGGACGTGAAAGCAGCTGAAGACCATCTGATGAAGTTTCTGTCGGTGGAAGGCGTTACCGGCCAGGAAGCTGCCATTGCTGCGGCTGTCTCTGATGAACTGAAGAAGGTTGGCGTACCCGCTTCAGCTATCCGTTTTGATAACGCACACAAGAAGATCCCACTGCCCACACAGACAGGCAATCTGATCGTCGAACTGCCTGGTACCCGCAAGGGGCCACGCATGTTGTTTGCCACCCACCTCGATACGGTGCCTTTATGTGCTGGAGCGAAGCCCAAGAAGGAAGGTGGCCGCATCGTTGGCGATGGCACGACAGCACTCGGAGGCGATAATCGCACCGGTTGTGCTGTACTCGTATCACTGGTGGAAACGCTTCTCAAGCACAAGCTGCCGCACCCACCGATTTCGTTGTTGTTCACCGTTCGCGAAGAGAGCGGTCTGCATGGCGCTCGTGAACTCAACCCAGCTGATCTGGGTGGTGCGACCGTCTGTTACAACGTCGACAGCAAGATCCCTGCTGATCTCATCACTGGTGCTGTGGGCCAGGAAAACTGGGATGTCGAGATCAAGGGTAAAGCATCCCATGCTGGTGTTGCCCCTGAAAAGGGCATCTCAGCTATCATGGTTGCTGCTCTTGCTCTGGCCGAAGCACGTAAAGAAGGCTGGTTTGGTAAGGTGACCAAGTCCGATGGGCATGGCACCAGCAATGCCGGTGTCTTCGCGGGCAAGGATGGCAAAGCAGCAGGCGATGCCACCAATGTCGTCACCGATTATGTCCACATCAAAGGTGAAGCACGCAGTCCGGATGTGGCGTTTGCAGCCAAGATCGCTAACGGTTTCCGTGAAGCCTTCAAGAAGGCCCAGCAGGAAGTGAAGGACTCCGACGGCAACACCGCCGAGGTGAAGTTTGAAAGCAAGCCTTCCTATCCTTCGTTTAATCTTCCTGACGACAGCCCAGCGGTCAAACACGCCAAGCGTGCTGCTGAATCGATTGGCCTTAAGCCTACCACCATGTTCTCTAACGGTGGTCTCGATGCTAACTGGCTTGATAAGCACGGCGTACCCACGGTGACGATCGGTGCGGGGCAGTACGAAATTCACACCATCAAAGAGTATGTCGAACTGTCTGAGTTTGCAGATGGCTGTCGACTGGCAGTTGCCTTGGCGACCCTGGAGTAATCCAGCCTCGCAGCTATCTTCATTCCGGTAGCCGAAGTCATGAGACTTCGGTTCACTCAACTTGAACTTCCTATTCTCTTTCAGAATCGATTATCACCATGAGTTCCTACTTAACTGTCAACGATGAAAAGGTCAGCTTGCGTGCGATGGCATGGAGTCTGTTCTTTATGGGGCTGCTCTTGATCATCGTCGGCCTGGTTGCCATTAGTTCTTCGTTTGTAGCTACCCTTGCCTCGGTGAAAGTCTTCGGCATTCTGCTGTTGGTGGCAGGTGGCATCGAAGTGGTTCACGCTGTGATGATTCGGAACATGCGAGGCTTTGCCCTGCACCTGCTCGCGGCGGCAATCTACCTGGTGGTTGGTCTCTTTATGTTGGAAGACCCTATCCAGGCTGCTACCGTGATTACCCTGATCATCGCGGCTTACTTCATCGTGGGTGGTGTGCTGCGAATCATCTTCTCGTTTGCGGTTCGCTTCCACGGGTGGATCTGGGTTGTGGTCAATGGCCTGGTGAATCTTGTCCTTGGAATGATGATCTGGAACCGATGGCCTGAATCCAGCCTCTGGGTCATTGGCTTGTTCATCGGTATCGATTTGCTCTTCCACGGTTGGTCATCTGTGATTCTCGCTCTCACGCTGAGGGCGAGTAAAGACACAGCACCGCCAACAGGTAGAGCATAACTGCTGGACATTACTTCTTGTTCCTGCTGCTGAAGTAGGTCCCGACTCGGCTGATCTGGAGTTGCCACCAGCCGAAGCGTTCGGTGAGCCACTTGTAGAGCGAAGCCCCCACCAGTGTGCCCAAGGCAATGGAAGTTAGTGCAAACACCACAGTGACCAGACTGTCCATGCCCGCGGCACGGTCACTGAGCATGCGTTTCAAGCTGATCAGTCCCATAGCTCCAGGAACCAGCAGCCAGAATGTTGGCAGGAAGGTCACCATCGCTGGTGGTCCTTTGAACTTCATTTGAATGAGGTAGCCTAGCGGGGTGGCTACGAGCATCCCGAAGAATCCGCTCCCTCCTTTGCCAAACAACCCGATGGTGAGCTGCTGTGCCCCAAATGCCAGGAGCAACACCAGCAACATCCACCACAGCGAATGTTGTGGAGCTGAGAAGTGCAGGAAGGCGCCAATACCAAACACCACGACACCAGCCCACGGAGCCCATGCTTCCGGGAGAACCATGATGGATTCCTTGGTCGATTCCACCAGGTTTTCGGAACTGTAGCCTACCAGTGAAGCGCCAGCGGCCAGCCCGAACAGCAATAGTACCAGTTGAACCCAGCCGGTAATCAGTCTGCTGGACCCGCTGACCATGTCGCCGTAGGCCAGTTCCACCATGCCCAGCGTCAGCATACTGCCTGGCAGGAACGCCACCAGCGGTGGAACCAGTGCGTGTAATGGCTCAACAGGGAATCCATACTTGAGAGCGAGGAAGACGAGTGCTGACACTATAGTGGCTGCCACTACAGGCATGGGGACAGAAAGTACCGGACGATTCCTGTTGGAAGCTTTGATCGCCCCAACAATAAGGCCAAGTGTTGCTGCAGCAATGATGTTGCTTGCCGTGGGCATCAGGACGAGCGCCAAGCCGACTGCCAGGATCATGTACCCGAAGATTGCTCCCACCATTCCGTAGCGGGCGGTGGTGCGCAAGATGGCTGTCAATCGTTCCAGACCTGCCTTGGGTGTGATTTCTCCACGCTGGGCTACTAGTCCCAGTTCATACACGTCTGCGATTTGATCGAGCCGAAGCGTTTGCGTCGGTCCCTCTGCCAGCGTAATTCGTTCTTCTTCGCCATCCTGGGCACTGATGAAGATAGCTGTAGGGAAGGCCACCACACGAGTACGGCGCAGTCCATAGGCATTGGCAATACGGCGTAGCAGCAACTCGACCGTGGCGGTCTGCTCGCCACAACCAATATAGGCCTGTCCAAGACGGAACATGAACTCAAGCACTACTTTAGCATCTTCAGCAGCAGGCTTGAGCTTGGAAGGCGTTTCGTCCTTCATAAGTAGTACCAGTTAGAACTTCCAAATCATAGGCACGAAAAAGACCGACACGATGAAGAACCATATCAACATGGGCAGGCCGAGTTTCCAGTAGTCGCCGAACTTGTAACCACCCGGCCCCATCACAATCAAATTGACTGGAGTTGCTACAGGAGTCAGGAAGGAAGCAGCGGCAGCCACGCAGACACTCATCAGCACAGGGCGAGCAGAGAGGTTCATATCAGCTGCTGCGGAGACGGCGATTGGTATGACGATAAGGGCTGTGGCAGTGTTACTAATCAATTGACCGAGGATTGCCGTTAACACAAACAAACCAGTGAGCAGACCGTATGGTCCGAAGTCTCTGACAATAGCTACTAACTGATCAGCCATCAGTCTGGCTGCTCCGCTTTCTCGCATAGCTGTAGAGAGCGGTGTCATGGCACCAATCAATATGACCGTTGTCCAATTAATCGCACGGTACCCTTGATCGACAGTCAGCACTTTAAGAACGATCATCGCACAGGCAGCCAGTAGACCTGCAATGACGGGGGGTACCAGCCCGGTTGCCAACAGGAAGACCAGTCCGATCAGAATAATCACAGCCTGTGTCGATCCGGGTCCCATGGGGATGGCTTGCCGTCGAACGAGTTCAGGCGAATCAACGACAAGCACTTCGGGATCATCGAGATTGACATCAAGTCCTCGCCAGGTTCCCTGTAACAGAAGCGTATCTCCTGCTGCCAGAACGGTGCTTTTCTCCTGCACTTCATTCTGACGCTGTACCGCGAGAATGATGAGATCACCGCTCTGGGTCACCATGCCCGGAAACACGGTCTGCCCGATCATCGCGGATCGAGGCGGGATGACCACTTCAGCCAAGCCTGATTCGCTGTTGAATAGGGTGTCAGCGACATCATTGCCATTGGCATTTTCGGTTCTGAACGCCAGCGACATTTCCGATGCTAATCGTGCAGCTGTTTCCGCGTTGCCACGTACCAGGATGCGGTCACCCACAGTCAGGGTGTCTTTCTTCAAAGGCTCTCCGCTCACACCATCCTGCAACCCGATTAGTGACATTCCCGGATAGTCTTTCAAATCAACGATGTTCCGCGATTGACCTTCATATGGTGAGCCAGCACGTACTCGCAACTGAAACAGACCGTCAACCAGTCGATAGTGTTCGATAAGCGTTCGTGCATGCTTGCTAAGGTCAGCGGGCATGGTCTTGCCGCTTCTGCTAGGAAGCAGAATTTGTCCGAAGAATACCACGATGGCAATACACCCCGCGAGTGCCGGTATACCGACAATGGCATACTCAAAGTAGCCAAACGAACCGACACCTGCTTTGACTGCTGCATCAGAAACAATCACGTTGACAGGAGTACCAGTCAGTGCCAGCAGCGAGCCGGCGCTGGCCGCAAACGCCAGGGGCATCAACAGCTGTGAAGGCGATTGTCCCAGTCGAACGGCCATCACCACAACCACAGGGAGCAGGGCGGGGACGGCACCGTTGATATTGATGAGTGCTGCCAACACTCCCACCATCAGCATGATGAGGATGAGAAGTCGCGCACGGCTTTTCCCCGCTTTGGCGATGAGGAGTTGGCCGGCCCAGGTGGTTACTCCGGTAGCATCAAGACCCGCACTGACGACGAACAGTGAAGCAATGAAGAGAACGGTTGGATCACCCATACCCGCGAGGGACTGACTGAGTGTCAGCACACCCGTGAAGTAGAGCGCCAGTGCAGTGCCCAGTGCCACGATCACTACCGGTAACTTGTCCCATACAAAGAGTACCACGACGGCAGCAACTATCGTAAAGGTGATGGCAATCGGGCTCAAAGTTCAACTCCTTCGTCGTCGGGGTGGTGCACAAGGCTTATTGCCTATCTACGCATCCAGATCAACTTTCAGGCTTCGATGCGAACAGGTCAAGTCCAAGTCGATGAGAAAGGAATTCCGAGACAAGTTGGCCTTTGACACTGTTACCAGCTGTATCGAGTGGTGGGGCGAAGGTGCCGAGTCCGCCCTTTCCAGGAGCTACTGTCACAATTCCGCCACCAATGCCACTCTTTCCGGGTAAACCGATGTCGTACAGCCAGTTGCCACTGGTTTCATATAGACCTGCAGTAGCCATCACAGCAAGGGCATAATGGCAGACGGAGGCATCTACCACACGAGCCTTGGTAATGGGGTTTACTCCACCATCAGCCAGCGTGGCACCCATTACAGCCAGATCGCGTGCAGTGACGTTGAGAGAGCATTGCCTGGTATACAGTGCTGTTGCATCGGCAGGATCCATGTAAACTCGACCAAAGCTCTGAAGTAAACGGGCAATGCTCTGGTTGCGAAAGTTCGTTTCCTTAGCGGAGGTGTAGACCTCTTCATTCACCGTCAGTGTTCTGCCAGCAAATTGAGACAGCCCTTCGTGAATAAACTTCCACTTGGCTTCAAACGAATCGCCAGGAGCTAGACTGGTAGTCGCAATCGCTCCAGAATTCACCATGGGATTGGTGCGCCCGTCCCCACTCTCTTCGATGGCAGCAAGCGAATTGAAGGATTTCCCGGTAGCGTTTACACCGAGCTTTTCACGTGCTGCTTGTGGCCCCATGTGTTCACAAATAAGAGCAAACACAAACGGCTTGGAGACACTCATAATGGAGAAGGGATACTCTGCATCTCCCGCAGAGTAGACATTACCACTGTTACCCACCACACAGATCCCCAAAAGGTTGCTGGGCACACGTGCTAGTGCTGGATAGACTTGGGAGTTCTGCCCCTCTGTATTGGTGTGAAAGAGCCGATATGCTTCTGCAACAAGCGACCGTACTTCCTCTGGCGAAGGCAGTTGACCCGTTGAGATATTTCGAAAGGTCTGTTGGCTACTGTTGGGAGGTCGATCGCTCATTCTGTGGACCTCTATTTATTTGGGTCTTTCAATCGAAGACACATTGTCTGCTGTACCGCTCATGAAATCAACCGTGAATTGTCAACTGATCGGGATCAGTATGACATGAGTATGAAGCACACCAGTTTATTTCATGGTCAGCTATTCCAAGGTGCGATAGACTGGCAACTTCTGCGACGGACTTCACCTTGAGAAGCATCTTGTACTACAGGAGATCAGAATGAACACGCTAGTCGTTGTCGGTTATGATGACATGTTCAAAGCGGAAGAAGTGCATCTGAAGCTGTTGAAGTTGCAGAAGGACTATCTGCTTGACATGGAAGACGCAGCCTTTGCTGTCAAGGACATGAATGGCAAAGTCAAGCTGCATCAAACCGTCAACCTCACCGCTGCAGGTGCCATCAGAGGCGGCTACTGGGGCGCGCTCATCGGCCTGCTTTTCCTCAATCCTCTGCTCGGTTTCGCCATCGGCAGTGCATCCGGTGCGATTTCTGGCGCCCTCACTGACCTGGGTATCAACGATCAGTTCATGAAGGAACTTGCTGCCACGCTGAAGAATGGCAGCTCAGTCCTTTTCGTGCTGGTAAGACAATCCACTCCTGACAAGGTTCTCGAAGAACTGTCGGGTACTGGTGGCAAGATTCTCAAGTCATCCCTTTCTCATAACGACGAAAACAAGCTGCAAGCAGCGCTTGATGCACATAAGGCATAATTGACTCGGTACTTTCAGTTAGAGTGACAAGCAGGATTGCTGAGTAAAGTCAGCCCTGCTTGTTTTCTTTTTTCGTTCAATGTAAAAAACAAGTACAGACCCATAAGGGCAACCCATTCCAAGTTCAGTGAAACTATCCTGGCGATTGTTCTGGCCCATGCTGGCCCTCAGTGTGTTATTGCTTTCCGTGGTAGCGGCCTCCGCCGTGATGCTGAAACAAGCACAAGATCGTGCTGAAGAAGCGCTGAATAACTCGCTTGCCACCCTTCAGGCCTATGCCGATCTCGAAAAGACCACCAAAGAACTCAGGCATCAACTTGCACTCTATGCAGCCACGGGCGACGAAAGTTACCGTGTCAAAGCGGTGACACTCTATCAGAAGAACGATGATCACCTGGTGATGGTTCAGCGGTGGCAGGCCGGTGAGAACGAGAAGGGGATGATTGTCAAACTTCAGCAGCTTAGCTCCGTGGTGCAGACGGGCATTAAGAACATGCAGCCAGAACCTGATACGAACAAGAAGCAGCAAGCGGCCAGTAAGCTGGTCAGCGAGGTACTAGACCCGGAGATGCTCGTCAACATTAATCAGCAATGTGAGTTGCAGAAACAGGCTGTTCAGCTGGCGCAGTTTCAGGATCATGCATCTCGCACCGGGTGGTGGCTACTCATACTGGGATGTGTAGGTGCAGCGGCAGGTTTACTGGCAGGCTACAGCATTGCCAGGCGATTTCAGAAAGAGATGCTCGAACTCAGTGTCCCCATCAGGAACGCTGCTGGAAGCTTGAGTACTATCGTGGGGCCGATCAATGTCTCGACCTCCTCGAACCTGGAAGAACTGGAAACCTCACTTCAAGGATTGGCCCATCAGGTCACTTCTGTCGTTGAGCGTTTGCAAACAGCAGAGCACGAGAATGTCCGCAAGGATCAGATGGCTGCACTCGGACAACTGGCCGCAGGACTCGCCCATGAACTACGCAATCCACTCACCGCCATTCGAACGCTGATCGATGCAGCCAAGAGTCATAACGATGTAGCGACACTGGAAGGGCGTGACCTGGATGTCATTGATGAAGAGATCACTCGACTGAACAAGACATTGCAGGCATTCCTCGACTACGCTCGCCCTCCCAAGCTGGAAAAGACCCAGGTTGATCTCGTGCAGCTAGCTCAAAAGGTCGAACAACTGCTATCAGCACAGGCGGAACTGCGTACCATTCAGATTGCCTTGCAGACGTCAGCCGAACCCGTGGTGGTGAGTGGTGATGCCGAGCAGCTTCGTCAGGTATTGCTTAATCTGATGCTCAATGCCTTTGATGCAGTTGGCACGCATGGTAAGGTGACGGTCGACGTCAGTCGTTCGCCAACTGCTGCTGTTTTGCGGGTGTGCGATACCGGACAGGGAGTGCCTGAGTCCATTCGCACCAGGCTCTTCGAACCGTTCGTCAGTTCCAAAGCTGCAGGCACTGGCTTGGGATTAACCATCTGCAAAAGCATCGTTGAAGCGCACGGCGGCACTATTGCTGTGGAAAACAGGGCCAGTGGTGGCGCTTGTTTCACAATAACACTACCTGCATAAACTATGGCCAAGCTTCTGATCATTGATGACGAACGCAATGTCCTCTATTCACTGGAAAAGGGACTGGCGAAGCCTGAATTGACCATTGTTACTGCATCTACCGGTAAGTCAGGCTTGGCAGCGGTTACTGATCAGCAGCCCGATGTGGTGTTGCTGGACGTGCAGTTGCCTGACCTCTCCGGGCTGGAGGTGCTGAAGAAGCTGCACGAGCTTGATCCCCGGTTGCCTGTCATCATCATGACAGCTCACGGCACCGCTGAAACGGCCATCGAAGCCATGAAGTTTGGTGCGTACGACTATATCCTCAAGCCCTGGAAGTTGGCTGAACTGCGAGGGCTGGTTGAGAAAGCACTGCAGGCTAGTCGATTCAGCCGGGTGCCTGCCGTGTACGAAGCGGTGGAAGATACAAAAGAAGAATCGGTTGACCGCATCATTGGCAATTCACCTTCGATGCAGCACATCTTCAAAGAGATTGGCAGGATTGCCCGACAGGATGTCAATGTCCTCATCCTGGGTGAAAGCGGTACGGGCAAGGAACTGGTAGCCCGGGCTATCTACCATCACAGCCATCGTAAGGATCAGCCCTTCCTGGCTATCAACTGTGCAGCGCTACCCGATACCTTGCTGGAGAGTGAACTCTTCGGCCATGAAAAGGGAGCCTTCACTGGTGCTGACCGTCGTCGCATCGGCAAGTTCGAGCAAGCAAACGGCGGCACCTTGTTTCTTGATGAACTGGGTGACATGGCCTTGCTAACGCAAGCCAAGGTGTTGCGCATTTTGCAGGACGGTCGCTTTGAACGCATTGGTGGCAACGAGACCATTCAGACCAATGTCCGCATCATTGCTGCTACCAACAAAGATCTGACGGAAGCGATACAACGGAAAGAGTTCCGGCAGGACCTCTACTATCGTCTCAATACTTTCATTCTGAAGTTGCCATCGTTACGGGAGCGACCTGATGACATCCCGATACTGATTGATCATTTCATTCGTCAACAGCGAAAGCATCTTGGGACGGGCATTCGCGGCATTACACCTGAAGCCCTGCAACTACTGCAGCAATATCCCTGGCCAGGCAATGTGAGGGAACTGGAAAACGCTGTCAAGTATGCCATGGTGCATGCCCACGGCGAGACCATTACACCAGATTCATTGCCCGATTTGTTTCATCCACCTGGATCATCGCCAGGCGGTACAACGATTAGCGATGCGGTTCTGCCTGATCTCGATCTTTTGGTGACACAATGGTTGCAGAAAGATCAGCCTCAGTTATTGGACGAAGTACATACTGTCGTGGATCGACTGGTATTGAAACGAGTGCTGGAACATGTGGGTGGGCAGCAGACCAAAGCCGCTGCACTACTCGGTGTTTCCCGAAACACCTTACGAGCACGCTTAGTGCAACTCGGGCTAACGCTTGATAAGGTTGTCCGCGATGACGGAGAGAGTGACGGACAGGATGGGTCATCGTGATGTGGGTGGAGCAGTGAAACATCGGAG
>WBZX01000805.1_pt1 | contig 26494 bp, 22 predicted proteins | sample 5204211 | NCBI WGS metagenome assembly WBZX01 (sample SAMN12344362, study PRJNA552823) | activated sludge metagenome | biome: Activated sludge suspended growth; feature: Nitrification reactor; material: Wastewater; isolation source: activated sludge from nitrification reactor of wastewater... | reverse complement strand
AGCTGCGGATGCGGGAAGCGCTCGTCGATGTACTCGTTGATGATGTGCGACTCGTACAGGATGAGGTCGCGCTCGACGAGGATGGGCACCTCGTTGTACGGGTTCATCAGCGCGATGTCCTCGGGCTTGGCGAAGACGTCGACGTCGCGGATCTCGAAGTCCATGCCCTTCTCGAACAGCACGAAGCGGCAGCGATGCGAGTAGGGGTCGGTGGTTCCGGAGTAAAGCACCATCATGGTGTCGGGCTCCCTTGGCGCTCAGGCCTTCAGGTGGTCTCAAAACACGAGGCGCAGCGGATGCCTTGCAGCCGCTGCGCCTGGAGGTCGAAGCGAACTACTTGATGTCTTTCCAGAAGGCGCGGTTCAGGAACCAGGCAATCACGGTGAATACGCCCAGGAACAGCAGTACCCACACGCCGATCTGCACGCGGGTCTTCTGGCTGGGCTCGCCCATCCACTGCATGAAGGCCACCAGGTCGGCTACGTTGGCGTCGTACGCCCGTGCATCGAGCGTGCCGGGCTTGACGACTTCCCACCGACCGGTGAACACCTCGACTTCGTGGCCGTGCTCGGTGCGCTTCTCGAACACCGGAAGACGCTCGCCCTGCAGTTCCCACAGCACGTGCGGCATGCCCACGCTCGGGAAGGCCAGGTTGTTCCAGCCGGTGGGCTTGGTCTCGTCGCGGTAGTACGTGCGCAGGTAGGTGTACAGGTAATCGGCGCCCGTGCCCTGTCCCGCCGCCGAGCGCGAGCGCGCGATCACGGTCAGATCGGGCGGGGTGGCGCCGAACCAGTCCTTGGCCTGCCGCGGGTCGATCGCCGCCTTCATCGTTTCGCCCACCTTGTCGGTGGTGAACAGCAGGTTGCCCTTGATCTGCTCGGGCGTCAGGCCGATGTCCTGCATGCGGTTGAATCGCATGTAGGCCGCGCTATGGCAGTTCAGGCAGTAGTTGACGAACAGCTTCGCGCCGTTCTGCAACGCGGCGCGGTCGCCCAGCTTCTCGGTCGGGAACTTGTCCCAGGCCAGACCGCCGCCCGCGGCCTGCGCGCCGCCGGCGCACAGAGCCAGGGCCACGGCCGCCGACTGAAGGATTCGCTTGATCATCAGGATGCTCATCGTGGTCTTCCCGTCGTCAATGCGCATTGAACACCACGCGCTCGGGCACGGGCTTGAATTCGCCGAGCCGGCTCCACCAGGGCATGAGCATGAAGAAGCCGAAGTAGTACAGCGTGCCGACCTGGGACAACAAGGTCTTGCCCTCGGACACGGGTTCGATGCCGAGCCAGCCCAGGATGAAGAAGTTGACGACAAACACGCCGTACACGTACTTGTGCCAGCCCGGACGGTAGCGGATCGACTTCACCGGGCTCTGGTCGAGCCAGGGCAGGAAGAACAGGATCACGACCGCGGCGCCCATCACGACCACGCCCCAGAACTTGGCGTCGAAGGTCTTGAGCAGCGCGATGGCTACCAGGGCGCCGACCGCCATGGCCATCTTGGCCTTGCCGGACATCGAACCCTTGATGAAGGCCAGCACCGCGCCCAGCGCGAAGATCACGCACAGCACGTTGACCATGACGTCGGTCGTGGCGCGCAGCATCGAGTAGTACGGCGTGAAGTACCAAACCGGCGCGATGTGGGCAGGAGTCTTGAGCGGGTCGGCCGGGATGAAGTTGTTGAACTCCAGGAAGTAGCCGCCCATCTCCGGCGCGAAGAACACGATCGCGCTGAAGATCATCAGGAACACCGACACGCCCAGGATGTCGTGCACCGTGTAGTACGGGTGGAACGGGATGCCGTCCAGCGGCTTGCCGGTCGCGTCCTTCGTGGCCTTGATCTCCACGCCGTCAGGGTTGTTGGATCCCACGTCGTGCAGCGCCAGCAGGTGCGCCACCACCAGGCCGATCAGCACGAGCGGGATGGCGATCACGTGGAAGGCGAAGAAGCGGTTGAGCGTGGCGTCGCCGACGACGTAGTCGCCGCGGATCAGCAGCGCCAGGTCCGGGCCGACGAAGGGAATCGCCGCGAACAGGTTGATGATCACCTGCGCGCCCCAGTAGCTCATCTGGCCCCAGGGCAGCAGGTAGCCCATGAACGCCTCGCCCATCAGGCACAGGAAGATGGCCACGCCGAAGATCCACACCAGCTCGCGCGGCTTGCGGTAGCTGCCGTAGATCAGGCCGCGGTACATGTGCAGGTACACCACCACGAAGAAGGCCGACGCCCCGGTGGAGTGCATGTAGCGGATGATCCAGCCGCCCGGCACGTCGCGCATGATGTATTCGACCGAGGCGAAAGCCAGGTTCGCGTCGGGCTTGTAGTGCATCACCAGGAAGATGCCGGTGACGATCTGGATCGCCAGCACCAGGATCGCGAGCGACCCGAAGAAGTACCAGAAGTTGAAGTTCTTCGGCGCGTAGTACTCCGAAAGATGCTTCTTGTACTCGGCGAAGGCGGTCGGGAACCGGTTCTCGAACCAGACCGTCGTCTTGGCGACCAGCGAAGCGTCCGCCGGGGCTTCCTTGAATTCAGCCATCTCGTGCTTGCCTTGGTTTGTTGCGCGTCAGGCCTTCTTGTCCTCGCCGATCAGCAGCTTGCTGTCGGACAGGAACATGTGCGGCGGGATCTCGAGGTTGTCGGGCGCCGGCACGTTCTTGTAGACGCGCCCGGCCAGATCGAAAGTGGAGCCATGGCAAGGGCAGAAGAAGCCGCCTTGCCAGTCGTCGGGCAGGCTGGGCTGCGCGCCGGCCTGCAGCTTGGCCGACGGCGAGCAGCCGAGGTGGGAGCAGATGCCCACGGCCACCAGAAGCTCCGGCTTGCGCGACCGGTGCTGGTTGCGCGCGTACTCCGGGGTGAGCTCGTCGGGCTTGCGCTTGCTTTCGGGGTCGGCGACCTTGGCGTCGGTCTTCTTCAGCGATTCCACCTGTTCGGGCGTGCGCTTGAGGATCCACACCGGCTTGCCGCGCCATTCGACGGTGGCCATCTCGCCCGCCTTGAGCGAGCTGATGTCCACTTCGACGGCCGCACCGGCAGCCTTGGCACGCTCGGACGGGGCAAAACTGGCCACGAAGGGCACCGCGGTGGCCACGCCACCCACGGCCGTGGCACCACACGCGATACCGATCCAGGCACGTCGGCTGGGATCGATGGCATCCTGGCTCATTGAATTCCTCTTGTCGCAGCAAGCAGGGCTGGGCCTGCGGAACAGCCCGAGATTCTAGCGGACGCCACCATCCCTATCGCCCGGGCTTGACGCCACGCCGGACTGGGCAATACTGCGCCGGCCCGGCGTCGCCCCGAAGCCGGTCCCGAAACACTACAAGACAGGAGTGACCCAGATGAGCATCACGAGCGAGTTCAAAGAGTTCGCGATGAAGGGCAATGTCGTCGACCTCGCGGTCGGCGTGATCATCGGCGCGGCGTTCGGCAAGATCGTCGACTCGGTGGTCAAGGACCTGATCATGCCGGTGGTCGGCCGTATCTTCGGGGGGCTGGATTTCTCCAACTATTTCGTCCAGCTCGGCGCCACCCCCGCCGACTTCAAGGGCCCGATGACCTACGAGGCTCTTTCCAAGGCCGGCGTGCCGCTGTTCGCCTACGGCAACTTCCTCACGGTGGCGATCAACTTCATCATCCTGGCGTTCATCATCTTCATGATGGTCAAGCAGATCAACCGTCTCAAGAAGGACGCGCCCCCGGCGCCGCCGGCCGCCCCGCCGGAAGACGTGGTCCTGCTTCGCGAGATCCGCGACTCGCTCAAGAAGTGACGGCGGGCGGGCCGGATTTGGCCCCATACTAATTGCCGCGCGCCGCCCGGCGCGCGGTTTCGCCGTTCCGGTGGCGCCGCGACGCGTCGGCGCCTTCATGCCATGAGTTCCGTCGCCCCGTTCCAGCCGCAATCGCTCGTCAAGGCCATCCAGCGCGTCAAGGTCGCCGCCCGTGACGCGGCCCAGCGCTGCGTCGACTCGCTTGGCGTGGCGGCCCTGTCGAGCACCCGCACCTCGGAGCGGGAGGACCTGCTGGCGGCCCAGTTCGAGCTCAGCCGAAAGCAGTCCGCCTTCTCGATGACCTTCAACGAGAAGCTCGAGGAAAGCGTCAACAGCGACCTGCGCCGGCTCGAGGGCCATTCCAAGACCCATTCCAAGCTGGGCTCGAACTGGCAGAGCCTGTCGCTGGTTGACGACCGCGACGTCGAGGTCCAGGTCAGTGCCGAGCGCCTGGCACTCACCCTGCAGCACGAGTGCGAGTGGGAACTGCGCGAGCTCGACACCCTGATGATGGGTCTGCTGCATACGGCCCATCGACCCGACGCCGAGACCCGCAACCCGCTCCGGGCCGAGGCCGTGGGCAAGGCCCTTGTGATGGCTTGCGAAACGGTGACCGAGCGCCCCGAGATCCGGCGCGTGCTGGCCGAGCAGATCGCACGCGCGATGGCCGGTGGCATGGCCACGGTCTATGGCGAGATCGCCACCGACATGAAGGCTGCGGGGGTGCGCCCCCCGGAAGTCCAGACCCGCACCACGCAGGGCCCGGGCAACGAACTCGGGCAGTACCAGAACACCGGCTACGACACCCTCGGCCGCCCTGTCGGCATGGACAGCGGAATGGGCGGCGACAGCGGCGCCGGACGCCTGAGCGGCAGCGCGGCATCGGCCGGACGGCTCGGCCTGGGTGGTGCCGCCGGAGGCTCGGGCTATGGTCATGGCGCCACCATCGGCCAGGTGGACGCCGAGGTGATGACGCTGATCCGTCGCCTCGCCATGCTGGGCAACATCGCCGCCGACACCCAGTACGAAGCCGGCGCCGCACAGGCCGGGGGGATGTCCGGCGCGGGCCTGTCCGGCGGTGTCATGCCCAGCGGCGGCAACATCGGCCCGGGCGCGCTGTCCAACCTGGCGGCGCTGCCGAACCTGATCCTGGCCAACCGGGAGGAACTTCGCCGCACGGCCACGGGCGCGCTCGACCACATGGTGATCGACGTGGTCGGCAGCCTGTTCGACCAGATCCTGGCCGACCCCAAGATTCCGCCCCAGATGGCGCGGCACATCGCGCGACTGCAGCTGCCTGTGCTGCGCGCGGCGCTGGGCGACCCGACCTTCTTCTCGTCGCGCCGCCATCCGGTCCGGCGACTGGTCAACCGCATTGCCTCTCTGGCGGTGGCGTTCGAGGACTTCACCGAAGGGCCGGGCCAGCACTTCCTGGATCTCGTGCGCCAGCTCGTCGACGAGATCGTCGGCGGCGACTTCGACCAGATGCTCGTCTACGAGCAGACCCTGGACAAGCTCGAGGCCTACGTCGCCGACCAGGCCAAGCACGACGTCGAGTCCCAGAGCAAGGCCACCACCCTGCTCGACAGCCGCGAGACGGAGCTGCTGCTGCAGCAGCGCTTCACCCAGCAGCTCCAGTCGGCGCTCACGCCGGTGACGCTGGATGAGTTCCTGCGCCAGTTCCTGACCCAGGTCTGGAGCCAGGCGCTGATGAAGGCGGCCCAGCAGCAAGGCGCCGACGGCGACCTCGTCAAGCGCTTCCGCATCGCCGGTCGCGAGCTCGTGATGAGCGTGCAGCCCAAGGGCGCGCCGCCCGACCGCAAGGCCTTCCTGCAGCGGCTGCCGCAGCTGATGAAGGACCTGAACGAGGGCATCGCGCTGATCGGCTGGCCGGAGGCCGCCAAGAAGGACTTCTTCGGCAAGCTGCTGCCCGCGCACGCCGCGGCCCTGAAGGCAGGCGAGTCGATGCGCACGCTGGACTACAACTTGCTGTCGCGCCAGCTCGACGCCATCTTCGGCACTTCGTTGCCGAAGCCGGAAGACGCGATGCGCGGAACCAGCGCGATCCCCGTGCTGGAAGACGTCGTCTCCGAACCATTCACCGCCGAGGAGGCGCGCCGCATCGGCCTGGTCGACGAAAGCGCGATCGACTGGGACGGCCAGGTGGACATCGACCTGTCGGCCGAGGAGGCCGAGCCCGAGGTGTCCGACCTGGACATCAACATCGACGGCCTGCCGCATCCGGAGCCGGTGGAACCCACCAAGGGCGCGTCGCTGGCCGACCACGTCCAGATCGGCTTCTCCTATCGCATGCACTTCGAGGGCCAGTGGCACAAGGTTCGCCTGTCGCACATCAGCCCTGGGCGCACGTTCTTCGTGTTCACGCGCGGCAAGCTGCACCAGCACGCCATCTCGATGACGGCGCGCATGCTGTATCGACTGTGCGAGACGGGGCGCCTGCGCGCCTTCGAGAACGCCTACCTGATCGAGCGTGCCACCGCCCGCGCCCGCAAGCAGCTCGCTGCGCTGCGCACCGGCGGCCTCAGCACCACGGCCGCACCACTCACGCGCTTCTGATCGCGCGACGGGCCCAGGCCATCGCGGCCAGCAGGCTCGACGGGTCCGCCAGGCCGCGGCCGGCGATGTCGAACGCGGTGCCGTGATCGGGACTCGTGCGCACGAAGGGCAGGCCGAGCGTCACGTTGACGCCCTGCTCCACGCCAAGGTACTTGACCGGGATCAGCCCGTGGTCGTGCGTCATCGCCACCACCACGTCGAACTCGCCGCGGCGCGCCCGCATGAACACCGTGTCGGGCGCGAACGGGCCCTGCGCGTCGATGCCATCGGCCCGCGCGGCGGCGACGGCCGGCGCGATGATCCGAAGCTCCTCGTCGCCGAACAGGCCGTCCTCGCCGGCGTGGGGATTCAGCCCAGCGACCGCGATGCGCCGGCCCTGGCCGCTGCCCTGCACGATGCGCAAGGTCTCCAGCACCGATTCGAAGGTCACGGCGTCGATCGCGCTGCGCAGCGACTGGTGGATGGTCACCAGCACCACGCGCAGTTCGTCGTTGGCCAGCATCATGCGCACCGGCATGCCGCCGGCGGCGGCCTGCAGCATCTCCGTGTGGCCCGGGAAGGCCACCCCGGCTGCTGCCAGCGCCGCCTTGTGCACCGGGGCCGTGACGACGGCACAGGCCCGCCCCTGGAGCACCTCGCGCGCGGCCGCATCGATGCACACGGCCGCCGCCGCCCCGGCCCGGGCATCGACCTGCCCCCAGGGCAGCGCGGCCAGTCCGGCGTCGACCAGGCCTTCGGGCTGCCATATCGGCAAGCAGCGCGGCGGGCAGTGCGCCACGTCGGCGGGCGCGTCCAGGCGCGCCACGGGCCAGGGATGCGGCAGCAAAGCCATGGCTCGGCGCATCACGTCGACGGCGCCCACGACGACCACGCCGGCAGCGTCTTGCTGCAATGCGCGCGCCACGATCTCGGGCCCGATCCCCACGGGATCGCCCATCGTCAGCAGCAGCGGCCGGCAGTCCTGAACCATGGCTTCATTGTCGCCGCCCCGATTCGGCGCCCGGCGCATCAGGCGGGATTGGCGATCTCGACGAAGCGATGCTCGAGGCCGAAGTGCACGGCCGCGGCGGCCGCCACGGCCGGCGCGCCGAAGCACTCGGTGGCGTGGTGTCCGCAGGCCAGGAATGCCACGCCCGTCTCGCGCGCCAGATGCGCCTGCGGCTCCGAGATCTCTCCGGTGACGAAGGCGTCCACGCCGGACGCGATGGCTGCGTCGAAGTAGGACTGCGCGCCTCCGGTGCACCAGCCCACGCGCATCAAGGGCCGGCCGTCGCCGGCGACGACCAGGGGCTCGCGGCCCAGCACCGACGCCGCGCGGGCGGCCAGCGCGTCGAGCTGCGGCACCGGTGCCGGGCCGGCGAACCCCAGGTCCTGGTCACCGAATCGGGCGTCGGCGGCGAGTCCGAGGCGCATCCCCAGCTGGGCGTTGTTGCCCAGCTCGGGATGCGCGTCCAGGGGCAGGTGATACGCGAACAGGTTGATGCCGTGCGCCATCAGGCGGCGCACGCGTTCGGCCAGCCAACCCACCAGACGGCCGTCGTGGCCGCGCCAGAACAGGCCGTGGTGCACCAGCAGCGCGTCGGCCTGCCAGTCGATCGCCGCGTCGATCAGCGCCAGGCTCGCCGTCACGCCGGACATGAGCCGCCGTACCTCGGCACGCCCCTCGACCTGCAGGCCGTTCGGCCCATAATCCTTGAAGCGCTCCACCGACAGCAGCGTGCCCAGGTGGTCCTCGATCTCTCTGCGCGTGGCCATCGTCCCGCCCCCGTCAGCCCCACATGCGCCGACTCTGGTTGATCTTCTCGCAGGCCGTCACCGTGGCGTTGGCTCTGCTGTTCGTGGTGGCCACGCTCAAGCCGGAATGGCTCGACCGCGCACCGGGGCAGATGTTGCCGCAGATCGTCTCCATCGCGGCGGTGCCCGCCAGTGCGGCGTCTGCGGGGTCCCACTCCACCGGCAGCCTGGCCGGCGCCGCGCGCAGGGCTGCGCCGGCTGTGGTGAGCATCGCCGCCAGCAAGGCCGCGGCGCGCAGCCCCCACGGCGACGACCCCTGGTTCCGCTTCTTCTTCGGCATGCGTGGCAACCCGCAAGGCGCCGAGCCGCAGCGCGGCCTGGGCTCGGGCGTGATCGTCTCGCCCGAGGGCTACCTCATCACCAACCATCACGTCGTGGACGGCGCCGACGAGATCGAGGTGCAGCTCGCGGACGGTCGGCAGGCCCAGGCGCAGATCGTGGGCACCGATCCCGAGTCCGATGTGGCGGTGCTGCGCATCGACCTGCCGCGCCTGCCGGCGATGGTGTTCGGCAACTCGGACACCCTGCAGGTCGGCGACCAGGTGCTGGCCATCGGCAACCCCTTCGGCGTCGGGCAGACGGTCACCGCGGGCATCGTCAGCGCGCTCGGGCGCAACCAGCTCGGCATCAACACCTTCGAGAATTTCATCCAGACCGACGCTGCCATCAACCCCGGCAATTCCGGCGGTGCGCTGGTGGACTCACAGGGCAACCTGGTGGGCATCAACACCGCCATCTTCTCCCGCTCCGGCGGCAGCCTGGGCATCGGATTCGCCATCCCCGCCGCCACCGCTCGCGGCGTCATGGAGGGGCTCGTGAAGGACGGTCGCGTCGTGCGCGGCTGGATCGGCGTGGAACCCCGCGACCTGACGCCGGACCTGGCGGAGTCGCTGCGCCTGTCCGTGCGCGTCGGCGTGCTGATCACGGGCGTGCTCCAGGACGGACCGGCCAGCCTGGGGGGCATCAAGCCGGGCGACGTCGTGACCCGCATCGGCGACAAGCCGGTGGCCAATACCGCCGAGCTGCTCAACGTGGTGGCCTCGCTGCCGCCCGGCAGCGAGGCGCCGATCGCGCTGCAGCGCGGCGACCAGGCGCTCGATCTCAAGGTGCGCGTGGCCCAGCGTCCGACGCGTCAGGCGGGCCGACCCCAAGGCCGCTAGCCACGCGCTCCGGGGCGCGCCGCCACACTTCACGCGCACTTCACGCGGCCTGCCGGAAGGCTTCCTAGGCGATTCACCGCCGCGCGCGAACCTGCTCGCATGCCACCCACCGGTGGCCCAGCGCAGCAAGGAGAGCGTGCATGTCCTTCCGGGAGTTCCATCTGTTGCGGCCGCATTCGCAGGTCGGCCGCGTGATCCTGGCGATCGCGGCGTCGGTGTTCGCCGCGTTCCTGCTGGTGGCCTGGGCGCCGGCCTGGGCCGACGACTCGCAGGCCGCGCCAGCCGAGAGCCCCTACTTCCAGGTCGCGAGCGACGATCCGACGCTCGACCGGTTGCCGCTCAAGCGCACCCGGGTCGACGCGCGCATCGTCGGCCCGATCGCCGACGTCACGGTGACCCAGGTCTATCGCAACGAGGGCCGGCGCCCGATCGAGGCAAGTTACGTGTTCCCGGGCTCGACGCGGGCGGCGGTGCATGCGATGCAGGTGCGCCTGGGTGACCGCGTTCTGCAAGCCGCGATCCGCGAGAAGCAGCGCGCCCGCATGGAATTCGACGCCGCTCGACGCGAGGGCAAGACCGCGGCGCTGCTCGACCAGCATCGCCCCAACGTGTTCCAGATGCGGGTCGCCAACATCCTTCCAGGCGACGAGGTGGTGGTCGAGCTGCGCTACACCGAACTGCTGCTGCCCAGCGACGGACGCTACCGATTCGTCTACCCCACGGTGGTCGGCCCGCGCTACCAGGCGCCGCGCGCCGAAAGCGAGCCGCAGGACCCGCGGCTGCCGGCCACGGCGCACCTTCGCCAGGGGGAGCCGTCGAACACGAAGCTGGACCTGTCGGTGCGCTTCGCATCGCCGCTGCCCGTGGCCGAGTTGCGCAGCGACACGCACCGCATCGAGGTCCAGGCCGAGGACAGCACTCATGCCGAGGTCGCTCTGGCAGACGACGGCACCGGCCCGTCAGACAACCGGGACTTCGTGCTCGACTTCCGCCTGACCGGCGACGTCACGGCCGGCGGCCTCGCGCTGTTCCAGGGTGCGCCGGGCGCGGACAACTACTTCCTCGCGTTGGTCGAGCCGCCACGCGCCGTGCCGACCGCGCAGATCAATCCGCGCGAGTATGTCTTCGTGGTGGACATCTCCGGCTCGATGCACGGCTTCCCGCTCGACACGGCCAGGCAACTGCTTCGCCACCTGATCGGCAGCCTGCGCGCCAGCGACACGTTCAACGTGATGCTGTTCTCCGGCAGCAACCGGATGCTGTCCGACCGGCCCGTGCCGGCGACCCGCGCCAACGTCGAGCGCGCCATCGCCACCATCGACCAGATCCGCGCCGGCGGCAGCACCGAGATCGTGCCCGCGCTCGAGCGCATCGCGGCACTGCCCAAGAACCCGGAAGTGGCCCGCACCGTGATCGTGGTCACCGACGGCTACGTGACAGTCGAGGACCGCGTGTTCCAGCTCGTGCGGCGCAATCTGGGCAACAGCAACGTGTTCGCATTCGGCATCGGCAGCTCGGTCAACCGCCACCTGATCGAGGGCATTGCACGCGCCGGCCAGGGCGAGCCCTTCATCGTGACCCAGCCACGCTTCGCCCAGGCCCAGGCCGAGCGCCTGCGCCGCATGATCGACTCGCCCGTGCTCACCAGCGTGAAGGCGCGCTTCGAGGGGCTGGAGGTCTACGACGTCGAGCCCGCGCGGCTGGACGGCCTGCCCGACGTGCTCGGCGGTCGCCCGGTGGCCATCGTGGGCAGGTGGCGCGGCGAGCCCCGGGGCCAGCTCGTGCTGCAGGGCCAGACAGCGGCCGGCGACTGGCAGCAGGTGCTGCCAGTCGCCGCGCCGGACCCGCAAGCGCAGGCACTGCGCCTGCTGTGGGCGCGCCAGCGCATCCAGCAGTTGTCCGACGAGGAAGCCCTGGTGGGCGGCGACGCCCGGCGCAGTGCCATCACGGCGCTCGGCTTGCAGCACGGCCTGCTCACGCAGTACACGAGTTTCATCGCCGTGGACCATGTCGTTCGCAACCCGGACACCGCGAACACCACGGCAGTGAACCAGCCGCTGCCCCTGCCCCAGGGCGTGAGCGAGAGCGCCATCGGCATCGGCGCTGCGGTCCCGAGCACCCCGGAACCGGCCGCTTGGCTCGCATTGCTGGTGGTGCTGGGCCTGGTGGCGGCGGGCGTGACGCACGCTCGCCGCCACCGCTAGGGAGGACGCGCGATGTCGATGGCACGCACCGCATCCTGCGCGCCGGTCCGCGTCGGGGCACCGGGCTGGCTCGCGCTCCATGCCGCCTCGCTCTGGCCGCACGGCCTCTGGACCGTGCACCGCCTGACCGACGGCTCGGACGACCCGCTGGGCCTGGCAGCCCTGGCCACGCTCGGTCTGTGGCTGTGGCTGGCCCGCGGGACCCTTCGCGCCCTGCCCCGCCTGCCCTGGCTCGGCGCCGCGGCCGTGCTGACAGCCGCCGCCACCGCCGCGCTGTTCGCCGCGCCGCCGCTGGTGGCGGCAGGCCTGGGCATGCTGGCACTGGCCGCCCACCTGGCCGCGTGGCTGCCGGACCGATCGCCCCGCCTGGCGCTGGCCGGCCTCTTGCTGCTGACGCTGCCGCTGCTGGCGTCGATGCAGTTCTACGTCGGCTATCCGTTGCGCGTCTTCACCGCACAGTTCAGTGCCTGGCTGCTGCAGGCCGCGGGACTGGCGGCCGAGCGCAGCGGCGCTTCGATGGTGGTGTCCGGCCAGCTCGTCATCGTCGACGCGCCCTGCTCCGGCGTGCAGATGGCCTGGCTGGCGTACTACGCGGCCTGTACCGTGGCGGCGTTCGCGTCACGGCCCGACCGCGCGCTCGCGCGACGGCTGCCGCTGGTGGGCCTGACCGTGCTGGCGGGCAACGTGGTGCGCAACACGCTGCTGGTGGCGCTGGAAGCCCGGCCCGAAGGCCTGTCCCCCGCGTGGCACGAGGCCATCGGTCTGGGCATGGTGCTCGTGGTGGTCGTCCTTGTCGTGCGCATCGTGGTGCCGCACAAATCTCGCGCCGGAGCTGGCGCATGAGAACGATGCCGAACGCTCTTTCGCCATCCGCACGCGACAGGCTCGCCCAGCACTGGCCGTTCGCCCTGACGGCCTTGCTGCTGTGGTGCGCGATGCTGCCGCTGGCGCTGGCGCCATCCGCGGACGCGCCCGATGCCGGCCCGGGGCCGGCGGCAGCCCCGGCCGACGAATGGCCGCTGCAATGGCAGGGCCAGCCTTTGAGGCCCCTGGCGCTGACCGAGGTCGAGCGCCGCTTCGCCTACCGGTTTCCGGGGCGCATCGCCCGATTCGACCTCGGCGGAAGCGGCGAGCTGGTGCTGCGCGACGTGAACCGCCCGACGCGCATGCTGCATCCGGCCACCGACTGCTGGCGCGGCATCGGCTGGCAAGTGCAGGCCGCGCGCCTGGAGCGCGACGCCGACGCCGCGCTGTGGCGCTGCTTCGAGGCCCGTCGCGACGGTCGGCGTGTTCGGGTGTGCGAACGCATCGTCGGCGCCGACGGCCAGTCGTTCACCGATGCCTCGGCCTGGTACTGGACCGCCGCCCTCGGGCGCAGCCAGGGTCCCTGGCGCGCCGTCACCCAGGTCACTGCCGTGGAGGCTCCATGAACCGACCCTGCGGCCCCTTGCGCCGTTTCCTGCCGGGTCTGATCGCCCTGGCTGCGGCCTGCGTACTGCTGGCCGCCGGCCTGGCCACCGTCGCATGGCGCGCCATTGCGGCACGCGACGATCAGTGGTCGATGCGCCTTCGCGCCGAGGTGTTGGGCCGCACGATCGAGCACGAGGCCAGCGTCGCGGTGCTGGCTCGCCTGGCCACGCATCCACTGGTGCGGCCGCTGCTCGACGGTCGCGCGCTGCCCACGACGCAAGGGCTGTGGCGCGCGCAAGCGCGCACCGACGGCTCGCTGGCGCTGGTCTGCTCGCCCTGCGCCCTGTCGCTGTCAGCGTTGGGGCCGGCGCCGTTGACAGTGGAGCGCGCCGAAGTGGTGGTGCGCGCCGACGGCGCCGACCGCTACCGCGGCACGCTGCACGTGGGCCAGGCGCCGCGCGCACTGGTGTTCGAATGGCGCGGGCGGTTCGACAACGCCGGCCGCCAGTTCCGGATCGACATGGCACTGCCGCGCACACCGCTGGCCGACGCCGTTCACGTGCTGGGCCGGGACCTGCCCGAGCGCGACCGCGTGCGCGTCGGCGGCACGATCGCGCTGACGCTGGACGCACGCTGGCCGCAGGGGCCGTGGCGCCTGCGACCCCAGGTCGACGGGTTCAGCGTGGACGGCCTGGGCACCGAGCGACTGATCGACCTGCAGCGCCCGATGGCCTGCCGTGTCGACGCCGATGCCGGCGTGCCCACGCTCGAAGGCTGGCTGCCCCGCGCAGTCATCGCTGCCGAGGACCAGCGCTTCCTCGAGCATCCGGGCTACGACCTCGCCGCCATGGTCGACGCCTGGCAGCACAACCAGCGGCCGGGAGTGCCCCTGGTGGGCGCCAGCACGCTGACACAGCAGCTGGCCAAGATCGCCTTCACCGGCGACGAGCGCAGCGCGACGCGCAAGCTGCGCGAGCTGCTCTATGCGGTGGAGATGGAGCGCACGCTGGGCAAGGCACGCATCGTTCAGCTGTACCTGGCCCTGGCACCTTGGGGCGACGGCGTGTGTGGCGCGCAACGCGCGGTGCGGGTGCACCTGGGCCAGCGCGACGCTTCGACCGTCGGTCCGGTGGCGGCGGCCTGGCTGGCCAGCCTGCTGCCCGCACCCGACGCCCTCCTGCACGCCGATCAGGCGCGCGGGTCGGTGGACACGGCCCGTGTCGAGCGCGTGCTCGAAGCCATGCGTCCGATGCGGCCGGAGCGACGCGAAAAGGCCCTGGCGCAGCTGCCGTACTGGTCCCCCCCGGCGATCGATCCGCCGCGGCCGGCGCTGTTGCCCGCGCTGCCCTAGCGTCGGCCGGCCTCCAGTCGAACCGGTCGGCGTGCTGCAGACAGCGCAGACACGGCCGCTCACACTCCTTACGGGGCGGGGTCGCCGCGGCGGTGGCACGATCGCGACTGACTTCCGCATCGCACCGACGCCCGCCTCCAGGCCCGGTAGCGCACAACGACAAGGCCCTGACCGTGACTTTCATCGCTGCCGCCCGCCGCATGGCCCTGCGGTCCACTGCCGTGCTGGCCTCGCTGCTGGCGGGTGCTTGCTCCACCACGCCACCCACGACGGTCGAGGCCCCCGCATCGACCCCGGGGGTCTATGCCGCGCCTGCCGGCACGCCCGCGGCGCCCGGCACACCCGGCGCGACGCCGCCGTCCGGCCCCCCGGCCGTGCTCAGCCCGGCGGCGACCGAGCAGCGCTACTTCGACGACTGGTTCCGCGGCACGCCGGTGGTGATCACGGCTCTGCCGAACCACGTGCTGGCCGTGGACGTGCCTCTGGCCAACTCGTTCGACGCCGGCCGGGCCGACATCAAGCCCGCGCTGGGCGCCGTGCTCGACCGGGTGGCCGAAAGCCTGCGCCGCCAGTCGGGCGCCCGCGTCACGGTCGGTGCGCCAGCGGACGCGGGCGCACCCGCGGCCCTGGCCCGGGCACGCGCCGAGCGCGTGCGCGAGCAGCTGGTGTCGCGCCGCATCGCCGCGCCGCGCATCGTGCTGGGTGGACCGGCCCGCGCCGGTGGCCCGGTCCAGTTGCGCATGTCGATTCCGCCGCCTGCATTCCCCGCGGCAGTTTCTCGAACCCAGCCGTCCAACGAGGTGCCGTCTCAGCGCGTGGCGCCGGTGGTGGCCACCCGTCCCTGACCCGGGCGCCGGACGCGCGCCGCCGTCAGGCGGCCTGCAGCGACGTGAACAGCGGGTCGTGCACGCTGCGCGGTCGGTACGCGGACACGCTGCGCGCCATGGCGGCGATGTGCTCCGGCGTGGTGCCGCAGCAGCCTCCGACGATGTTGACGAAGCCGCTGCGCGCGAACTCCTCGACCAGGCCGGCGGTCACCTCGGGGGTCTCATCGAAGCCGGTCTCGCTCATCGGGTTGGGCAGGCCCGCGTTCGGATAGCAGGACACGAAGGTGTCGCCGGCCACCTTGGCCAGCTCCTCGATGTAGGGCCGCATCAGCGCCGCGCCGAGGGCGCAGTTCAGGCCGATCGCCAGGGGGCGCGCATGCCGCACGGAATGCCAGAACGCCGGGACGGTCTGGCCGGACAGGATGCGGCCCGACGCATCGGTCACCGTGCCGGACACGATCACCGGCAGGCGCTCGCCGGTGGCGTCCATCAGTTCGTCCAGCGCGAAGATCGCCGCCTTGGCATTGAGCGTGTCGAAGATCGTCTCGACGAGGAAGAGATCGGCCCCGCCTTCCAGCAAGCCCGAGGCCTGCTCGAGATAGGCGGCGCGAAGCTGCTCGAAACTGACATTGCGCGCGCCCGGGTCGTTGACGTCGGGGCTGATGCTGGCCGTGCGCGGCGTGGGGCCGAGGGCGCCGGCCACGAAGCGCGGCTTGTCCGGCGTGGACGCCGCCAGCGCCGACGCCTTGGCGATGCGCGCGGCCTCCACGTTCATCTCGCGCGCCACGTGCGCCAGGCCGTAGTCCTCCTGTGCGATCGACGTGGCGCCGAACGTGTTGGTCTCGACGATGTCGGCGCCCGCGGCCAGGTACGCGTCGTGGATCTCGCGCAGCACGTCAGGCCGGGTGAACTGCAGCAGCTCGTTGTTGCCCTTCAGGTCCTTCGGGTGGTCGGCAAAGCGTTGGCCGCGGAAGTCGGCCTCGCCGAGCTTGTAGCGCTGGATCATGGTGCCCATGGCGCCGTCGATCATCACGATGCGGCGCGACAGCAGCGCGGGCAGTTCGGCGGCTCGGGTGTAGGGCGCGCGGGGCTTCATGCAGCCATTGTAGGTAGCCACCGGCCGCCAGCCTGCCCGAGGTTATTGCAGAGTGCGCGGCGAGCGCGGCGGCATCACGCCGGCCGACGAGGCCGATTCCAGCGGGGTCAGCGCTCCGGCCTCGCCCGAGGCCCAGAGCGCCAACCGCTGCGGCGGCATCGGCCGGGCGAACAGATAGCCCTGGAACTCGTCGCACCCCAGGCCGGACAGGATCTCGCTCTGTGTCTCGGTCTCGACCCCTTCGGCCACCACGCGCAGCCCCAGCGCGTGCGCCAGGCGGATCACCGCGTCCACCACCGCCAGCGCGTCGGCGGACTGGCCGAGGTCGCCGATGAAGCTGCGGTCGATCTTGAGCTGTCGCGCCGGCAGCGTGCGCAGATAGGCCAGGCTGGAATGGCCCGTGCCGAAGTCGTCGATGGCCAGGGACACGCCGGCCCTGGCGAGCTGCGCAAAGGCGCGCATCGTCGTCTGCGTGTCTTCCATCGCCACCGTCTCGGTGATCTCGAAAGTGACCAGCGACGGGTCGACCCGGTGCGCCGCGAACGACTGGCGAATGCGCTGCACGAGATCGTCCTGCCTCAGCTGCTGCGCCGACAGGTTGATCGCCACACGGATGCGCAGGCCCTGCCCGTCCCACTGGCGGATCTGCCGGCACGCTTCGTCGATCACCCACTGGCCGATGCCGCCGATGAGGCCGAATCGCTCGGCCACGGCGATCAGCTCCGACGGCCCGACCGCGCCGCGCAGCGGATGCTGCCAGCGCACCAGCGCCTCGACGCCGGTCATGGCGCGAGTGCGGGCGTCGATCTTGGGCTGGTAGAACAGTTCGAGTTGACCGCGCTCGACCGCCCCGCGCAGCTCCGTCTGCAGTTCGAGCTGGTCGCTCGCTTCGAGGCCCATCCGGGGCTCGAAGAACGCGTACGTGGAGCCGCCGGTGCGCTTGACCGCGAACATCGCCGCGTCGGCGTTGGCGATCAGCCGCGTGGTGGGCCCGTGCTCCGGGAACATGGCGATCCCGATCGAGCACGACAGCCGCACATCGCTGCCGCCCGGCAGCGCGTACGGCGCCGTCAGCGCATGCAGCGCCCGCTGGGCCGCCTCCGCCGCCGCCTCGCTGGACCCGGGCCGTGTCAATAGCAGCAGGAACTCGTCACCGCCGGCGCGCGCCGCCAGGTCCGGTGCCGGCGTGATGCGCGCCAGGCGCAGACCGACCTCGCGCAGCACGTCGTCGCCGGCCGCATGACCGAAGGTCTCGTTGACGGCCTTGAAACCGTCGAGGTCGACGAACAGCACCGCCATCGCACCGGCCTGCCGGCCGACCTGGGCCAGCGTCCGATCGAGCCGCTCCTCGAAATGCAGACGGTTCGGGAGCCCGGACAACGCATCGCTGTAGGCCAGCTCCTCGAGGCGGCGGTTGGCGGTCTGGAGCGATCCGGCCAGCGCGCTGGCCCGGCGCCCGCCGCGCGAGTCCACCAGGGCAGCCAGCACGGCCAATGTCACCAGGGCGCCGGCGAACATCATCACCACACCGGCCAGCCGCGGGTCCACGGCATCGGGCGACGGCAGCGCAAGACCGGGGCCCACGAAGTCCATCGGTGCGGCGCGCAGCGCGACGCCCTGGGCCAGCAGCCAGGTGACCGCGAACACCAGCATGCCCGCCACGCGCTGCACCGCCTCGCCGCGCAACCAGGGCTGGCGCGGGCCGTCGATCAGTCCCAGTGCGGCGCCGACACCGGCCACGAGGATCAACAGCGCGGCGGCCACCGGCGCGCCTTCGATGCGGTCCCAGCGTGGCGCCGGCACCATCGACGCGCCCGCGGCGACGAAGACCATCGCCAGGGTGGGTACCAGGAACAGCAGCATGGCACCGACGGACACCTTCGGTCGAGGCATCCACCGGGCGACGAACAAGGACACCGCCACCCCGGCCACCCCCGCGGCCCAGGCCAGGGCGAAAGGCAGGGTCTCGAACCAGGGCGCGGCGCCCGGCTGCACCTGGCGCCAGGCCAGCAGCTGCAGCAGCCACAGGCCGGTGCCGACGGCCACCGACCCGCCGAGTCCCCAGCCGACCGCGACCACCCAGTCGTCGGTGCGCGCCTTGCGCAGGGAATGGGTCAGCAGACCGGCCACCGCCACCCCCAGGCCGAGCAGCGTGGCCGCCACCGGCACGGTGAGCGACTGCACGTCGGGGGCGGGAGAGACCAGGGACATCGGAGGCGTGGGCGGATTCAGGCTGCCCCTTGCGGGCAGCGCATTGTGTTCGATGCCCCGCCGGACGCGCCGGCGCGCGGGCTCAGGTCGACGCCGAGAAGCCGATGCCGCGCCGCTCGCGCACCCCTGGCTTGACCCGATGCTCGCTTTCGAGCTGCGCCAGGAACTCGTCGGGATCGAACGGCGCCCCGAGGATGTCGACCTGGCGCTGCACGGCCGCGAAGTCGCCCGGGGCCAGCTGGTCCAGCGCGGCCAGGCGCGAACGCTGCTCGGACGTCAGCCGCGACGCGTCGCCCGCCAGCGCCTCGACCGCGAACATCGCCTCGCGCTGAGGCGCTGTCAGCGGACGGAACCGCACCTTGAACGTGAAGCGCCGCAGCGCCGCCTCGTCGAGTTCGTCGAACAGGTTGGTGGTGCAGATGAACAGGCCCGCGAAACGCTCCATGCCCTGCAGCATCTCGTTGACCTCGGTCACCTCGTAGCTGCGCTCGGCGCGCTGGCGGCTGCGCAGGAAGCTGTCGGCTTCGTCGAGCAGCAGCACCGCACCTTCGGTCTGGGCCTCCTCGAACATCTTGGCCATGTTCTGCTCGGTCTCGCCGACGAACTTGCTCACCAGGTCGGACGCCTGTCGCACCAGCAGCGGCTTCTGCAAGGCTGCCGCGATGTGCTCGGCCAGCGCCGTCTTGCCGGTGCCCGGTGGCCCGTGGAAGCACAGCGTGCCGTGGCCGCGGCGACGCAGCGCCTCGACGATCGCCGGCACCTCGAAGCGCGATTCCACGTTGAGCAACGACAGGTCGTAGTGCGTGACCGCCGGCCGCGCGGCGGCGGCCTTGCGCGCCTGCCCGAGCGCCTTGTCGGCATTGGCGAGCTGGCGTTCGATCAGCGGCTCGATCCCGGCCGGATCGGGCGCTGCGAGCTGGGCGAAGCGCACCGCGGTACGGATCTGAGCCGGCGTCAGGCCGCGCCGCTCGGCCAGCCGCGCAGCGAACTCGCCGCCCACGCCCACGCCATCGAGCACGCGCGCCACCAGGGCCTCGCGCGCGCCGGGCGGCGGCGACTTCAGCTCCAGGTGGTACTGGAAGCGGCGCCGGAACGCCGGGTCGATCTGCTCGATGCGGTTGGTGACCCAGATCACCGGCACCGGATTGGTCTCGAGGATCTGGTTCACCCAGGCCTTGCCGCTGACACTGGCCGAGGGTGCGGCGTCGCTGGCGTCAAGCCGCGCCAACAGCTGGGCCGCGTCCGCCGACACCGGCGGAAACACGTCCTCGACCTCGTCGAACAGCAGCGCCACGCCGGGACTGTTCTTCAGGAACACCTGGCTGATCTGCAGCGAGCGGTAGCGGTCACGGCCCGACAGCGCATTGCCGTCGCGGTCGGCGTACTCCACCTCGAACAACTCGAGCCCCGCGGCTTGGGCACACACGCGCGCCAGCTCGGTCTTGCCGGTGCCCGGCGGGCCGTACAGCAGCACGTTGACGCCGGCGGCATGCTGCCGCACCGCGTTGCCCAGCAGCGTGGTGAGCACGCCCACGTCGTCGGCGACATAGGCGAAATCGGCGGCGCCGAGCGCGCTCTTGGCCGACGGCCGCGTGAACACCGCCATCAGGTCGGCGGGCGCCTTGTACTCGCGCATGAGCACGGGAGGCAGCTGCTCGCTGACCTTCATCAGGTCCGCGAGGTCGGTGATGTTGTGTTCGGAGATCAGGTTTTCCACCATGCCGGTGCGCTCCAGGCGCGACCCGGCGCGCAGGGCCTCGGCCACCTCCTGCTCGTTGACGCCGGCCACCGACGCGATCGCCGCGTAGGCTTCCTGGGCGCTGGCCACCTTGAACTCCACCAGCAGGCCTCGCAGCTCGCGCTGGTAGCGCGCCAGCGTGCCGTACAGCAGCAGCGCGCGCTCGGCCGCATTGAGCTGCAGCAGCCCGGCCAGCGCGTCGATGTTCTTCTGCACCAGCGTCGACTCGCGGCGCAGCGACCGTTGCAGCCAGTCGGACGTGGCACCGAGCACGGCCAGCAGGTCCTTCGGCGCGTCCTTCACGTACTCGTCGATGTAGAAGAACAGCGTGCCCTCCTCGTAGGGGCCGCGCCAGGCACCGTGACGCGCCATGAAGGCGTCGTCGGACAGGCCCTCGTGGCCGGCCCATTGCGGATTGCCCTTGCAGCGTCGGCCGAGGAACTCGCGCAGCCGATGCAGCACCGTCGGCGGCCAGGCCAGGTGGCGGCCCGTGAGCGTGAGCAGGTTGGACCAGTCGCGCCGGAAGTTGAAGCGCCCGGCATTGCCCAGTGTCAGCGCCAGCACGAACTGCGAACACATGCGGTCGAGCACCGGCGCCTCGCGCAGCGAGGGCGACAGGACGACGGCGGCGGCGGAGCGACTCTTCACGGGCAAAGGCTCCCGCAGTGGCGTTCGCGCCATCTTGGCGCGACATCTGCAGGGCGGCAAGGCCCGCAGCGCGACGAAATGTCAGTGCAGCACGAGGGGTTGCTGCGCCATCGCGCCGAATCGGCCGATGTAGGCGTCGAGTTCTTCCTCGGTGGGCCCCTGTTCCACGAGCGCGTCCACGCCGGCCTTGAACTGCTCGGCCAGCACGCCCTCGAGGAAGATCTCCTTGCGTGCGAACTTGTCGACGATCTCGTAGCCGCCGCGCGCGGGCGCACCGACGGCGGGGTCCGTTTCGAACTGAACGACGGTGAAGTTGTCCGAGTTGTAGAGCATGAGCATGGCTGCGTGCGCCTCCTCGACGGCACGTGGGCTCTTCAACGCGAAGTTCAAGGCCCGGTTGACCCGGCATCGAGCTTCAGTTCCAGCGGTGGCCCGCCTTCGGGCTGGGTCAGCAGGGCGCGCATCGGCAAGTGCGATCGCGCCGGATCGAGCCAGATGTCGACACGCGTGTCGCGCGGGCGGCGCGCCTCGCGAACCAGCTTCAGCGCGGGGCGTCCCTCCAGGGGGTCGGCGCCCTCCACGGAAAAGGCCCACACCTCGGCGCCGCCGCGCGCACCCACCACCATCAGCACCACCCTGCTGCCGCGGCCGAACCGGTCGGGCGCGGCGTCGATCACCGCCCCGAGCTGCAGCAGCCAGCCCAGGCGGTCCTGCACGCCCGGCAGCAGCGGCAGTTCGTGTGTCGGCCCGGAGAAGGTGATCTTGCCGGCGTCGCGCTGGAAGTTGGCCGCCTGCTGGTCGCGCCCGCGGCGCCGGATCGAGAACCGCTCGGGCGCCAGGCCATGCGCGTCCACCGCGCCCTGGCTGACCCAGTCCAGCACCGTCATGCCGGCGATGCGGCCTTCCAGGCGCACTTCGTAGCGGCCGTCCGCGCTCGGTATCCAGCTCAGGTCGGCTTCACCCGAGGCCAGGCCGCGTTGCAGCTGGTAGCGCCATCGCCCGGCCGCCGGCAGGCGCGTGGCGTACACCGGCAGCTCGACCGTGCCCTGCGCGTCGGCCACGGCCTGCGGCGCTGCGGACTCCGTCGACGCTGCCGCCAGCGGCGCGGCTGCGACGTCGGCAGGTGCCACGGGTGCCGTCGGTGCGACCGCCTCCGCGGGCGGCTCGGCGGGGGCCGATGCCGGCGAACGCGCAGGCGGCGGGCGCGGGCGCACCGGCATTGGCGGCGCCCGCGACGGCACCGCCGCAATGGCCGCCGCCACGCCCGCTGCCGGTGCGGCGACGACCACGCTGCGCACGTCGAGCCGGGGCGGCGCGGAGGGCGTGTCGTCCGGATCGATCCAGGCCGGGGCGAGCGCCGCGAAAAGCAGCGCGTGGGCCGCCACCACGGCAAGCGTCGCCAGGGCGAGCCAGCGGCCGCGTCGGCTGCGGGACGGATCGGACGACAATCGGGGCACCATGAAACTCGCCACCCTCAAGGACGGGTCGCGCGACGGCCAGCTGGTCGTCGTCTCGCGCGACCTCACGACGGCGCATTTTGCGACCGGCATCGCCAACCGCCTTCAGCAGGTGCTCGACGACTGGAATTTCCTGTCCCCGCAGCTGCAGGACCTGTACGTGACCCTCAACCAGGGCAAGACCCGGCACGCGTTCGAGTTCGTGCCGCAGCTGTGCATGGCGCCGCTGCCGCGCGCCTACCAGTGGGCCGACGGGTCGGCGTACATCAACCACGTCGAGCTGGTGCGCAAGGCGCGCAAGTCCGAGGTGCCCGAGAGCTTCTACACCGACCCGCTGATGTACCAGGGCGGCAGCGACGACTTCCTCGGCCCCTGCGACGACGCGCCCTTCGCCAGCACCGACTGGGGCATCGACTTCGAGGCCGAGATCGCCGTCATCACCGCCGACGTGGCCAACGGCGCCACGCCCGACCGCGCGCTGGACGGCGTGCGCCTGCTGATGCTGGCCAACGACTGGAGCCTGCGCAACCTGATCCCGGCCGAGCTGGCCAAGGGGTTCGGCTTCTTCCAGAGCAAGCCCGCCACCGCGTTCGGCCCGGTCGCGGTGACGCCCGACGAACTCGGCGACGCCTGGCAGGGCGGCCGCGTGCACCTGCCCGTCACGTCCACCTGGAACGGCAAGCGCGTGGGGCATTGCGACGCCGGGCCCGAGATGACGTTCCACTTCGGGCAGCTCATCGCCCATGTCGCGAAGACGCGCAATGTGCGCGCGGGCTCGGTGGTCGGCTCGGGCACCGTCAGCAACAAGGACTGGACCCACGGCTACTCGTGCATCGCCGAGAAGCGCTGCATCGAGACCATCGAGGACGGCGAGCCGAAGACGCCGTTCATGCAGTACGGCGACACCATCCGCATCGAGGTGAAGGGGCGCGACGGACAGTCGGTCTTCGGCGCGATCGAGCAGAAGGTGGTGCCGGTCGCGGCCGGCTGACCGGGACCGGGCCCGGCCGCCGCGCCGGGCACCCTGTCCCGTTGCCGGTCAGCGCTTGCGCGGGGCCGACTTGCGCGGCGCGGGCTCGGCCGGCGCGCCCTGGGACATGGCCTCGGACAGGCCCACCAGCACCCCGCTGGCCATGGCGGCATAGCTTTCGGCCAGCACGGTCGCCGCGCGCACGCCCGCATTGCGGGTGGACTTGATCGCAGCACCCATCTGCTCGGCGAACTCTTCGGCCGTCTTGGCCGCCGACATGCCGGACATCGAGCCACCGGCCTGCAGCTTTTCCATCGCCTGCTGCCAGGGCGCGGCCATCGGCCCGGCCGACGCGGCGGCCTTCTTGACCGCGCCGATCAGCAGGTCGTCGAACTTGTCCAGATCGTCGATGGCCTTCTTGAGGTGCTTCTCGCGCAGGTCGACGCCGCGGTCGGCGAACTGGCGCAGCGCGGTGTGGTTGGCCTGCACGGCCTTGAGCAACGCCGCGTCCATGCCCGCCACGGCCTTGTCGAGCATGCCCTCGACGGCCACGCCCCCGAGCGGGTTCTTCGCGGCGCCGGCACTCACCGCCTTGGCCACCGAGTCGAGAGACGAGCGGATGTTGCCCAGCGTGAGCTCGCGGCCGCGAAGCGCCGCCAGCGTGGCGTCGGTGACGGCCTTCTGCAGGCGCGCGCTCTGGGTGGCGCTGGCGGTCTCGAACATCGAGATCAGGGCATCGGGGTCGAACGCGCGCTGGGGCATGGCCGGTATCTCCGTGGGGTGGTGCCCCGATGCTCTCACCGCCGCGCCGCCGCAGCAAGCGCGGCGCTTGAGGTCGATCAGTCGAACAGGTCGGGCTGCGAGCGCTGAAGCTGGTCGAAGATGGTCTGGAAGTGCAGCCAGCCGATGTAGTCGCTGCCGACATGCTCCCGGCTGAAGCGGCTGCGCTGCTCGGGCACCAGCACCGGCGCATGGCCGCTGGCGTCGACCAGCAGCTGCTGGTGGCAGCAGCGCTCGAGCGCGATGAACCAGAACGCCGCCGACTCGATGCCGTGCTGGCTGCAGGTGAACAGGCCGTGGTTCTGGTGGATGACGGCCTTGACGCCCTTGAAGTGGTCGGCCACCGACAGGCCGGCCCGCTCCTCCACCGCCACCTGGCCGGCTTCGCTGCGGATCACGGCATGGTCCTCGAAGAACGCGGCCGCGTCCTGCGTGATCGGCGCCAGCGGGCGGCCGAGCGCGGCATAGGCCGTGCCGTACAGCGTGTGCGCATGGCACATCGCCATGATCTCCGGGTGCGCCTCGTGCACGGCCGCGTGCAGCACGAAGCCGGCGCGGTTGACGGCGTAGTCGCCCTCGACCACCTTGCCGGCGTGGTCGACCAGGATCAGGTTGCTGACCTTCACGTTGGCGAAGTGCACGCACATCGGGTTGGTCCAGTACAGCTCCGGATGCTCGGGGTCGCGCACGGTCAGGTGGCCGGCGAAGCCGTAGTCGAAGCCCTGCAGCGCGAAGGCCCGGCAGGCCGCGGCCAGCCGCTCCTTGCGGTGCCGCCGCTCCTCGGCGTGCGTGGCGAAGCTGGGCTGCTCGGGGAACCGCAGCCCCTCCTGCGTCGGCTGGTAGATCGACTCGCGCTTGCGCGCCGGGGCAGCAGCGGGGGTCGTCTCGGGGCGGGCAAGGGTGTCCTGCATGGCTGGGCCTTCGGCGGGAAGTCGAAAACCGCGAATCTAGGCGCCGCGGGCGTGGCCGCCAAGCCCGGCGCGGCGATAGCTGCTATCGCGCGCGGCAATGGATGGCGCCGGCCTCAGCCCACGGTCCAGGGCGGCGTGGCGAACACCGCGCGAAGATGGTCCACGAAGGCCCGCACCCGAGGCACCGGTTCGCGCTCGGGCAGGAACACGGCATGGATCGCGGTGTCGTCGCTGGCCTGGAAGGGCACGAGCAGCGGCACCAGCGCACCGCGCCGGATGGCCGGCAGCGCCAGGTGCTCGGCCAGGCGCATGACGCCCAGGCCTTCCAGGCACATGCGGTACAGCACGGTGCCGTCGTTGCTGCGCAGGCGCCCCTGCACCGGCAGGTCGAGCGGCCGGCCGTCGACGACGAACGGCCATCGGTTGAGGTGGTCGAGCGGGCCGTCCCACAGCAGGCATTCGTGGGTGGCCAGGTCCTGCGGCAGGCCGGGCTCGACGTGCGCGGCCAGGTACGACGGCGCGGCCACCACCACCCGCTGAAGCCGGCACAGCGGGCGGCTCATCAGCGACGACGGAGGCAGGCGACCCATGCGCACCGCGACGTCGAAGTGGTCTTCCAGCAGGTTGGCCGTGGCGTCGGACAGCGACAGCCGCAGGGCGATGCGCGGATGCGCGGCCATGAACGCCGGCAGCAGCGGCAGCAGCTGGTCGGTGCCGAAGGCTCGCGGCGCCGTCACGCGCAGTTCGCCCGCCGGCTCGCGCGTGCGCAGCGCGGCCTCGGCGGCGTCCACCTCGTCGATCAGGCGCCGGCAGGACACGAGGAAGCCCTCGCCCTCCAGCGTGAGACGCTGTGTGCGGGTGGACCGGTGCAGCAGCCGGACCCCGAGGCGGCGCTCCAGGGCAGTGACCGTTTCGCTGACGAAGGGCTGGCTGGTGCCCAGCAGGTGGGCCGCGGCCGTGAAGCCGCCGGTCTGCGCCACGGCGCAGAAGACTCGCATCTCGAGCAGGCGGTTGTCTTTCATGGGCAGCCGGACGGACGCGGTAGGCCGTGTTGGGATCGAACCAACGACCAAAGGATTATGAGTCCTCTGCTCTGACCGACTGAGCTAACGGCCCGCGCAGGCATTCTAGGCAGCGCGGGCCGTTAGCATCGGGGCGAAACTTCCCAAGGAGCCCGCCATGCGCGCCGACAACGTCCTCGCCACCATCGGCAACACGCCTCACATCCGCGTCAACCGCCTGTTCGGCGCCTCGCATCAGATCTGGATCAAGTCCGAGCGCAGCAACCCCGGCGGCTCCATCAAGGACCGCATCGCGCTGTCGATGGTGGAGGCGGCCGAGGCTTCGGGTGCCCTCAAGCCCGGCGGCACGATCGTCGAGCCCACCTCGGGCAACACCGGCATCGGCCTGGCGATGGTGGCCGCGGTGAAGGGCTACCGCCTCGTGCTGGTGATGCCCGACAGCATGAGCATGGAGCGGCGCCGCCTGATGCTGGCCTACGGCGCCACGTTCGAGCTGACGCCGCGCGAGAAGGGCATGAAGGGCTCGATCGCGCGCGCGCAGGAGCTGGTGGCGGCCACGCCGGGCGCCTGG
>WBZX01000678.1_pt2 | contig 26526 bp, 24 predicted proteins | sample 5204211 | NCBI WGS metagenome assembly WBZX01 (sample SAMN12344362, study PRJNA552823) | activated sludge metagenome | biome: Activated sludge suspended growth; feature: Nitrification reactor; material: Wastewater; isolation source: activated sludge from nitrification reactor of wastewater... | reverse complement strand
TGATTGCCCTTTTTTTTGTGGCACTCAACCAGCTTAAAGGCCAGCAAATGATGCCGTGGCCAATCAATGATCTGTCTTCTTTCAGACCTCAATCAGGGAACTGGAAAGTTGCGGGATCAGCAACCAGCCCATTTACAAGGGATAAAAATCATCATCATTTGACTTATACTGAGGGTACGGGTGTGCTGGTCAACGACAATGATGCCAATCACAATAGCCCCCTTGTAACGGTAATGGAGCATCAGGACATTGATCTGGAGTTTGAATTTTTAATGCCTGCCGGAAGCAACAGTGGTGTTTACCTGCAGGGCAGATATGAAGTCCAACTATATGATAGCTGGGGCAAGACGGTTCCGGATTTTACCGACCTGGGTGGTATTTATCGCAATTGGGAATCGGATCCTAAAACAGCTTATTCAGGAAAGGCTCCCTTGGTAAATGCGGCCAGACCTCCGGGTATTTGGCAAAAAATGTTCATTTCATTTACAGGTCCTCGATTTGATGCCAATGGCAAAAAAATCAAAAATGCCCGCTTCAATAAGGTTATGATCAATGATCAGGTGGTTCATCTGAATGTAGAAGTACCACAGCCTACAGGAGGACCCATAGTAAATAATGAAGTTGTAAAAGGCCCGCTTATGATACAAGGAGATCATGGGGCGGTAGCTTTCAGAAATATAAGGTACAGAACTTTTGAAGATGCCAGAGTAGAGGTAGCCAATGTCACTTACAAATACTGGAAAGGCCCTTATGAATTTGACGATGATTTTAAGACCAAAAAACCAGATCTTACCGGTAAGTCTCCTGAAGGCATCACCTGGGATGTTTCACCGGTAAAAGATTTTTTTGCCTTGCAGTTGACGGGAGACTTGCAGGTACCTTTGGACGACACTTATTATATTTCAACCATTTACAACGGAAACCTGGCCATCTATATAGATGATCAGTTGGTTAAAAAAATATCCAGAGCCTGGGATTGGGATCGTCCGGCTAAATCGACCCTGGATCTGAAGGCAGGAAAACACAAGATTGATGTCTATTTCTGCAGAGCGGACGCCTGGCTGCCTCCCGCCATTGGTATCTTTTTCGAATCCAATAAGTTGGCAGTTCACCCAATACATGCAAGGTCTTCTCTTCAACCCAGAGAGACCACTTATCCCATTTTGGTAAGTCCGGAAAACAAACCCAGAATACTGAGGGCATTCCTGGATTTCAACGGACAGCGCAGCCAGCGCTTAACCCATACTGTGGGAGTCGGTGATCCTTGCGGTATCCATTATGTTTACAACAACGGCAATGGTACACTGGCTTGTGTGTGGAGAGGCGAATTTGTGGATGCTACGCCTATGTGGCACGATAGAGGAGATGGTTCATTTAAACCCCTGGGTGATGTTGTTTACCTTACCTACGAACCCCAAATCGATGTGGTAGATGATGCTTCCAGTCCGCACCCCAAAATGTACGAGGAGGGCAGTTTCAGGTCAAGAGGTTATACCATTGACAAGTCCAGTGGCGCACCAATTTTTCATTATGAATTGGAGGGTATGAAAATTCATGATTCGTCATTTCCCGATGCCATGGAGAATGCTTTGATAAGAGAGATTAAAATTGAAAATCCAAAGCAGGGTGCGCGGTGCAGAATTGCCTACGGTAGCGAAATCCAGAAAATGGACAATGGCATGTATTTGATCAATGGTCGATACTTCATTGAACTATCAGATCCGGCTGGAGCCTCATTGCGAAGAGCCGATGGATATGCGGAACTCTTTACAGGTGTGAGTGTTTCGCCCATTCGTTATAAAATTTACTGGTAATACTCAAATAAGGAAATCATGATCCAATACAGATATATATTAATCGCTTTTGTTTTATACCTAATTTCTCCTGTTGTATCTCATGCTCAGGACGACCCGGATGCTCCTCCCGTGGATAAGGCTGCTCTCCGGGTTCCGGGTGAGGACGATTATTATGCAATCAAAACCGTACCTACCCCTGAAAATGTGCTTATAGAGGGTGGGGGAGTGGCTGCTTTGCCTGATGGTTCAGTAGCTGTTGCTACCCGAAGAGGTGATGTTTGGGTCATCAGCAACATAGAAGGTGCCGGAGGACAGCCACCGCATTATACCCTTTTTGCATCGGGTTTGCATGAACCGCTGGGTTGTGTGTATCACCAGGGCTCCTTGTATGCTGCACAGCGCGGCGAGTTGACCAGACTGCAGGATACGGATGGTGATGGTTATTGCGATGTTTATGAAACCATTTATGCCTGGCCGTTGAGTGGGCATTACCATGAATACAGCTTTGGTCCGGTCATAGGCAACGATGGAAGTTTTTATGTTACAGCCAATGTGGCATTTGGAGACGAAGAATGGTGGAGAGGCGAAAGCAGGGTCCCCATGCGTGGTTGGACCATGAAAATCAGTCCTGATGGTAAAATGGAACCATGGGCTACCGGTATGAGATCTCCCTGCGGCATAGGTATGATCGACGGAGAAATGTTTTATGACGACAACCAGGGTGACTGGATTGGCTCAGGTGCCATTTGGCATGTTAAAAAAGGAGCATTTACAGGCCACCCTGCCGGTTTGAAATGGACAGGTAAATTGGACAATTCACCGGTTAAACTTTCTGTGGATTCACTTTATGCTAAGGTGAGTCCCAGACAGGAAAAAAACAAATATGGCAAATACATCAAGCCTGAGAACAAGGAAAAGGAGATACCTCAAACATTTTATGAACTCAAACAAAAATTTCCTGAAGTTCAGGTACCGGCAGTGTGGTTGCCTCATGGCATCCTGGGCGTGAGCAATGCAGAAATCAAGCAGGACAAAACAGGTGGAATGTTTGGTCCTTTTGAAGGCCAGCTGTTTGTGGGAGATCAGGGTCAAAGCAAAATAATGAGGGTATTTTTGGAAAAAATAAATGGCGAATACCAGGGAGCTGCTTTTGACTTTAGAAACAATTTTCAGTCCGGTGTTTTGAGAATGGATTGGGCGCACGACGGCTCACTCATCGTAGGTGAAACCAACCGTGGCTGGGGATCAGCAGGTACCAAAGACGAAGGGATTCAGCGCCTGGAATGGACCGGCAAAATGCCTTTTGAAATGAAATCGGTGAAAGCTACAACCGATGGTTTTGAAATCGAATTTACGAAGCCTGCAAAAATCATAGATGTTAAAGATTTAGGACAAATTGAAGCCTACAGTTTTATTTATAAATACCATCCTGTATATGGCAGCCCACCGATCAACAGACAACCGCTCAAAATTGATGGTGTTAAATGGAGTGAAGATGGTATTAAACTTCGAATCTCCATTGGCAACAGGGTCAGATACCATATCCATGAGCTCAATTTGAGAGACATCAAAGACACAGAAGGCAAACCCTTGCTGCATCCTACGGTTTACTACACGCTCAATGCCATTCCGGAAGGGAAAATACCACCAGCCTCGGAGTATAAAAAATACAGTTTCAAACCTGTTCCACCAGCAAAGAAGGGTTCATCTGCCGGCTTGAAGAAATCGGCTACAGCCAGCCTTGAAGCGGAGGTAAAACCTCTTTTAACCAAGTACACTTGCACATCATGTCACAATGCCAACAAGAAGCAAATTGGCCCATCATTCAAAGATATTGCTGCCAGGAAGTATAGCAACGAAAAAATAGTTCAACTCATTTGGAAGCCCGAACCGTCCAACTGGCCGGGCTATGCTACAGAAATGGCCCCCATGCCCACGGTTCCAAAATCGGATGGACTTAAGATCGCTGCCTGGATCAATTCGTTGAAATAGTGACTTTACGACATTGTTTTAATGAGTGGAATCAAATGTCGATCGAGTCTTCCTGTTTTGAAAAAATGTAAGCTTCAAAAGTGATGTAAATGATTATTAACTACCTGAGGTCATTTATTGGCGGATTACTGTTAAGTCTCCGGTTTTAATTTCTACTACATCATCCAGATACAGAACATGGGCCAACCACGTATAAACACCCTGTTCTACCGGACTACCATTGAAGAAGCCATCCCATCCTGCGCTCATGTCAATGGGATCAATATTGCGACCACTGAATAATTTATTTCCCCAACGGTCGTAGATCTCAAGTATTTCAAGAGTTTTGACTGCTTTTTTACCCAAAACATTAAAAAAGTTGTTGGGACCGCCATTGCCATTGGCCAGCATGATGTTTGGAGTAAAAACTGTCCGGTCAACCGTAACCCTGATTGCAAGGCTGTCTTGCACCAGGCAACCTTCGTCTGTAAGTACGGATAACACATAAGTGGTAGTGCCGGGAGGGGTTGTGAAAGCATCCAGTGCATTTATATCCCGGATACCCCGAGGCGGGGACCACCAAATGCTATCCCCGGCATTCACAGGAAAATAACTTCCATCCAGTTGTGTGCTGTCTCCCAGCTCAATATCCTGGTCAGGTCCGGCATCTACGATGATGGGGTCAGGTTCGCCAACAAAAACGGTAATCGAATCACGGCATCCTTTGATATCCACAATGGCAATTTCATAATTTCCCGAAGACAGCTGTCTATAGGTGGTTCGAGGTGAATAATTTCCTTCATCAAACTTAAAAAAGTATTCTGGGGTACCACCTGTGGCAGCAACGGTTACACTGCCATCATCACCTCCATTACAGGCAGGAATGGTAATGGTGGGCGTAAGTGTAAATGGTTCGAGGTCTTCACAGCAAGGCTCTGCATAAAGGGATTTCACAACCGTAACCTTGCAGCCTTTGTCGCTGGTTACGGTCAGGCTGATAAACTTATCACCAAAAGAACTGTAATTGATTTGATGTGGACCTTTTGTCTCCGCTTTCTCCGGTATAGCCCGTAAACCAAAGTTCCATTCATACGATGTCAGGGTTCCATTGGCGTAGAAAGATGCATCCGTAACCGTAAAATCCTGATCGCATCTCAGGCCGGACAATGGGTCAATGGTAAAATCGGGTTTAGGTCCCAGAAACTCACCTGTCCCTCCCCATTGAATCCTGAATCCGATGCCGGTATTGTCAAAGTTGTTGATGAGTAATCCGTAGCTTTTTCCTTCCACCATATCAATAAATTTGACATACCGGTCTTCTCCGGGTTCACAATTGAAATCTTCTGTGAGGTCATTGGAAGTCAGATTTAAGCCGGTAGGGCCATCGCAGGAGGTTGCATTGCAACGAATCACTTTTTTATTTACACAATCATCTATGCCACCGGGGAGTTCATACAGGGCAAAATCAATATCATCGCCTTCTTTCAACGGGGTAATGTCAAAGGTAAGTGTTCCATTATTGGCCGCCGTCCAGCGCAACCAGGTAGACTGATCTTCGCTTTGGCTGCCGGCTACAGGTTCCAGACAGGTTCCCCGACCTTCGTTGGGTAAAGATCCACTCCCTGTCAATGATTGAACAACAAACGAACTTTTATCGCATAAGATTGCACCTGTTGGACAATCCTGACCCGGTGTCACAGGAGGGTTAAAGTTGGTGATACACAACTGAAAGTTTCCTGTGCCATTGGCTCTGCCACTCACCCTAATATAATAGGTGGCACCAATGATCAATCCGTTTTCTACCAGGGCAATTCCACCCCCATTGGTGGCATCCGTCTGGCATTCTAACTCTTGAATGGTACCACCGCAAATACCGTAATACAGTGTGGCCTGAGGATTTCTTAATGACGAACCAATGTTTCTTCCATTTACTACGATGTTTACACCGGTGGCTTTTGCTGTAAAGGAAAACCAAACATCATTTGAGGCGCCGTCCCAACAACCTGATGGGCCATAACCCGAATCTGTCGCTCCGGTTAGTGTAAATTCTGTTTTGCCCGAACAATAACTGGTGGGATCTGTAATTACACGGGCACCATCACAATCATCATTGGCTGGTTGAGCCATCAGGTGTAGGGATAAACCCATTGATATTATCCATACATATAATTTCAACTTTGTAGTCAACAGGCGGCTGTTCTGATGTGTGTTTTTCATATGAGTTGTTTTATGGCAGGCTTCCCAAACGTGTCAAAAATTCTTTACTTTTTGACAATAGTTTTTCAGGATCACCAATAGTCATTTTGGCATACAGGGATGCTTCCAATTCATGCCTGATGGAGGTGTACAATGATATTAAAGTGGCATCTCCTCCTTTTTGTTTCAGCTTTTGTATAATTAAGTGCAGTACCATTTGTTCTTTATCCAGACCCAATTTAGCCTGTAAATCTTCATTGATCATAGATGACAAGGATTCTGATAACTTGTAAATCCGTCCCTGCTGCAGTAGAGTCTCCAAAGAATCAAAACGATCCACAGCCCCGGAAGGTTGGATTTGAGACTCAACATGATGATCTATTGCGGGGTTGGGACCTTTATTTTTTTCTTGTGGTTGATTTTTCCTCGAGAAATAAACAAAGGCTCCAACAGCTAAACCAATGAGCGTACATCCGACAACCAGATACATATTCAGGCCTCGCTTTGTCGGAAGGTCAGGCTGATCTGAATTTACCCGGCTATTGCCGGCAACAACCTCTACTTTGAGAGGCTCAAGGTCTAATTTTTTATAGGATTTTTGCTCAGTGTCAAAATACTCAAAAAGTACTTCAATGGCAAAGTGTCCTGTATCGCTGGCAGTAATAGGCACTTCCCAAATGTGCTGATGAACCCACTCCTGATTTTGAATACGGCTTTCTTCGTGTATCAATTTTGGGGGATAAGCTTCCAGCACTGAAGGTATTTTCAACTTAGGGGGACTCATCACAGAGGGATCGCCATTTCCGGTTACTTCTATTCGTAAATTAATGGTTTGGTTTTGGTGAACGCTATTATTGACCAAAGAAGCGTTTCCTTCATACTTACCCACTACACCGTTAAAATCAGCTGGCAGAGGTAAAGGCAGTGGTTTAACTTCGATTTGTTCGGCATCCGTTACCAATTGAAAGGAACGGTATCTGCCAAATGGATAGGCCCATGGATCATCATTGGGTAATCTTTCCTTCATGGGAAAATATGAGGGGTCGATTTTAAGTTTTCCGGTTGTCTTGGGAAACAATGCCACCGCATCGGCTAACACGCCTTCATAAGGCTTACCGCCCACCTGAATGCCGGGTACGTTTTCATTCTTGACATCGAGAGCTTTGGCACTAAATCCATTGAATGGCGGATGTTGAATTGCATCTTCAAAACCAATATTTCCCCTGTAATACAAGTGATAAGCCGCTACCAATTGTTGCCCTTTATAGATGGTATGATCTGAAACCATGAGTTTCACAAAGGCCGGTAAACCATCCTTGGTCTGCAAACCTTCTTCTTGTTTGATGATTTGAATGGTTGCAGGTCTTGTCTTGAGGCTTTTTCCATTTACAACGATGCTTGCTTCCCCGATGATTACCACACCCGGCTGGTCCGCTCTCAGATGAAAGCTGTAAGTTGTAGTGTGGCTTTCTTTACCGTTGATGTTGGCATATTGATTGGAAACCGAGGGACCTGCCAACACCTCCAGATTTTTAAAATCAGGGAAGCCCACCTTTGTACCCTTACCGTTTTCAAGAACAAAACTTATTTCAAAGGGGCCACGGGCATAAGCCTGTTTGGGTGCTTCAAGATACCATTGGGTTGACTGGCTCCATAAGATTTGTGAAGCATGTAGAAAAAACCAGATAAGCCAAAGGCAGCGCATGGGCAGTATCAGATTCGCTTGATTTTCCTCTTTGGTTTCTGAGGTATCTCTTTTTCTGCTGGTGTTGCCCCTTCTGTCTCCATAGGCCAGGAAAAAAACAATCGCTCATGGCTGCTTTCATTGGAAGGTTCAATGATGCCGGCGGGATTGGGTAAAACCCGCACCTTGATCGCATCTGCCGTCATATTTTTGGATTCATCATTTCGATGAATCAAATAAGCCTCTTCGATGAAGCAATCTCCCTCTTTGTTGGGTTTCACAAAATAGGTGTAGGAGGTAGATTTGGTTGTGTTTCCATTGATAGAATACATGGAAGAACTGGTATTGGGACCCGACACCACCGTAAAATCCTTAAATTCCGGTGCTTCAAATTTACCGTCCACATTTTTTAGCATATAGGTGACTTTTAGTGTATTTCCCATCAGGATACTGTCTTTGTCTACCTCTACCGAAAAACTGCTTACCTGGCCTTGGGCCATTAAAGGCAGTAAAAACAACAAATAAAGTAATGGTCTCATGTGAAATAAATTTTTCTTTTTAAAAGCATACAAAAATAACACTTCTGTTTGCTATTTCGTTTACGATGAAATTTTAAAATTTTGTTACCATGGCTTTTTGGTCTTCTTACCTTTTCCATCTAAATGTCGCAATTGCTGTTGGACTTTTTTCTCTTCCCGCTCTATAAAATCAAGCATCGCCTTTTTTTCATCCCAGCTGCCTTTTTTCTCTTCTCCCTCTTTTTGACCTTTCCCTCCGGAAGTTGCTTCTTTGTTGCTTCCAGGGTCTTTTTCTTTTTTATCTTTTGAATTGATTTCTTTTTTATCCTGATTTGTCCCACCTTCCGAGGATTTTTTGTCTTCTTTATTTTCAGTCGGTGAAGACTTGTCTTTTGATTTTTCTTCTTTTTGTTGTTGCTTTTGCTTTGCTAATTGCTGTTTTGCTTTTGCCAGATTGATGGCAGTTTCCTTCGACCCGGGTCGTATCCTGAGTGCTTGTTTATAGCTTTCAATGGCTTCTTTTATTTTCCCGGATTTAAAGTAGGCATTTCCCAGATTGTGGTGGAGTTTGTATTGTTGGCTGGAAGTTGTAAGGGCACTTTTGGCTTGTTCATAACTTCTGATGGCATCTTCCAGTTGATCTGTTTTGTACTGACTGTTTCCCAGATTATACCGGGCTGCCGGGTTATCCTGCTCTTTCAGACCTTCTTTATAATACTTCTCTGCTTCTTGAAACTGTCCGTTTTTATACTTTTCATTGCCCGAAGAAAAATTCGGATGTGTTTGGGTAGAGCCCAGGATGGAAGTTAAAAGGAAGGTTATGAATAATCCGTATTTTTTCAATGATAATGCCGTGAATCCACCTGAAAAGTAAAACGCGAAAAACAGCATACAGACTATGGCAAACAGAAACGATATGTATGCATATGATTTGGGCTGATGGATTTTTTTCACACTCCCTTTTCCACCCGTATCATTTTCGACTTCATTTTTTATTTTTTCTAACCAATTGCTGGAAGTAATAGGGTAGTAGGCTCCGTTACCGTATTGAGCCAGCTCCTTCAATAAGCGTTCATTGAGTTTTGTGTAGACTATGTTTCCCTCCTCGTCAGTAAGGGGGCCATCTGCCAGCATAATTGTTCCGCCTTCCGCTGTTCCGGCCCCAATGAAGTACGTGCGCACTCCTTGATCAGTCAACTTTTTAATGCCTGAAGCTGCATCGTTTTCCTGATCTTCTCCATCGGTGAAGACAATTAAATTGGCCTCAGTCTTTCCCAAGCGTTGATGGGCATCCGCCACCAATGCTGCAATACCGGAAATATCGGTGCCCTGAATACCGGCCTGATCTGTATTACTGGCTTCTATCATGGTGATGGCAGCCTGATGATCAGTGGTCAGGGGCATTGCCAGATAACTGCTGCCGGCAAAAAAGAGAACGGCAATTCGGTTCCCTTTTAAAACATCAACCAGTGCAGCAGCCTTTTTTTTGACCACTTCCATTCTGGAGGGAGGCGAGTCTGTGGCATCCATGCTTTTGCTAATGTCTATGGCAATGTAGACATCGCCTTTGATTTGTTTGGCACTTAGTACTTCTTGCCCCATCCTTGGATTTGCCAGGCCCACTAAAATGAAAGCAATGGAAACTAACCCAAGGAAATTGGCACGTCTGGTGGCTTCCTGCCATCTTTTAAATTCGGATGCTGAAGTGGTGCCAAGCCATGGTTGCATTCTTACTTGCAGCGTGGTTTGTACTTTTTTTACCACCCCATATAAGATGGGTAAGAAAAGTAAAAACCAAAGGAATATTGGGTTTTCAAAATCCATTACAGCCATCTTTTTAACCCCCAATATTTAACCCCGATAGAAAATAACATACAACCCAATGCCACCAAAGCAGGGAACTTAAACATGGGATGATATTTTTTAGTGATTTCTGCTTCGTAAGCACTCTTTTCCAAATAGTCTATCTGTTTATACACCTGATCGAGTTCTTCAATGGTTTTTGCCCGGAAATACATACCTCCTGTTTGATCGGCCAGAGATCTAAGCTGCGTTTCGTCAAGATCGGATTGCCTATAGCCAAACACGAGTTCGCCATTCATGTCTTTTTGTACCGGAGCCAGCGCAAATCCGGTGTTACCCATGCCGATTGCATATACTTTGATACCCATTTCAGATGCAAGGGACGCGGCATCAGCAGGTGCTATGGTGCCTGTATTGTTGGCCCCGTCTGTTAGCAGGATCACAATTCGCGATTTTGCCTTTGAATCTTTGAGCCTGTTGATGGCTGTTGCCAAACCCATGCCAACTGCCGTGCCATCACCCAACATTCCCGCTTCCAGGTTCGAGATCATTTCAACGAGTACATCGTGATCAATGGTCAGTGGACATTGGGTAAAGCTGGCACCCCCAAAAACTACCAAACCTATCCGGTCGCTTTGACGTCTGCTCACAAATGCGGAAGCCAATTTCTTGCATACGTGCATCCGGTTGGGATCAAAGTCCTGGGTCAACATGGAGTTGGATACATCAATGGATAATACGATGTCAATTCCCTTTCCTTCTTCTACCTGTTTGGACCACAATTTACGAGGGCCGGCTGCTGTCAGAACCAATGCCATAAGGCTCATTGACAATAGTATTTCAGGAAGCAAGGATAGTTTTGAACGCCAACTCCTTTTTCGGTTGATGAAATTGACAGAAGAAACAGCAACCGATGGCATCATTTTTGGCAATATCTTCCACACCCAAAAGAGATATAGGATGGGTACTATGACCAGAAATAAAATGGCGGGTCTTTCAAATGTTTCTGTCCAAAAATTCATATTAGCTCGATTGTGAGTTGTTGAGACTTTTTAAAAGTTGACACATTTCATCAATCAACCCCCATTGGATGGGAGCTTTGGCAAACTTGACCTGGTCTGTTAATCCTATTATGTAATCCAGCTTATCAGCTTCTTCATGAGCGGCATTTATATTTCTAAGTTCTTTTATCAATTCAGAACTTGTCATTTCATTGGCATTAATTCCGAATTTTTCTACACAATATTGCCGGACAACAGAAGCCAATTCATCCGTCGCCCACTGCAGTTTTTGATTGTTACCCCGGTGTTGCATGACCTCTTCCAGCCGCTGTTCAATCGATAAATTTGTTTTAAATGTTTCTGTTTCCGGATTACTGTCGATTTCGCCCTTCTTTTTTCTTTTGTAGAAAATATACATCAGACATATGGTGAGGAGTCCCAAACCCACCCAGAATAACTTTTTAACAACGTTGGATGAGGAAGGAAATGACTCAATATCCATGATATCTGTTATCTCGCCCTCCGGCACTGCCGGTGCCTTTACGACGATACTGCCAACTACTTTTTCACTATCTACCAGTTCAAAATGTCCACCTTCAAAAAAGCGAAATTGTGCAGATCCTTTGGGATCTCCTTCCAGTAAAAGTGTATCACCTGAATACCTGAAATCGGAAGATGGACTTTCCAGCCACTCTATATCCGGAGGCGATGGGGTAACATCCTTGTTATCTTCGGGATTTAAAGTTGCCCGCCACCAGAACTTTTTTACCTTACCATGGATGGCTTCCTCAGCGGTCCATGTAAGTTCACATTTTTCACCTAGGGCGATCGTATCCGCCTTTACCAAAAAGGTCTGTGATTTGGTAAATGAATATATAAAGAGAAACCCGGCTACAAATGCTAATTTCATCTTTTCCTGAAAAATTTGAGCAATGCAGGTAAGTAATCACTCCCGTTTTGTAATGACAATCCTTTGATACCGGCGGCAATCAATGATTGTTCAAAGGCATTTTCATATTTTCGAAAATAATTTCGCCAATCGTTTGCCTCAATTTTATCCGATGTATCAAACCAAATCCATTTTTTCTGCTCAGCATCGTATAATCGGATCAGCCCGGCAGCCGGTATCTCTTTTTCCAATACATCCCAAACCCTCAACGGTATGATATCGTGCTTTCTGGCAGCCAGCGTAAGCGGTGTTTGATAATGATGCTGTATAAAATCAGATAGCAAAAAGCAAACGGCTCTTTTATTTTGTGTAGCAGTGAGAAATTTCAATGCCGATTCTAAGCCGCTGCCCCCCGCTCCGGGTGTGCATGCTAACAGCTCTCTGATGATGCGCAACATTTGTTTTTTTCCCTTTGCCGGGGATATGTATAAATCTACAGCCGAGCTGAAAAAAATGGCACCCAGTCTGTTTTGCTCACGGATCGCATTATAGGAAATCAGGGCGCTGATTTCAGCTATGTATTGAATTCTTGAGGCAGGACTTCCGAAAAAACCAGATGCGCTGGTGTCTATCATCATAATGACAGTCAATTCCTTTTCTTCCTCAAACAGTTTGATATGAGGTATATGCGTTCTGGCTGTTACATTCCAGTCAATATCTCTTACATCGTCGCCCGGCTGGTATTCTCTTGAGTCACTGAATGTCATTCCTCTCCCCCTGAAGGCAGAGTGATAGGCTCCGGTCATGACTTCACGACTTTTTCCCTTGGCCAGCAGTTCTATTTTTCTGACCTTTTTGAGCAATTCAGCTGTACTTACCATATCGGAACAGCATTTTTTTTAAGGTAGCGTTTTAGTTTTTCTTTATCCACCACGATTTTATCCTGGCCATATAAGGTGCTGAAAGGTGTCCGACAAACAAGACCCTCTGCCGAAATAGATAGTATTCGATATGTACCTGCAGCGTACCTGGAAAATTCATCGCCATCGGCTCTATCCACCTTAATTTCTTTTACCAATTGTTCAACGACTGAATCCTGAGCTACTTCGGGAAGAAATATTTCTGCTATGGATACCTCTTTGTCTTTTTCGAAAAGATAGGTAAATGGTATTTCTGTGGCTTCTGCATATTTGGAGGATTGTATCGTAAATACACCACTGATCAATTTATCATTAAAAAAATCAAGTATTACATTACCATATTCTTCATGGCTAACACGGTCAGATACACTGAAATTATTCTGTTGCTTATGACTATACTTTCCTGAATTGCTGTACTTATCTGTCCAAGCACTCATTACCCAGTTATTGAATTTTATACTGCCGGAAATAGGGTAAACCAGACTATACTTATCATCAAAATCCATAAAAGTTTTACAATCAAAGTAAATACTCTTGTTGGATTTTAGATTGTATAAATATTCTTTTTGATCTATGACATTGATCAAACTTTGTTTATCGATAGAAAGATGCCAGTGGCTTTCATCATCGATATCACCGGTGAGTTGATTCAATTCCTGGCATTGATCATCAAGACATTCCATTTCGATCCTGCGATGACTACCCGGATAAAACAAAAGTATTTGCACCTGATCTTCATATTTCCATACAGAGACTTTTTTTAATGAGTCAGGACCTTTTGCACTATAATGATGGGCCCAGCCAATATTTCCACAGGGAAAGACAGATGGGTTACCTGTTGACAGATAAACTGTCACCTGAGCAATATTTTTGGGATCCGACCACTCCGCATAAAAGGCATCGTCATTCATATCTCCTTTGAAAATTCCCGTAGTTCGGCCCAAACTATCACTTTCCACCAGGATGATCTGTTCGCCATCGTAGTTGCCATCGAGATAAAATTTTTCTCCGCTGCTAAGGAACTCGTATGCCCCTTTAAATGAATTGTTGTCAGTAGCCAGTACCATTCTGATTTCATGGCATTGATCATAAAAACCTTTAAAATCTTTAAGCCACCACACACTTTTGGCTTCCGGCTTGCCGAAATGTTCCATTGCCATTTCCATCAATGGGTCTTTTTGGCACCAAAGGTGGTTTACTGCGATCAGGATCGTTAGGGTAAATATATATTTTTTGATCATGGTACCTGAATGTGGTTGATAATCGCAGATACGATGTCTTTTTGTGTTATGTTTTCAGCTTCTGCCTCATAGGTGATCCCTATTCTGTGTCTCATTACATCATGGCATACTGCTTTCACATCTTCGGGTATTACGTAGCCCCTTCGGTTGATAAAGGCTTTAGCTTTGGAAGCCAGTGCAAGATTAATGGAAGCCCTGGGACTGGCGCCATAAGCAATCATAGCTGTTAAATCTTTTAGTCCGGCTTTTTCAGGATTTCGGGAGGCAAACACCAGATCGAGTATGTAGTTTTCTATGCGTTGATCCATATAGATTTCAGATACCGTTTTTCTGGCTTTGTGAATTGTATCCAGCCCAATCACCGGTTTTGTAACAGGCATACCCTCACCGGACAGATTTCTTCTCATAATATCTCTTTCCTCCTCCCGGGTTGGATATGAAATTTGAAGTTTTAGCATAAATCGATCCAGCTGCGCCTCCGGCAAATTATAGGTACCTTCCTGTTCAATCGGATTTTGGGTAGCCAAAACCAGAAATGGCTCCTCCAGACGAAAACTTTCATTGCCAATGGTTACCTGCCTTTCCTGCATCGCCTCCAACAAAGCACTCTGTACTTTCGCCGGTGCTCTGTTGATCTCATCGGCTAATATAAAATTGGCAAAAACAGGTCCCTTGCGAACCGTAAACGTATGCTGCTGGGCGTGGTACACCATGGTCCCCACAACGTCTGAGGGAAGTAAATCCGGTGTAAATTGTATGCGGCTAAAACTGCCGTTCATGGCACTGGCCAGGGTTTTTATTGCCAGTGTTTTAGCCAGGCCGGGTAGTCCCTCCAGTAAAACATGTCCTTTGGTCAGAAGCCCGGTCAATAAACCATCAACCATCGATTCCTGACCTACGATCACTTTGTTGATTTCTGCCTTGAGATCATCTAAAAAGGCACTGTCTATGTAGACCTGTTGATGAATGGCTTCTATTTCTGTGTGACTTAGTTGCATTTTTTCTTGTTTCTGTTGATTGCCTTTATTATTGATTCTGTGGTTTTTATGCCCTAAACCCCACTCATCCTGCACGCGGATCAAGGACAAGATAAGCAATTTGCAATAATAACGAAACTCCGGAATTTTAGGTTTTGATACCTTCTTCGTTTAGAAATTTTTAACACCCTGTTGAAATTAGTAAATAGGGAGTCGGATTTTCATTTTAATAGGAATGATTACTTTTTGATCCAGATAAAGAGGAATCTCATTGTTTCATGGATGCTTAAAAATATATATATTCGTGGCATGCTCTTCAACTCATTTGTCTTCCTGGTATTTTTCCTGGTATTTTTTATCATTTACTGGGCCATTCCTTCGTCCAGGTTGAAATGGCAAAATGTGGTTTTGTGGCTGGCTTCCTATATTTTTTATGGCTGGTGGGATTGGAGGTATCTGGCTCTGATAGCAGGAGCCTCTCTGGTATCATATGGCGGAGGAAAGTTGATGGAAAAACTACCCTCATACAGAAAAGTTGTTTTGACCGGGGTGGTTATATTTCATATTGCCATGCTTGCCTGGTTTAAGTATGCCGGGTTTTTTGTGAATTCCGCCATTGCTGCTTTGCAAAGTTTAGGTGTAGAAGTGCATGCCTGGAGTCTGCAAATTGCGCTGCCGGTGGGCATTAGTTTTTTTACATTTCAATCCATGTCCTATGCCATAGATGTTTACAGAAAAAAACTGAAGGCTTCTTCCCATTTGATAGAATACCTGGCATTTATTTCATTCTTTCCCCAGCTGGTAGCCGGACCCATTGAGAGGGCTACCAACCTATTGCCCCAAATCGAAAAACCCAGATTTTTTGATGGTCATAAGGCAGGACTTGGCATGCAACTCATACTTTGGGGACTGATCAAAAAAATGCTGATCGCTGATAGCTGTGCACCCATAGTCCAGCATGTTTTTAGCCATATCAGTGATTCTTCCGCAGCCGACCTTTGGTGGGCGGCCTTGCTGTTTGCAGTTCAGATATATTGTGATTTTTCTGCCTATAGCGAGATGGCAATGGGCTTGGCTTTGCTCCTGGGTTTTCAGCTAATGCAGAATTTCAATTACCCCTATTTTGCTGCCAATATTAAGTCATTTTGGAAAAGGTGGCACATTTCACTTACAACCTGGTTCAAAGATTATGTATTTCTACCCCTGGGAGGCAGCAGGGTATCAGGATCTAAATTGGTATTCAATGTAATCATTGTTTTTGCTTTGAGCGGTCTGTGGCATGGTGCCAATTATACTTTTGTGGTTTGGGGCTTATACCATGCACTGTTATACCTTGTTTTTGTATTGTGGCTGGAGTCTTCGCAATTTTCATTGCCCAAAGGATTAAGTGTGGCAGTCACATTTTTTTTGGTGCTTTTGGGTTGGATTTTTTTCAGAGCACCCACCATAGGAGATGCAATGCAATATTTTCAGGGCATGTTTCTCTCAAATGCCAAAGTCGGCTTTGTAACCTGGGATGCTAAATTGGCCGTTATTTTGTTGCTCTTATTGGGTTTTGAAGCCTGGAATCGCAACCAACTGTTTGGCCTGGATTTCAACCCAAAACTCAGGCAACCGGTCAGATGGGCCATATATATGGTGCTGCTGACTACATGGCTGATTTACGGACATTTTGAAGAGGTATCATTTATTTATTTTGATTTTTAGCGGTGCAAAAGTTCCTACTCAGATCGATCCTTTTTTTTACTTTATGGCTGACTCTATTGGCTGCGCTGATCGGTATTGCTCACATTTGGGTGGGCAGAAACCAATTTTCCAACGCCAACCAGGAAGGCAATTTATTTATTATTCCTGAGGGAATAGGATATGATTATCTCGTCCTCGGCATTTCACATGGTCGCAATTTGTCACGACGCAGCCATCATGCCTTGTTTGAAAGCTTGTTTTCAGCTTCTATGATCAATTTGTCGCAAGGCGAATCTCTGGGAGGATTGGAAAATCAATATTTGTATCTGAAATATTTTTTGGCAAAGGGCAACAAAACAAAGGAGGTTTTAATCGTGTTGTCTCCCAGCCTGATGTTTAACAGACTTCCCGACCAATCAGACATCATTTATTACAGGGAGCCATGGCGTTGGGACTTCTTTATCCATGCCTGGCAGAATGGAAATGCAAGAAAAAGCAGGCAGCTTTTTCATTATTTTAAAAGTAAGTTAGGGCATCACTGGTGGCTGTACAAGCCCGACCCGCTGACCACTTTTGATGGTGTTTTACCCGGCCTTGACCAGCAAGCCATGCAACAAGGCTTCCAACTGGCTTTCCCGGAAAGGCTGAGCTTTGCAGCTTTTTTAGACAGGTCTCAAGTCCTTGCGGAGCTGGTTAGAACGGCCGAGTCTTCAGGTGCTGTTGTTTCCTTTGTGATTCCGCCTGCTGTTTTTGGGATATGGCCTGGACATGGTGCTGTTATGGCTCATTTAAATCGTACATACCCGGGTCGAAAAATCCTGGATCATTCTGCTTCCATTACACAGCCTGTCTACTATTACGATCACCACCACCTGAATACTGAAGGAATCAAAAAATATTTACCCATCCTGTACGCTGGCCTGGAACACAGGCACCATTAAATTCCCGCATTCTTATCCCTAAAACTACGCCGTATAATGGATGGAAAGGTTGGTGAATTAATATCATCTCTTACTTTGACATTTCCAAAATATTATTACCTTTGCGCCCGAGAGTCGAAGGGCCAGCTCCTGCTGAACTCCCCCAGGGCAGAAATGCAGCAAGGGTAGGTGGTTGAGCGGTTAGCTTTGGCTCTCTTTTCACTCTCAAATTTCCACCATGTTATTTTTTATCGATACAGCCAATCTTGATCAGATTCAGGAGGCAAAAGACCTTGGCATTCTGGATGGTGTCACTACCAATCCCTCTTTGATGGCCAAAGAAGGCATCACTGGCGAAGAGAATATTTTCAATCATTACAAAGCCATTTGTAATTTGGTAGATGGACCTGTCAGTGCAGAAGTTATCAGTACCGAATTTAAGGGTATGGTTGAGGAAGGCAAAAGATTGGCTGATTTACACGACAACATTGTTGTAAAAGTGCCAATGATCAAAGAAGGTATCAAAGCCATAACATGGTTTGCAGAAAACGGCATTGAAACCAATTGCACCCTTGTTTTTTCGGCTGGTCAGGCCATTTTGGCGGCAAAAGCTGGTGCTACCTACCTGAGTCCTTTTATTGGCAGAATAGATGACAGCAATTGGGATGGTATGGAATTGATTAAGGAAATTGCTGAAATATACAGCATTCAAGACTACGATACTTTGATTTTGGCGGCCTCTATCAGAAGCAGCATGCACATCGTCCAGGCCGCAAAGTCGGGTGCTGATGTAATTACAGCGCCATTGGCACCGATCATGGGCTTGTTGAAACACCCTTTGACAGACATCGGACTCGCCCAATTTTTGGCAGACCACAAAAAAGCCAACGGATAAACTCAGGCGATTGGCAATAAAAAAAAAGGCAGACTCTTTATCAGGGTCTGCCTTTTTTATTTGAATTGGGATTATAATCCCATAAATAGTTTCATGGGGTCTTCCAACAACTCTTTGACCTTCACAAGAAAAGTCACCGAGGTACTACCGTCAATAATTCGGTGGTCGTAACTCAAAGCGAGGTACATCATCGGACGAATTTCAATTTTTCCATCGATTACCACAGCCCTGTCTTTGGTAGCGTGCATACCAAGGATGGCAGATTGTGGCTCGTTGATAATCGGGGTACTTAACAGTGAGCCAAAGACACCGCCATTGGTAATGGTAAAGGTTCCTCCCTTCATCTCTTCAATACCCAGCTTGCCATCTCTGGCCTTGGTTGCCAGATCTTTGATTTTAAATTCAATTTCATGCAGCTGAAGAGATTCTACATTGTGTACAGGTGGCACAACCAGGCCGTTGGGCGTTGAAATAGCAACTGAAACATCCACGTAGTCATGGTAAACGATGTCGTTTTCTTCAATGCGGGCATTGACATCAGGCATCTGCATCAGAACCTGAGCGCACGCTTTGGAAAACAGAGACATAAAGCCGAGTTTAATGCCGTATTTGGCAACAAATGCATCCTGATATTTTTCCCTCAGCTGAAGTATGGCACTCATGTCTACCTCATTAAAGGTAGTCAACATGGCTGTTTGGTTTTTAGCACTGACCAACCTGCTGGCTATGGTACGGCGCATCCTGCTCATTTTTTCTCTCCTTTCTTCCCTGGCACCTGATGCTTTGGATACAGTGGACGGACTTGAAGGGGCAGCTGATATTGCTGCAGGGACATCAGCGGGTTTTGCAGATACGGCTTTTTGGGCATCTTCTTTGGTAATGCGTCCCTCCTTACCGGTACCACTGACACTGGATGCATCGACCCCTCCCTCTCTCAAAATTTTTGCAGCGGCGGGAGAGGGGTGCCCTGCTGCGGGTGAGTCTGCAACGGCCGGTGCTGCACTTGGCGCGGCCGGGGCAGGTGTGGCAGGAGCAGAAGATGCATTGTTTTGTACCGATGTATCTATTTTGGCTACCAGCGTTCCAATCGACAAATCATCCCCTTCCCTGGCAACATGGATGAGTTTTCCACTGGCTTCAGCGGGAAATTCCAGGGTGGCTTTATCGGATTCAAATTCACAGATGGGTTCATCAATATTGACAAAGTCGCCATCTTTTTTTAACCATTGAGATAAGGTGACCTCAGTGATAGATTCCCCTATTGTGGGTACTTTCATTTCTACAATACTCATGATATGTTCCTGTTTTTGGCAAAATTATTCAAGAAACACCAGGCTTGTACTAATTTGGACGATTTTGTGAAAAATAATTTAAGCCTGCTTAATTAAATTATTTAGATAAATCTAAAAATAATTTTTGGCATGGCATAAGAAAGAAGCGTATACTTGAATAATCAACCTTTTTTAGGTAGAAAGGTATTTCCTCAACGAAATCCGCCAGTGTGGAGGGTAAATATCAAAAACTCTTTTCAGTTTGGCCAGAGACATTACACTCCATGCAGGACGTGCAGCGGGTAGGGGATAGGCCTCTGTAGGAATGGGTAATATTTGGGTAGCAGCCTGGTTAATATCCATGATTTCTGAAGCAAAACCGCACCAACTTACAACGCCTTCATTGGCAAAATGATAAATGCCTTTTACATCAGTCGCATTGCCTTCCTTCAGGGTTCTGATGATCTTTTTTATGCCTTTTGCCAGATCTTCAGCAAAAGTTGGGGCTCCCAACTGATCATCTACCACTTTAATTTCCGATTGTGTTTGGGCTAATCGCACCATCGTTTTCACAAAATTGGGACCTTCATTGCCATACAACCAACTGGTTCGGAGTATGATGTATTGGTCGTGGAAATGCTGAATAAAAGTTTCTCCGGCCGCTTTACTGGCTGCATAGATACTCCTGGGCCGAAGCGCATCGTCTTCTTTAAAGGGACGGCCCGGGTTGTGGTGGTACACGTAATCACTGGAAACATGGATGAGCCAACATCCTAATTCATGACATTTTTTAGCCAACCTGCCTACACCCAGGGCATTGCTTTCCCAGCAATTCTCTATTTCTTTTTCAGCCATATCCACCTTTGTGTAAGCAGCACAATTCACAACCACATCGGCTTTGATTGTATTCAATAAATCCAGGCTTTTTTCATCCATCAGATCTATTTCATGTCTTTGCGTAAATATCCACTCCGTATCTGCCAGTTGATGATGAACCTTCCTTAACTCCTTGCCCAATTGGCCCTGTGATCCTATTACTACTATTTTCATTTATTCAAAAGCTTTGTGGTGCTGCCATGAGGGTTGTGCTTTGTCTTTTTCTGAGAGTTTCATTTGGTCAGCCGGCAATATCCAGTCTATGCCCAGGCTCGCATCATCCCATCTGATTCCTGCCTCGCTTTCTTTGTGGTAGTAGGCATCGCATTTGTAAGCAAACAAGGCAGTTTCAGATAATACTACATAACCATGGGCAAATCCTTTGGGCACAAATAGCTGCTTGAAATTGCTGCCGCTGAGAATGACGGAGAGGTGCTGTCCAAAAGTAGCGGAGCCGGGCCTGATATCAACCACAACATCCAGCACTTCGCCATGTATTACTCTTACCAATTTACTTTGAGCATGAGGCGGCAACTGGTAATGTAAGCCCCTTAAAACCCTTTTCTCTGAAAAGGCTTCATTGTCTTGAACAAATTCAATATTGAGCTCCCATTTGATTTTCTGGTAACTTTCATAAAAATAGCCCCGGTCGTCTTTGAAAACACTGGGAACAATGACTTTTACGCCTTCCAGCTTTGTATTGATTATCTCCATATGATCCACAGATGAACGGCAAAACTACACAAAAGGCCGCATTCATCGTCTGGTTTTCTTTGCTTGCTGCTTTTTTAGTAGTTTTGGCGAAACATTGGATATGACCAGGGATCCCCAAACATACCGCGATGCAATCGTACATCCTTTAAAGTATAGATTTTACATGCTTTGGAGGCTACCCAGCCTCATTTTCTGGGGCGTAAAAGTGGCACGAATTGATGAAACGGCATCTACGGTCACCCTAAAACACAAGTGGACCAATCAAAATCCCTTTGGATCTGTTTACTTTTCAGCCCTTAATGGTGCGGCAGAACTTTCTACCGGCATCCTTGTACAAGCTGCCATTCAGGGCAAGAATCCTTACTCTATGCTGGTAGTAGAATCCAATGCAAAATTCCATAAAAAGGCAAAAGGACTCATCACCTTTACTTGTTCACAGGGCTTACAGGTCATCGAGACCATCGACCACCTTGAAAAAAATGGGGGTGACGCTAAGCTTTGGCTTCAAGCAAAGGCCTTGAATGAAGCGGGTGATCTCGTGGGCGAGTTTTCTTTTAAATGGGCTTTGAAGAAAAAATAATGTCTAATTTCCAGACAATAGCTTGGTAGCTCCCAAAAGCGCAATCAACAAAATACTGGTGAGTGAAAATTTACGGAAATTTTCTATGGTAAAATACTTTAAAAGGTATTTGCCTGTCGCAGAACCCACTATACTGATAATCAAAAGTAAAGGAAGATAAATCAGTATTTCTTTCACGAGGTAACCTTCTCCAAAGTATACTATGGACCGTGCCAGATCAATGCCCAGATCTATGGCTGCACTTGTAGCTACAAAACCCTGAATGGTCATGGTATAGGCAGACATGGTCAAGCCTCGGATCGCACCACCGGTACCCAACAACCCAGCCGCAAATCCTGAAATCGAACCACCCAACATTCCGTTTACCGCATTGGCCTCCAATCTCAAATCCGGACGCAGTATCATGGCGAGTGAGAAAAAAAGTAAAAACGAATACAAAATATATTCCAGGATCACCTTGTCAAATTCTCCACTCAACCAGCCACCAATGACCACAAAAACGATGGAAGGAGCACCAATCTGCCATAATAGTTTGATATCTAGCCCCTCTCTGAACAACCCCACCTTGGTTATATTGGAAAACAGGTGGTATAAGGCGGTTAACCCCAACACCTGATCGAAAGGAAGAAAAAAAGCCGCAATAGGAACAAAATAAACGGATGAACCAAAGCCTCCGATCGTGCCTATGATCTCTGCCAGAAGACTCAGCAATACAAAATAAATATTGACCTGATCCACGCGATTTATTTAGTTTCTCATTCTTCAAATATACATCTTATGCAGCAGACAAAAAAAGGGAGTCGATCGACTCCCTTTGATGTGTTAACATGGGTTCAGGCTTACGCGACTACCCCTATGAAATCATAATTTTGTGTGCCTCTTCCACTTTTTCTGCTACTTTTTTAGGCAAAGTGAGGGTTAAAAGTCCGTTTTCAAAAGATGCCTGAATCATTTTCTCATTTACATTTTCGGGTAGGTTGAATGTTCTTACAAATGAATTGTAATTAAATTCTGCCCGATAATAATTTTCTTTTTCTTCCTTGTTCTCTATCTTCTTCTCAGACTTGATGGTCAACAAACCATCTTTAATTTTGATGTCCAGGTCTTTTTTTTCAAAGCCGGGTGCAGCCAACTCTACTTTGAATTCTTTTTCGGTTTCTTTGATGTTTACTGGGGGTAGATTGTTGTTGAAATTAAATTTTTTATTCCAGCCTACTGGTAAAAAATCATCAAAAAAGTCGCCGAAAACAGGAAGGATATCGGCTGAATCCCTAAAGAATTTTTGAGGTTTCATGACTTGGTTTTTAAGTGTTAACAATAATCATGAGCCAACTTGAGTACATCCGACTTGGGAACGTCCAACCTCGGAATTTTCTTCCGTTGGTTCATTTTCCTCGGTTTTTGTATAACAAATATGATCCTAAAATTCAGCGTTTGTCAATGACAAAAGTCATCACACAGCTGATTATTGTCAGGGCTCAATGATATTCGTGAATAGTATTTCTCCGTTAGCATTTTTAAACTCCAGGTGGAGTTTTCTTGCTCCTTTACCTCCACTAACCCTGAGTTTGGCATAATTGCGGACCCCGACCATAGACCCATCTACCCGACCGGTATTGGCCTCATCCAAATGCATAGAGGTGGATGAAGTAAGTGCAGAACTGGTGATGTCATAGACTTTTATGCCGGTTGGACTTGTCCATGTAGTAAGCTCTGAATGGTGCCTGTCGCCGGTTAAAAAAACAACTCCTTTTATTTTATATTGATCAATGGCATCCAACAATTTTTGCCTCTCTGCAGTGTAGTTGATGTGGTTTTCAAAAACCCTCGCGTCGCTCAGTGTTTGACCTCCTATGCATACAAATTTAAAGGTGGCAGTGCTGTATCTCAATGCTTCAATCAACCAATTCAGCTGTTTATCACCCAGGATTTCTCCACTGGGAGACGGTGGTGTTCTGTACCATCGGTTGTCCATCAGGAAAAAATCGGCATCGCTCCATGAAAAGGCACCGGTTATGCCTTCTGTGTCACCCGTACCGTAAACAGGATTGGCCCAAAAGTCGCGAAAGGCTGACTTGGTCCATTGTTTACCGTAATAGGATCGATCTGAATCATTGGGACCATAATCATGATCATCCCAGATGGCATATTGAGGTGTATTGGCCAACAAGGCTTGCAATTCTTCCACCGACCGGGTATGGCTGTACCGGTGATAGACACCCGATCTGCTGTCCCAGTCTGCTTCTCTTAAGTAGGTATTATCTCCCAGCCATACCATGAAGTCCGGCGCATCCTTATAAATGGATTGGAGTATATGATAATCTCCTCCATACGGTTTTCCGGGCCTGTCAAAGGCTTCTTCATTGATATAAAAACAAGATCCTGCCACAAAGTCGAAATCAGGAGCATCACCTCGCCATTTCCACAAAGCAGGTGTTGTAAACTTCTGATCGTGTTTGGCTTTGACCACCTTGTTATCTGCTATGACTTCGTATTGATAGGTGGTAGCCGGCTTCAAATCCTTTGCGGTGAGGTGCGCAGTAAAGCCGTGATTGGCTTTGGTCTTTTTCTTTTCACTGGTCATCGCAGCCTTCGGTTCGCCAATGGGCCAATACCTCAATCTAACCTCACTCGACTTATTGCTCTGAACCCAAATGGTAGCTTCCTGAAAAGCTACATGACCAACCATAGGACCGGAGGCCAATTGTGCATAGTGACAAATGGGCAGCAAAAAGGCAAAGAGAAAAATTCCAAACTTCATGCTTATGTATTTTGAAAGCAAGATACGAAGTTTGACATTCTCGAACTTTAATTTATTGTAAACATACCTCTTCAAAAAGTTCCATCAATTCGGGACTGTGTTCTGTGGGCCGGCCTGTCTTAATATCTATGTACACAAATGAAGTTTCCATGGTGCAACAGATCTGATCGGCTTTTTTCATCTCAAATTTAACCTGCAATGCCTTTGTGTCGTATCTCACAAGTGACGATTCAATGGTAATATTTTCCATTGCATTCACTGGCTTTTTGTATTGAATCTGGTGGGACGCAACTACCCATGCCTTGCCCGTCTCTTTGCTGTGGTGATAAATATTCAATTGATACTGTTCACTCAACTGATCCTCCCTGGCGTTGAGAAAATAATCGATGTACAGGCTGTTGTTGAGGTGCCCGAGTGGATCGCAATGTTGAAACCTCACTATGTAATCAGAGCTTAGCAATTTGGGGCGTGTGGTCATCTTGTAAAATGTTTTTGATTTTTAATTTTAGTTTTTCCAATGGCGCCGAGGTTTGGTATATCCTTGCCATGATCAGGGCACCTTCCAGTTGGATTATGAATTCCTCAGCCGTACATCTTTTGCCGGCCATGCCTTTGTATTGCAAATAGGCACTCAATGATGCAATCCAGTAATCCATCACTTCCCGCACTGCCATTGCAATCCCAGGAAGATCGGCGTTGCTCTCCAGGGCTACGGTTGCAATGGGACAACCAGCTGTGAATTGTGAGGCTTTGAGATCTTCTATGAAATAATCTACAATGCCCGTTAATCCTCCCTCAGCTGTAGAATTGCCTTTCATTTTGGATTTGAATCCTTCCGCCAACCAGTTTTTATAGGATTGTAAAGCTTCTCTGATCAATTCTTCTTTACCTCCCGGAAAGTAGTGATAGAGTGAACCCTTAGGCAGCCCGGCCAAAGCGAGAATTTCTGACAAGCCTGTGGCTGCCATTCCTTTTTCTCTTATTAGCCGCGCCGTAACCTGTATCAACCGATCTCTTGAATTCATGAAATCAGCTGAGCGTATTTTTGAATCACACCGGTGTGCAGCCCCTCATGATACAAATTGAAGGTGATCAAACCTTCTGCCCCTTCATAGGTGGCGTTGTGCGATTTGCTGATAAAAGGCGTTACGTCAACAAACTTACCGGCATGGTAATCTTCTTCCATTTGATCTACAGAAGAAATAAAAACTTCAAAAATATAGTCCGCCTCTTCCCGGGTATACGGCCTTTCCGGTTTGGTCTTATTTTTATAGGACATGACCAACGCATTGTCCACGGTAAAGGCTACTTTCCCCAAACCATAGACAATCAGCTGCTGAATTGAAACCATATGGCCTACATTCCATAAGATGTTGTTGTTGAATCCGGGGGGAATTTCATTTAATTTATCCAGACTCATGGCCTTTACCATTTCTAAAACGGCTTTTCTGTTGTTGCGTGTTACTTCAAATACCTTATCCATCATTTTTTTTTCTCAAAGGTATGAAAATTATTAGACCGATCGGTCTAATTTCACATAAAATGGTAATATTTCTTAAAAATAAAAATTATATGTTTGATATTCAATATGTTATATTTTTTTAAGGATGTACGTTCCTTATTCAAATTCATCGCATCAAAATATCTATTTAGAGGGATCTGTCATTACTCCATTGCCTTTTAACACTTTTAATCAAGTAAAGACAGGAAAACAACAAATGGGAAGAAAGACCTATTTGATTTACACGGTTCAGAAAATCACCAAACAAACCGAATGCTCAGCTGGGGCAAAACAGGAAATAAACTCACTTTTTTGAATATTGTATT
>WBZX01000803.1_pt1 | contig 26528 bp, 26 predicted proteins | sample 5204211 | NCBI WGS metagenome assembly WBZX01 (sample SAMN12344362, study PRJNA552823) | activated sludge metagenome | biome: Activated sludge suspended growth; feature: Nitrification reactor; material: Wastewater; isolation source: activated sludge from nitrification reactor of wastewater... | reverse complement strand
CAGTGCTTCCGTGCCTATGTCGAGCAGCTGCTCCTGCCGGCCCTGCGGCAAGGAGACATCGTCGTCCTGGACAATCTCGGCAGCCACAAAGCCAAGGCCCTGCGCCCGATGCTCAAAGCCGTTGGCGCAAGGCTTTGGTACCTCCCACCTTACTCACCCCACCTCAACCCGATCGAAAAGGCCTTCTCCAAGATCAAACACTGGATGTGCCTCGCCCAGAAGCGCACCCAGGAAGGCCTCTCGCGCTACATCGCCAATCTCCTCAAGACCATCCGACAATCCGAATGCTCCAGCTACATCCAGAGTGCCGGATATGCTCACGTCAAAACGTGAAAGGCTCTAGGCCAATGCGTCGTCGATCGCGCTTCCCAGACGGTCCACGATCTCGCCGATCTGATCGGCCGTTACAATGAAAGGCGGGGCCAGCAGCACATGATCGCCGCGCTGGCCGTCGATCGTGCCGCCCATGGGGTAGACCATGAGCCCGCGTGCCATCGCCGCCTTCTTGACCTTCGCATGGAGCTTGCGTGCCGGATCGAACGGCTCCTTGGTCGAGCGGTCCTCGACCAGCTCGACGGCCTGGAACAGGCCGCGGCCGCGAATGTCGCCGACATGCGGATGGTTGCCGAAGCGCTCGCCGAGCCGCCGCTGCAGCAGCGCGCCCATCGTGCGCACGTTGGCCAGGAGATTGTCGCGCCGGATCGTCTCCTGCACGGCAAGACCTGCGGCGCAGGCCAGCGGATGGGCCATGTAGGTGTGGCCATGCTGGAAGAAGCCGCTGCCGCCTGCGAAGGCATCGTAGATGTGCCGGCCGAGCAGCACCGCGCCGATCGGCTCGTAGCCGCCGCCCAGGCCCTTGGCGATCGTCATCAGGTCGGGCGCGATGCCCTCCTGCTCGCAGGCATGCAGGGTGCCGGTGCGCCCCATGCCGCACATCACCTCGTCGAGGATCAGCAGCACGCCATGGCGGTCGCAGATCTCGCGAATGCGCCTGAAGTAGCCGGCGGCCGGCGGCACCGCACCGGCCGTGGCGCCGACCACCGTCTCGGCGACGAAGGCCATCACCGTCCCCGCGCCCAGTTCCTGGATCTTGGCTTCCAGCGCATCGGCGGCTCGCCGGCCGTATTCCTCTTCCGATTCTCCCGGCCGCTGGAAGCGGTAGGCGAAGCAGGGATCGACATGATGCGTCTCGATCAGCAGCGGCGAGAACGGCGCGCGACGCCAGGCGTTGCCACCGGCCGCCAGCGCGCCCAGCGTATTGCCGTGGTAGCTCTGCCGGCGCGCAATGACGTGGCGGCGCTGCGTCTCGCCACGCTCGGTGAAGTATTGCCGCGCCATCTTGAGCGCCGCTTCGACCGCTTCGGAGCCGCCGCTCACCAGATAGACATGGCTCATGCCCTTGGGCGCATCTGCGATCAGCCGGTCGCCGAGCTTCTCGGCCACCTCGGTGGTGAAGAAGCCGGTATGGGCATAGGCCAGCTTGTCGAGCTGTTCGTGCAGCGCCGCGGTAACGGCAGGATGGCCATGGCCGAGACAGGAGACGGCCGCACCGCCCGAGGCATCGAGGTAGCGCTTGCCCGTGCTGTCGACGATCTCGATACCCGATCCGCCCGCGGCGACAGGCAAAGTGCCGCCGATCTGGCGATGGAGAATATGCGTCATGATCTAGGCTCCTTTGGCGCCCCGGCACGGCAGGTGGACCCCGAACGCGGCGAGCTGGGTCTCGGTACGCTGCAATGCCTCCAGCGCCTTGTGGCCGCTGCGACCCGCCACCAGAGCCGCGAGGATCTCCGCGACCGCGAGCAGCGGCGTCACCGTATGAAAGAAGGACGGGCTTTCGGTCGGTACCAGGATGACGGTGCTGGCAAGCCGGGCGAGCGGCGAGACCTCGCTGTCGGTCAACGCCACCAGCGGCACGCCTTCGGTCGCCGCGTAGCGCGCCGCCTCGACGGTGGCGCGCGCGTAGGGCTCAACGCTGGCGGTGAGCACGACATCGTCGCGGCCGGCGTCGCGGATCGCATCGAGGCCGGTGCCACCGGCATCGTCCAGCATCACCGTCTTGTCGCCCAGCAGCGACAGCATGTAGTGGAAGTGCCAGGCCGCCGCGTGACAGGCGCGCAGGCCGAGGCAGTAGACGCGACGTGCGCGGTGGAGCCGGCCCGCGGCGTCGGCCAGACGCTCCAGCGCTTCGGGCTCGGCCAGCCGCGCGATCTGGCGCGACAGCGACAGGGCCATCTCGGCCGCCAGCGCCCGCTCGCCGCGCAGGTTCTGCTGCTGGACCTGGACGCCGGCCTTGCCGGCGAAGCCCAGGGTTCCGGCGCGGACGGCGCCGGCATAGAGCGCCCGCACCTCGTCGTAGCCTTCGAGGCCGAGACGCTTGGCCAGCCGCGTCATGGTCGCGGCCGGCACGCCCGCCCGGCGGGCCTGTTCACGCATCGACAGCAGGGCCACGTCGTCGGGCTTGTCGAGAACGTAGCGCGCCGCTGCCCGGAGCTGCGGCGGCATGGTCTCGAAGGCCTCGACGATGGTCGCGTTGAGCGGCCCCGCCGTCATTGTCCGCACGCCTTCAGCTCAACGCAGCGGGATCGGGTACATCAACCCGCCCTTGGTCCACAGCGCATTGGCGCCGCGGTCGAGCTTGAGCGGGCTGCCCTGGCCGACATTGCGCTCGAAGCTTTCGCCGTAGTTCCCGACCTGCTTGATGATGTTGTAGGCCCAGTTCTCTTCGAGCTGCAGGGCCTTGCCGTTGCCCGGCGTGACGCCCAGCAGGCGCTGCACCGTGGCATCGGTCGACTTGAGCTGCTCGTCGACGTTGGCCTTGGTGATGCCGCGCTCCTCGGCTTCGAGCATGGCGAACAGCGACCAGCGCACGACCGCGTTCCAGACATCGTCGCCGCGACGGACGAACGGCCCCAGCGGCTCCTTCGAGATGAGTTCGGGCAGGGTCATGTAGTCCGCCTGCTTGCCGCGCGTGGCCAGCGCCGAGGCGAGCGCGGACGAATCCTGGGTCATGGCATCGCAACGACCGCTGAAGAACGCCTCGTACATGACGTCCTGGCTTTCGAAGACGACTGTCTTGATCTGGAGGTTCCGCGCCCGGAACCAGCTCGCCATGTTGAACTCGTGCGTCGTGCCCTGGGCCACGCAGATCGTGGCGCCGGCCAATTCCGCGAGGCCCTTCACGCTCAGCTTCTTCGGCACCATGAAGGCCTGGCCGTCGTAGAAATTGATTCCCGAATACTGAATACCGAGGCCGGCATCGCGCTGGAGCGTGATCGTCGAGTTGCGCAGCAGGACGTCGATCTCGCCGGACTGCAGCGCCAGGAAACGCTGCTGGGCCGAGAGCGGCACATACTTGGCCTTGGTCGCATCGCCCAGCACGGCGGCCGCCACGGCGTTGCACATGTCGACGTCGAGGCCGGCCCACTTGCCCTGGCTGTCCGGCAGGGAGAAGCCGCCGAGACCGACATTGACGCCACAGATGATGTGGCCGCGCTTCTTCACTGTTTCCAAGGTCGACTGGGCAAAGGCCGTCGACGCGACGACGAGCGACACGCCGGCTGCGACACCGGCCACCAGGAGTCGTTTGAGGTCGAGCATCAATTCCCCCACGGAAAGTAACGATCACCACGGGTACCGCTTGCCATGGTCATTCGCAACAGTTGAATCTTTTGCAGTTAGAATGATCCGTTTGGATCTTTTTCCCTTAAGAAAGCCAAAGCGAAAATGCCTGCATCGAAGGCACATCTTTTGCGAGTGTGATCGGCACGACATAGCGCGCCTTCAAACACGCGCCGCAATTGACAGAGGGCTGGCGGCCAACCACATCTCGCCCTCGCGCCGCTGAATTTTTCGCGGGGGGAGTCCAGCTTGTCACTTCATCGCCGTTTGCTGGCTGCCGCCGGCCTACTCTTCGTTGCTTCGTCGATGGCCTTCGCCCAGGGCGGCCCACCGGCCATGCCGGTCGGGGTCGCCGAACCCGTAGCGAAGCGTGTCACCCAATGGGACGAGTTCTCCGGCCGCTTCGAGGCTCTGGCCTCGGTCGAGGTGCGGGCCCGTGTCTCGGGCTTCATCGACAAGCTGCACTTCCGCGACGGCCAGATCGTCAAAGCCGGTGATCCACTTTTCACCATCGACCAGCGCCCCTTCCAGATCGCCGTCGAAAGCGCACAGGCCGAGGTCGCTCGCACCAAGGCGCAGGTCGACCTGGCCGACCTGCAGGTCGATCGCGGTGCGTCTCTGATCAAGTCCAGGACCATCACCGACCAGGAGTTCGACACCCGCAAGGCCAACCTGAGCGTCGCCAAAGCCCAGTTGAAGTCTGCAGAGGCAGGACTCAAGACCGCGGAGCTCAACCTCGAATGGACCGAAGTGCGGGCGCCGATCAGCGGCCGCATCTCCGACCGCAAGGTCGATGCCGGCAACCTGATCTCCGGCGGACAGTCGGGCGCGACCCTGCTCGCCACCATCGTGACCCTCGACCCGATCCGCTTCGTATTCGATATCTCCGAAGCCGATCACCTGCGCTACTCGCGTCTCGTCCTGTCGGGAGCGCTCGCCTCCTCGCGCGACGGCGACAATCCGGTGCGCATTCGCCTGGCCGACGAGACCGAATGGACCCGCAGGGGCAAGATGGACTTCGTCGACAATACGATGACCGCCCGGTCGGGCACGATCCGCGGCCGTGCCCTGGTCGACAACAAGGACCAGCTCCTCACGCCCGGCATCTTCGGCCGCCTGCAGCTCTTCGGCGGCGAGTACGACGCGTTCCTGATCCCCGATTCGGCGATCGTCTCCGATCAGTCTCGCAAGATCGTCTTCATCGTCGGCAAGGACGACATCGTGCAAGCAAAGCCGGTGACGCTGGGTCCCATCGTCGACGGGCTGCGCGTGATCCGCAGCGGCCTGGAGCCGACGGACCGGGTCGTGCTCGACGGCCTCGCCAATCCGTTTGTGCGGCCGGGCGCGAAGGTCGTTCCGCAGAAGTCAGAGATCGTCGCCAAAGCCGGTTAAGGCCTCCTCCCTCAGGGTCAGCCCATGCGTTTTTCGCACTTCTTCATCGACCGGCCGATCTTTGCGTCGGTGCTGTCGGTCATCATCGTGATCGTGGGCTTCATCGCCCAGCGCGGCCTGCCGGTGGCGGAATATCCCGACATCGCGCCGCCCACGGTGAACATCACCGCGACCTATCCCGGCGCCTCGGCCGAGGTCATCGCCGAAACCGTCGCCACGCCGATCGAACTCGAAGTCAACGGCGTCGATGACATGCTCTACATCGAGTCGCAGTCGACCGGCGACGGACGCCTTTCGATCAACGTCGTGTTCAAGCCCGGCGTCGACATCGACCAGGCCCAGGTGCTGGTGCAGAACCGCGTGGCCGTCGCCCAGCCGCGCCTGCCCGAGGACGTGCAGCGGCTCGGCATCGTCGTGAGAAAGGCCTCGCCCGACCTGATGATGGTCGTCCATATGTCGTCGCCGGACGGCAGCCGCGACCAGCAGTACATCTCCAACTACGCCACGCTCTACGTGAAGGACGTGCTGACCCGCGTCGACGGCGTGGGCAACGTGCTGGTGTTCGGCGGCCGCGACTACTCGATGCGCGTGTGGCTGGATCCGGCGCGCGTCGCCGCGCGCAATCTGACGGCGGGAGAAGTGGTGCTGGCGCTGCGGGCGGCCAACCTCCAGGTCGCCGCCGGCGCGGTGAACCAGGCGCCGGCCGTATCGCCGGGCGCCTTCACTCTCTCGGTGCGCACGCTCGGGCGCCTGAGTTCCCCCGACCAGTTCGAGAATATCGTAATCCGCGCCGAGCCCGACGGTTCGGTGACCCGCTTGCGCGACATCGCCCGCGTCGAACTGGGCGCGCAGGACTACACGCAGAACTCCTATCTCGACAACAAGCCGGCAGTGGCGCTCGGCATCTTCCAGCGTCCCGGTTCGAATGCGCTCAGGACTTCGGATGCGATCATCGCCGAGATGGAGCGGCTCAAGAAAAGCTTCCCGGCCGGCATCGACTATTCGATCGTCTATAATCCAACCACCTTCATTCAAGCCTCGATCGACGCCGTGATCACGACGCTGTTCGAAGCGGTGATCCTGGTCGTCATCGTCGTGATCCTGTTCCTGCAGACATGGCGGGCGGCGATCATCCCCATCCTCGCCATCCCTGTGTCGCTGATCGGCGCCTTCGCGGTGATGGCCGCGGTCGGCGTCTCGTTCAACACGCTGTCGCTGTTCGGCCTGGTGCTGGCCATCGGCATCGTGGTCGACGACGCCATCGTCGTCGTCGAGAACGTCGAGCGCTATCTTACCCAGGGCATGTCGCCCAAGGAGGCGGCGCACAAGACCATGGACGAGGTCGGCAGCGCGCTGATCGCGATCTCGCTGGTGCTGATCGCGGTGTTCCTGCCGACAGCCTTCATCACCGGCCTGCAGGGCACCTTCTACAAGCAGTTCGCCATCACCATCGCCGCCTCGACGGCGATCTCGGCTTTCGTGTCGCTGACGCTGTCGCCCGCCATGGCGGCGATGCTGCTCAAGACCCATGCGCTGTCGCATGTCGAGAAGTCGAGCCCAAGCCTGTTGGACCGTCTCGCCTGGCCGATGCGCTGGTTCTTCCGGCACTTCAACCGCGGCTTCGACTGGCTGTCGAACGCCTATGGCCGCACGACGTCGCGCCTGATCCGCATGGGCTTCATCATGCTTGTGCTCTACGCCGGCCTGGTCGGGCTCACCTGGAACCGGCTGGCCGTCACGCCGACCGGCCTCGTGCCGCAGCTCGATCGTTCCTACCTGATTGCCGCCATGCAGCTTCCGGCCGGATCGACCCTGGAACGGTCCGATGCGCTGGTAAGGCAGGCGAGCGAGATCATCATGTCGCGCCCGGGTGTGGCACATGCCGTGGCCTTCGTCGGCTTCGACGGCGCCACCTTCACCAATGCGCCCAACACCGGCGTGATCTTCGTCACCCTGAAGCCATTCAACGAGCGGCGCGGCTTCAGCAAGGATGCGATCCTGGCCGATCTGCGCGGCCGCATGTTCGGCTTGCGCGAGGCCTTCGTGTTCGTGCTGGAACCGCCGGCGGTGCCCGGCATCGGCACCGGCGGCGGCCTCAAGGGCTATGTGCAGGACCGTGCCTCGCGCGGTCTGACGGCGCTCGAAGGAGCGACCTGGGCCCTGGCGGGCGCGGCCGGACAGGCGCCCGGCCTCACCCAGGCCTTCACGCTCTACAACACGCGCACGCCGCAGATCTTCGCCGACATCGACCGCACCAAGGCCGAGCAGCTCGGCGTGCCGATTGCCCGCGTGTTCGAAACGCTGTCGGCCTATATGGGCTCGGCCTATATCAACGACTTCAACATTCTCGGCCGCACCTATCGTGTGACCGTGCAGGCCGACAATCCCTACCGTCTGACCCTGCGCGACGTGGAGAACCTCAAGACCCGCAGCGTCAGCGGCGAGATGGTACCGATCGGCGCCGTCGCGACCTTCCGCGACATCACCGGCCCCTATCGCGTGGCGCGCTACAATCTCTATCCGGCGGCCGAAGTGCAGGTGGCGTTGCAGCGCGGCTATTCGTCGGGCCAGGGCATCGCCACCATGGAAGGGCTGGCGCGGAAAGTCCTGCCGTCGGGCTTCGACCTCGAATGGACCGAGATCGCGCTGCAGGAGAAGCTTGCCGGTAACACCGCGGTCCTGGCCTTCGGCCTTGCCGTGCTGTTCGTGTTCCTGCTGCTGGCGGCGCTCTACGAGAGCTGGCTGTTGCCGCTCGCGGTCATCCTGATCGTGCCGATGTGCATTCTCGCGGCTATGATCGGCGTCAACATCCGCGGGCTCGACCGCAACGTGCTGGTCGAAGTCGGCCTGATCGTGCTGGTGGGCCTCGCGGCCAAGAACGCCATCCTGATCGTGGAATTCGCCAAGCAGGCCCACGAGCAGGGCATGAACCGCTTCGACGCCGCCGTCACGGCAGCGCGCACGCGCCTGCGGCCCATCCTGATGACCTCGCTCGCCTTCATCCTGGGCGTCGTGCCGCTGGTGTTCAGCACCGGCGCAGGTGCAGAGATGCGGCAATCGCTGGGCACGGCGGTGTTCTCGGGCATGCTGGGCGTCACGATCTTCGGCCTGATCTTCACGCCGGTGTTCTACGTGCTGTGCGTCGGCCTCGCCGAGCTGCGCTTCAAGTGGCGCAAGCAGGAGATCAAGCACGAGTTCAAGCCGGAGAGCTGAAACCTCCGGCCCTGAACGTCGGGTCTCAGGCCGTCGCCGGTTTCGGTGGCGGCCCGAGCAGCGCGAAGCTCACCTGCACGAGCCCAGCCACCAACCCCATGCCGACGCCCAAGCGCCAGGCGAGGTCGTAGGAGCCCATTGTGTCGAAGATCAGCCCACCACCGAAGGCTCCGAGGAAGCTGCCGACCTGATGGCTCATGAAGGCGACGCCCTGGATCATCGCCTGCCAGCGCACGCCGAACATCTCGGCGACGGAGCCTGCGACCAGCGGGCCGACGCCCAGCCACAGGAAGCCCATGATCGAAGCGAAGACGAGCGTGGAGAGCGGCGTCGGCGGGAAGAAGAAGTAGGCCGCCAGGACGATCGAGCGGGCAATGTAGATGCCGCCCAGCAGGGCGAGCTTGGACCAGCGGCCGCCGGCCCAGCCGAAGAAGAGACTGCCGAACACATTGAACAGCGCGATCGCCCCCAGCGCTTCGGCGCTGAGCGAGGGATCCATGCCGCAGATCGCGAGATAGGATGGCAGATGCGTGGTGATGAACAGGAGCTGCATGCCGCAGACGAAGTAGGCCGTGGTCATCACCAGGAACGGCAGGCTGCGCGACGCGCTGACGAGCGCCGTGCGCGCCGACACGTTGCCGATCTGGGTGGCGGTGGCGGGCGGCAGTGCCAGCCTGTCGACCCGACCGGCAATCCATGCCGCCGGCAGCATGCCGACCACCAGCACCAGAAAGCCCACGATGCCGGCACGCCAGCCGAGATCGGCGGTCAGCATCTGGCCGAGAGGCGCGGCGAGCAGGGCGCCCAGCGATCCTGTGGCGGTGATGGCGCCCAACGCGAAGCTGCGTAATTGACCAGATACGGCACGCGAGCCGACCGCGAGCGACATGGCCGAAGCCGTGCAGGCGAGCGCCATGCCGACAAGCACGCCACCGCCCAGCATCACGCCCGTCATGCCATCGGCCACCGCAAACAGGGCGAGGCCGGCGATGTAGAGCACGGAGCCCGCCATCATCACCGGCCGGAAGCCGACACGCACCGCAAGGGCGCCGGCGACCGGCTGCAGGAAGCCCCAGGCGAGGTTCTGGACCGACACGGCCAGCGCGAAGTCGGAAACGGTGAGCGCGATGTCGCGGGTCAGCGACGGCATGACCAGGCCGAAGCTCTGGCGCACGCCCATGCCGAGGCTCAACATGACCGAGGCGCCGATCAGGATCGACATGACCGGCCGCAACTCCTTGAGGACGGTCATCGCGGCGCTCCAGCTTGATTACACAGGTCGGTGCACCTTAGTTTCGAGGACGGGCTGGTCAAGAATTAAGTAAACAGGTCTGTGTAGCATGACGCGATCCGAAGACAGAGCTGCCATGCAGGAACGCATCCTCGAGACGGCGGACCGGCTGTTCTATGGGCAGGGCATCCGCGCCGTCGGCGTCGACACGATCGCGGCCGAGATCGGCATCAGCAAGCGCACGCTCTACAACCACTTCGCCTCGAAAGACGACCTGATCGTGGCCTACCTGTCGCGGCGCCTGAAGCCCGCGGCACCGTCGGAGCGGCCACCGGTCGAGCAGATTCTGGGTAATTTCGAGCGGCTGGAGCGCACGATAGGAACCGGGGGCGGTACGGGCGTCTTTCGCGGCTGCCCCTTCGTCAATGCGGTGGCCGAGCTCAAGGAACCGGCGCACGCCGCCAACAAGATTGCGCTCGCCTTCAAGGAGCAGCGGCGCAAATGGTTCCAGGCCCTGCTGGTACAGCTGGGCGTCGCCGATCCGGAGACGCTGTCGATGCAGCTCCTGCTGCTGATTGACGGCGCGATTGCCGCGGCGATCGTGCGCGGTGATCCGAAGGTCGCGACGGCGGCCCGGCAGGCGGCCGCCGTGCTGCTGCAGGCGGCCGGGGCGAAGGTGCCTAAAAGGCTCGGATCGGCTTGAGCCGGCGATCAGCGCGCGGCGGCGGAAACCCAGCGGGCGACGGTGCGAGCGAGGCTGGCCATAACCGCCCCACGCATCCGCAGCGCGCGGACCTCGTAGGCCTGACGTTCGGCGATAGTGGGATAGGCAGTCGTGAACATGGAAACCTCCAAAGGATGGAAATGAACCTAATTCCATTCCAATGGATGGTTAATAGAGTGTGATTGACTATCACTTATGAAGGATTTTCACTAATCGCGACATGATCGATCATGCCAGCGAAATGGCCGCCTTCGTGCGGGTCGTCGAATCCAATGGCTTTTCCGCCGCCGCGCCGGCGCTCGGCCTGACCCCGTCGGCCGTCAGCAAGCTGGTGACGCGGCTGGAAACACGGCTGGGCGTGCGGCTCCTGCAGCGCACGACGCGCGCCCTGCACCTCACCGAGGAGGGGGAGGCCTTCTACGCCACGGCGCGGCGCATCGTGGGCGAGATCGAGGCGCTCGAGGACCAGATCAGCCGGCACAGCAGCACGCCCTATGGGCTGCTCAAGGTTACGACGTCGCTCGCCTTCTCGACCCACCAGCTGGCGCCGGTGATCGGCGAGTTCCTGCAACGCTACCCGCAGCTCCAGCTCGAGCTGATGCCGACCGACCGGGTAGTCGACATGATCGAGGAGGGTGTCGATGTCGCGATCCGCATCGGCCGCCTCGCCGATACGAGCTTCATTGCGCGCAAGATCGGCGAGGATGTGCGGCTGGTTTGTGCCTCGCCTTCCTACCTCAGGCATCGCGGCACGCCGGCGCGGCCGGAGGATCTGGCGCGCCATGCCTGCATCGTCTCGCGCGAACACAGCTATCTCAATCGCTGGCCCTTCCGCATCGACGGCGAGGTGCGGGAGATCGAAGTCGGCGGCCGCATCGCCGTCACCGAAGGGGAGGCGCAGATGCGGCTGGCGTTGCAGGGGCTGGGTATCGTCCGCCTGACCCGTCTCACGGTCGCCGCGGCGGTCAAATGCGGAGAACTGGTTTCCCTGCTCGAAGGGTTCCGTGCCGAGCAGCCGGTACCGATCCATGCGGTCTATCCGCACCGTCGCCACCTTGCACCCAAGGTGACGGCCTTCATCGACTTCATCCTCGAAAAGTTCTCGCCCCCGCCCTGGGAGGTTTAAGTGCTAGGGTTGCGACAACCAACGACAGGAGGGGAGATGGATACCGAGACCGATCTTTTCGTGCAGGCCTTCTGGGTGAAGTGTCGCGACATCATCCGTCCGGAGTTCGACGAGGCGGTCGATGCGCTGCGCGGTGCCGGCCACGAGGCCAATGTCGCGACGCTCGAATTCTCGCCGGACGACGCCAGTAACGCCGACGCAGCACCCGCGATGGTGCTGACGGTTCACTCCAACGGCTCCGAGGCGACGGCAGCACTTCATGTGCGCGGGGATGTCGTCGCCCGGGATGTCCTCTTCGTATCGGCTCTCGAAACACCGCGTCGTTACGATCTGGCCCAGATCGACCTTGCCGTCGTAAAGCGCGAGCTCGCGACAGCTTTCGCCACACTGCTTCCACCAGAGTAACCCCAGGAGGACACCATGGCTGACGCCATCGACGACCTGTTCCGCCGTTTCGGCAAGGCCTTCAACAAGGCCGATGTCGAGGAGATTGCCGCCTGCGTCACCGACGATTTCGAATGGCGCCTCAGCGCCGGCGGCGCGCCGTCCGGCCGTGTGCTCAAGGGCAAGGAGGATCTCCGCGCCCACTTCGCCGACAAGAGCAAGGCCCCTCGCGAGGCGCGCTACTCCGAAGCGCGCATCCATCGCGCCGGCGACAAACTGTTCGGCACGTTCCGCGTCACCGGCATCGACCATGCCGGCAAGCCGTTCGACCGTTACGGCATCGACCTCTACGAAGTGAGAGACGGTAAGATTTCCCTCAAGGACAGCTACGCGAAGGTCGACTGAGAAATGGCAAACGACACAGTTCTGTGGGCAATCGACCGGCGCGGCGTGGCCACCGTCACGCTGAACCGGCCGAAGGTGAACAACGCCTATAACGGCGACCTGATCCAGGGCCTGCACGACGCCATGGATGCGCTGGGCCGTGAGACGCATCTGCGCATCGTGGTGCTGCGCGGCAATGGCAAACACTTCCAGGCCGGCGCCGATCTCTCCTGGATCACCGCCGTCGCCAGCCAGTCGCCCGCCGAGAACGACAAGGTGAGCCGCTTGACCGCCGAAGCGGTCCGCCGGCTCGACACCTGCCCGGTGCCGACTCTCGCCCTGATCCACGGCGGCTGCTTCGGCGGCGGTACCGGCATCGCCGCGGCCTGCGACGTCGTCGTTGCTTCCGAAGATGCGATCTTCTCGATCAGCGAGACGCGCTGGGGCCTGATGGCCGGCATCATCCTGCCGCAGCTCTGCCAGTCGATGGGCTTCCGACAGGTCCGCCGCTATGCGCTGACCGGCGAACGTTTCGGTGCCGCGGAAGCCTGCCGTCTCGGCCTGGTGCACGAAGTCTGCCCGACCGGCGGTCTCGACGCAGCCGGCGACAAGATCATCGACGCCGTGCTGATGAACGCGCCGCGTGCCACGACGGCGACCAAGCTGCGCTCGCTGGCATCCGCCCGCGCCTTCGTCGACGACGGCGAACTGCGCGACCTGATCGACGAACATGCCCGCACCCGCCAGCAGGACGAGGCCCGCGAGGGCCTCGCGAGCTTCCGCGAGAAGCGCAAGCCGAGCTGGTATCCGGGCTGATTATCCGAGCAGACCGCTACTCGGCCGCCTGCTTCTGGGCGAGGCGGTCGGGTGTCAGCGAATAGGTCGTGAACCGGCGATTGAGGGCGGGCATCGGACAGGCTTCGAGATGGCCTTCCGCTGGCCGCATCAGGATCATCGCTGTGGTCGCGACCATGACGCCGCGATTGCTGAGCCGCGGCGGGCGGCATACCGAATGCGGCGTGCCCCAGTCGTCGAAGAAAGCCTGGCGGAAATCTTCGAGCGTGAGCTTGCCGCGCTTCGACGACAGCTGGTCGCGCACGCGCTTGTCGCGATAGATCGAGTCGGGCGTCTCGGCGAGGCCGGTATCCTTCACTTTGGCGCGCGCCGACTCGGCGATCCAGTGATTGGCATGCACATAGAGGCCACGGTCGGGCGCGATCCAGAACGTATCGTCCGGCGCACACTCGAAGCCGAAAGCCTCGCCGCCGCAGTGGCTGATCGCCATGTGGTTGGAGCCGGGCTTGGGCGTCGCGACGACCGTGTGGACGGCAAGCGCCAGATGCGCAGCCTCCAGCACCTTGCGGCGGATGAAGGGCAGCGGCACGCCGGGACCGCGCTGATAGTCGCGATCGCATTCCAGTGCGTTGGCCGTAAGCCCGATGCCGGCCGAGTTCAGACCCGAACGCGCGAGGCCGCCCGCTTCGGTGAAAGTGAGGATATCCGGCCCGTCGTCGCGACGGATACGCAGCACCACGCCGGTTTCCGCGCACTCCGCCCGCCAGTCCCAGTTCTGGCCGTGCAGCAGCACGCCGTCCGCACTGGCCTCGGGCAGCGCCAGCGCCGCCGTGCAGCCATCGGGAAAGTGCTTGGCCGCCTGCTGCTTGCGAGCCGCCACCACCATTTCCGTGCGGGCGTTCATTAGCACGACCGCGGCGAACGGCTCGTTGGCACCTTCGGCGATGCCGCGCATTTCCTCGACATAGGCTGGATCGAACTTCTCGATCGTCGGCACCATCGCTTCGGCGCGCCGCTCCAGCTCCTTCCAGTCGACGCCGCTTTTCAGCAGCGACTCGGCGTACATCTTCGCGCCGCGCCGCAGGCGATCCGCTGCGGCCCGCCCATGTGTCCGACCACGCTCCCGCGGACTGCCTGAAAGGTCGATCAGCGGGAAGGGAGCGTAGTCGGTCATGAGGCCTCCGGGGTCTGTCCCCTATGGATGTCCGAGCAGGGCCTGGCGGAAGCGATCCTTGAGATGCGCGCCATCCTGCGGTGGCATGACGAACTCTAGCTTCTCTACCATCACCTTTACGAGCCGAAACACCGGCCCCTTCCTGGTGCGGACGTCCTTCACAAGCGCCGCAACTTCGGACGCATCGCGGACCGTGCCGGTATCGGCGATGCCGCAGCCCCTGGCGATCATCGCGAGATCGGTGCCGGCGCCCGAATCAGTGGGGCCGTTGTTGAGCGGGCTGGTGTGCGTCGCCTGATTGCCCGTCTCGCCGAACTTCTCGTTGTCGAGCACGACGATGGCGAGATTGTCCGGCTGCTGGGCCGCGACGGTCGCCAGCGAACCCAGGCTCATCAGCATGTCGCCGTCGCCGGTGATGACCAGCACGCGCTTCTTGGGCTGGGCCAGCGCGAGGCCGAGGCCCATGCCGACAGGAGCGCCCATCGAGCCCCAGAGCGGCATGTTGAGCGGCCGGTCGCCTGCCTCGGTGATGTCCCAGTTGGACGAGCCGAGACCCGCGATCACCAGCAGGTTGTCGTCGGCGCCTTCCAGAATCTTCTTCACCAGAGGGCGGCGCTGAAGCGTTGCCTTTTGAGTGTTGGAGCTCATGCTACTTCTTCCCGAAATTCTTGATGCCGATCAGCTTCTGGCGCAGCAGCACGGCGACGGCCTGGCCGCCGTTGAACGCCGACCGGGCGGCCGCGTCGACAGTCGCCTTCACCTCGGCCGCGGTCTCGACCGAGTAGAGCAGCACGCCCATCGCTTCGAGCACCTTGGGCGTGGCCTGCCCCATGGGGTACTGCCAGGAATTGAACTCGCCCCAGTCGCCACGCATCGTGATCAAGGTCAGGAACGGAAAGCGCAGCGTCTTGGGCATGCCCATCAGGTTGATGGTGTTGCCCACGCCCGAGCTCTGCATCAGCAGCACCGAGCGCTGGCCGCCCAGCCACGCCCCGGCGGCGAGCGGAATGCCCTCCTCCTCGGTCGTGAGCGCCAGGGTGCGCATGGAATTGGAGCGTTGGCAGGCTTCGATCAGGCGTCCATGCCCGGCGTCGGGCACGTGATAGACCTGCTTCACGTCATGATCCTGCAGGACCTCGAAAATCTGGTCGCGCCATTCAGGCGTCGCGCTGGCGTTCATGTCTCTCCCGTCTCGGACTGCTTCAAGGAAGGCGAATAGCGGGAGATACTAGCTATCACCAAGATCGCCATCGAAGACCATTCTCTGTGAACAGCTATAGCGATATTGTATAGCTCCATGGAGCTTTCCCAACTCCGCACGCTGATCCACGTCGCCGAACTGGGCAGCCTGAGCAAGGCGGCCGAACGTCTGGGCATCGCCCAGCCGGCGCTCAGCCGGCAGATCCGGATGCTCGAAGACGAGCTGGCCGTCCGCCTCTTCGCACGCCATGGCCGCGGCATGATCCTGACCGACAAGGGCCGCGAGATCCTCGAACACGCCACGCGGGTCATGGTCGAGCTGGAGGAAATCCGCGCCGCGGCCGGCGACCTCGACACGCCCTTGCGCGGCCGGATCGGCATCGGCTTTCCGCCGACGGTTGCCGACATCGTGTCGGTGCCCCTGGTCGCAGCGTTTGGGAAAGCGCATCCGCAGGTCGAGCTGCGCCTGGTCGGCGCCTATACCGGCTACCTGCTCGACTGGCTGCATCGCGGCGAGATCGACCTTGCCGTCCTCTACGACCCGCACTCGGCGCGGTCGCTGCGCTCGCAACCTTTGCTGCTCGAAAACCTGTTCCTGATCGGACCGCCCGGCTCGGGCCTTTCAGGCGCGCGGGCGATTCCGTTCAAGGACCTCGACGGCCGGCGCATCCTGCTGCCCAGCACGCGCCACGGCTTGCGGACGATCGTCGAACAATGCGCCACGGAAGCCGGCATCTCTCTTAACGTCGCCGTCGAAGCCGATTCCTATGCGACGCTGAAGGACCTGGTGCGGCACGGCCATGGCTGGACGATCCTGCCCCTGCCACCCATCCACGACGACATCGCAGCCAACCGTCTGGCCGCCGCACCGTTGATCGATCCCGTGCCGGTCCGACGTCTTGTCCTGTCCTACCCCGCGGACCGGCCCGTCCTGCGCCTCGCCCGCTTCGCCGGCGATACCATCGCCGACATCGTGACCGATCACGTCGAACGGGGAATCTGGCCGGGCCAACTGCTCGGCCAAAAATCGTCAGCCTAAAACGGCTTCAACACCACCAGGAACACGATCCCGATCATCAGCAGGGTCGGCACTTCGTTCCACCAACGATAATAACTGGCAGGCCGTGTGTTGCGGTCGGCCTCGAACGTCTTGCGCCAGCGGCCGTAGACGTGATGCACGAAGGTAAGCACGCAGACGAGGGCGAACTTCGCGTGCCACCAGCCGGCATGCCACCACTCGCCCTGCCAGGCGAGCAACAGGCCGAAGATCCAGACGAGGATCATCGCCGGGTTCATGATGCCGCGCAGCAGGCGGCGCTCCATCGTCTTGAAGGTCTCGCTCTGGGGCGAACCCGCCGGCGCATCGGCGTGATAGACGAACAGGCGCGGGAGATAGAGCAGCCCGGCCATCCAGGCGATCACCGCCACGATGTGCAGCGCCTTCAGGACTTCGTAGAGCATCACACGCCTCCGGCGATCAGCGGACAGCCGGTATGCGCATGGCGGCAGGGCATCGACGTCGCGCCATGGCAAACGGCGACCTGTGGCTCGGCGAGGACGGCACGCACGCGGCTGGCAAGGCCCGCGATGAAGGCGGGATGCGTCCCTACCGTCGGCACGCGCACGTAAGCCGGAACCGCGCTGTTCTCGGCGAGATGGCGATATTCCATGTCGAGCTCGACCAGGGTTTCCGAATGCTCCGACACGAAGCTCAGCGGATAGAGCACAATGGCCTTGCCGTCCGATCCGGCGCGCGCAATCTCGGCATCGGTCGAAGGGCCGATCCATTTCAGCGGTCCGACGCGGCTCTGATAGCAGACCGACCAGTCGAGACCGCCGATCCGGTCGGCAATCGCCTGTGCGGTGCGTTCGACCTGTGCCTGATAGGGGTCGCCGGCCTTGATCACGCGCTCCGGCAGGCCGTGCGCGGAGAAGAGCACACGTACCGGCTGGTCGCCGGCCTCGCGCAACCCCTGCCGCAGGAGTTCGACCGACGCCGAAATGAAACCTTCCTCGTCGGGATAGCAGCAGACGGTTTGCGTCGGCACTGCGAGCTTCGCCTTGGCAGCCGCTTCCTTCCACGCCTTTACCGAGGAGTCTGTCGTCGTGGTCGAGAACTGAGGGTAGAGCGGCAGCAACACGATGCGGTCCGGCGCGAAGCGCTTCACCGAACGCACCACGGCCTCCGTCATCGGATGCCAGTAGCGCATGCAGACATAGCCGCGCCATTCGTGCCCGGTGCCCAGCGCTTCTTCGAGTGCGCGCGCCTGCGCTTCGGTCTGGCCGAGGATCGGCGAACTGCCGCCGATCTTGGCGTAGATGTCCCGCGCTTTCGGTGCACGCCGACGGGCGATGAAGTTCGCCAACGGACCTCGCAGCAGCGACGGCAGGCGCAGGATGGCGGGATCGCTGAACAGGTTGCGCAGGAACGGCTGCACGGCCTCGGGCGAATCGGGACCGCCGAGATTGAACAGGACGATTGCAATTTTCATGGCGCGATCTTCACTCGGTGCCGGGCTTCCAGGTGCGTACGATCTCAACCAGCTGTTCGACATGCTCGGGCGGCGTTTGCGGCACCACGCCATGGCCGAGATTGAACACGAAGGACCCGTGGCCAAGCTTGTCGAGAATGCGCCTGGCCTCCCGCTCCAGCGCGGCGCCGCCCGCCACCAGCATGATGGGATCGAGATTGCCCTGCAGGCAGATATGCGGTTGCAGTTCCTTGGCCGCCCAGTGGGCGCCGATGCCGGTATCGATCGAGAGCGCGCTGAAACTGTCGGGCCGCCGATACATCAGCGCCGCCGGTCCGACCGCGCGCGGAAAGGCGATGATCGGAACCGAGGGATGACGTTCGCGCAGCCCCATGGCGATGCGCACCAGGGGATCGAGCGACCAGCGGAAAAGCTGCTCCTCCGGCAGCACGCCGGCCCAGGAATCAAAAAGCTGCACGGCATCGGCGCCGGCTTCGACCTGGTTGGAAAGATGATCGACCACGGAATCGACCAGCAGGTCGATCAGCAGGCCGAAGGATTCGGGATGGGCATAGGCCCACTTCTTGACCTTGGCGAAGTCGCGACTGCCGCTGCCCTCGATCATGTAGCAGGCGAGCGTGAACGGCGCGCCGGCGAAGCCCAGCAGGGCGGTTTCCCGGGGGAGTGCGGCCCGCGTCCGACGGATGGCTTCGTAAACCGGCACGAGAAAGTCGCCGAGCCGCGCCCGCGAAAGCTGCCCGAACTGTGCCGGATCGGTCAGAGCCTCCAGCTTGGGCCCCTCGCCCTCCTCGAACCAGACCTTCTGGCCGAGCGCATCTGGAACCACGAGGATATCGGAGAAGATGATGGCAGCATCGAACCCGAAGCGCCGGATCGGCTGCAGGGTGACCTCGACGGCCTTGTCCGGCGTGTAGCAGAATTCGAGGAACGACTTGGTCGTCGCGCGCACGGCACGATACTCGGGCAGGTACCGGCCTGCCTGTCGCATCAACCAGATCGGTGGCGTCGCAAAGCGCCGCCCGGCCAGCGTCTCCAGGAATTTACCGCCGTTCACGCGTCATCCTCATGCCTTCCCTCTTACTCTATTCATAATAGGTAGTAGCAGTAGTAGGGCCTGTGGCATGTGGGGATGCGCCTTATTAGCCAGTGTTCCCCAGACGCCTGTGGACCAGAAAGCGCCGATTCCATGCGATTCAATCGCCGGATTCACGATTCGCAGGAGTTTCCTTCGGGCTTGTCCGCAGGGGACGATCCTCGGGATCGGCCGGGCGAGTCGGGTCTCGAATCCGGGGCTCGTGGACAACGGCCCGACCTGTCCCCGTGTTCCAACCGCCAATCCCACGTTTCTCCCGAGGAGCCTGTGGGGTAAAACGAGCCGTGGCGAACCGAAACTTCCATGTACACCTCGTCTCCGACTCGACCGGCGAGACCGTGTCGAGCGTGGCGCGCGCCTGCCTCGTGCAATATGAGGGCATCTTCGTCCAGGAACATGTCTGGTCGCTGGTGCGCACGCCCGGCCAGATGGAGAAGGTGATGCAGGCGGTCGAGCGCGACCGCGGTCCTGTGCTCTACACGCTGGTCGATCCCGAACTGCGCGACGTGGTGCGCGATCACTGCCGGCGCCTGCAACTGCCCTGCGTCGGAGTGCTCGACCAGGCGATGAGCGTGCTGGCCGTCCACTTCCACTCCAAGAGCGAGCAGTGGCCGGGCCGCCAGCATCAGCTCGACGAGGGCTATTTCGATCGCATCGACGCCATGCACTACACGCTGGCGCACGACGACGGCCAGTCGACGCACGATCTCGAGGATGCCGACGTGATCCTGGTGGGCCCGTCGCGGACTTCCAAGACGCCGACCTGCGTGTATCTCGCCAATCGCGGTGTGCGTGCGGCCAATGTGCCGCTGGTGCCCGCCGTGCCGCCGCCCGTCGAACTCGAAGAAGCCAAGCGTCCGTTGGTCGTCGGTCTGATTACTGATCCGGAGCGGCTGGTGCAGATCCGGGTCAATCGTCTGCGTCTCCTGCACCAGGACACCGAGACGGACTATACCGACATGGAAAGAGTGCAGCGCGAGATCCAGGAAGCGCGCCGCCTGTATGCCCGCCGCAAGTGGGCGACCATCGATGTTACGCGCCGTTCCATCGAAGAGACGGCAGCGTCGATCCTGCAGATGTTGGCGACTCGTCGCGAGCAGAGATTGCAGGCCGGATAACAAAGCAGGAGGCGACCATGAAGGCAGCCTTTGGTGCGTTTGGTCTGGTTTTTTCGAGTGCCGCGGCATTTGCCGCGAACGGTATCGACGTCAAGCGCGGCGGCGACGCCAACGTCTATGGCAACTGCGTGCCGAGTCTTGTCGTCGAGAACAAGTCGGGCGAGACGATCGGCTATTTGCAGGTCGATGTCGTGCTGGCGCTGAACGACGGGCGCGAACGGACAGTCGAGCTGGCCTCGGCTTATCGCGACGGCGCCCCGTTTCCGATTGCGCCGGGGGCAACGGCGACCCTGAAGCAGCATCTCGATCTCTCGCGGGCGCTCGGCGTGCCCTGCGGCGAGGTCAAGGAACGCAAGGTCTCTCGGACGATCTGCGAGACAGCGCGTGGCACGGCCTGTGCATCGTCAGTCGCCGTGAAACCCTGAGGCACCATCCATGAAACTTCGTCGCAGGACATTAGTCGGCGCTGCCGGCGCCACTCTTCTGGCTGCTCCGGCAATAGGCCCGGCGCGAGCCCAGAGCGACTTTCCCAACAGGTCGTTGAAGATGATCGTCCCCTACCCGCCTGGCGGCGGCACGGACGGGCTGGGACGTCTTACGGCGCAATTTCTCGGCGACAAGCTCGGTCAGCAGATCGTGGTCCAGAATGTCGGCGGCGCGTCCGGCACCATCGGGTCCGACACGGTGCGGCGCGCCGATCCCGACGGCTACACCCTTCTGTTCAACGCCAGCCTCTTCGTCCTGGGCAAGACGGTCGTGCCGTCCTGCCCCTACGATCCGCAGACGGACTTCCGCGCCATTGCCCAGGCGGGCGAGGCGCCGCTGGTCCTGCTGGCCAACAACAATGTGCCGGGCAACGACTATGCGGCGGTCATGGCCGCCGTGAAGAAGGAGCCGAAGAAGTACTTCTTCGCCCTCTCCTCGGGCGGTTCGGCCGGCCATATCGCGACCCTGGCCTTCCTGAAGAAGACCGGGCTGCCGCTCGATACGATCATGTACAAGGGCACGGCGCCCGCGAACACCGACCTGATGTCGGGGGCGGTGCAGTTCTTCATGGATCCCTGGACGGCATTGCTGCCGCTGGCGACTTCGGGCCGCGCCAAGGGCCTGTTCGTCACTTCAAGGCAGCGCACGTCGCTCGCGCCCAACATTCCGACGACCGACGAGGTCGGCCTGAAGGACTTCCACCTGAGCTCCTGGTACGGCGTCTGGGCGCCCAAGGATACGCCCGATGCCGTCGTGAACAAGCTCGCAGGCGCGATGGCCGAAGTCTCCAAGGACAAGGCCTTTTTGGACAAGACCGCGTCGCTCGGCATCGTGCCGACCGCACGCGGTCCCAAGGAGTTCGCCGCCTTCATCAAGCAGGAGGTCGAAACCAACACCGCGCTCCTGAAGGACGCAGGGTTCAAGCCGGAATAGTTCTCCCGACCATCGATAGGCAGGACCGCACTTCGATCATCACGCGTCGTGGTCATCTGACGCGCGCGCCGAAACTTGCGACGACGACCTTCGGCGCGTACAGCGACCGCTCTGCATTCTTCCTTTGGAGCTGTTGCAAGGAGCAAGACGAGTGGCGGATCCCGATGATGACTATGTGTACGACGAGGCCACTGGCGAATGGATTCCTGCGGCAGAAGCGGCAGCGAAGCGGACGGCGGACGTCGTCGAAGTGCGTGATGCCGTCGGCAATGTCCTCGCCGATGGCGACAGCGTCGTCCTTATCAAGGATCTCAAGGTCAAAGGCGCAAACCAGACACTGCGACGGGGCACGACCATTCGATCGATCCGTTTGACTGGCGATCCGCAGGAGATCGATTGTCGCTACGAAGGCATCAAGGGTCTCGTGCTGCGCGCCGAATTCGTCCGAAAGCGCTGAAAGGGACCTGAGAGACTAAGCGGCTGCCTTCGGAACCGGATCGAAGCGGGCGTCGAAGTCCTGGATGGAGGCTTCGACGGTGGTCGCGATCTGCTTGAGCTTTTCCTGGTTTACGACTTTCAGGCCGAACAGGTCCTTCACGTAGAAGACGTCGACGGCTCGTTCGCCGTATGTCGTGACATGTGCGGAGGCGATCTGCAGGTTGAGCCGCGTTAGGGCGCGCGTCACGACGTGCAGGAAGCCCGGCCGGTCGCGGCCGTTGACCTCGATGACCGTAAACGTGTCCGAGGCATTGTTGTCGATCAGCACGCGCGGCTCGACCGTGAAGACACGATCGCGCTTGGGCCAGGAGGCGCGCTGGCCGTCGAGTTCGCGCTGGATATCCAGGCGGTTCGATAGCGCCAGCTCGACTCGGGCCGCCAGCCGCGCCAGCCGCTGCGGGCCGTCGAACGGCTTGCCCTCGAGGTCCTGAATCCAGAATGTGTCGAGCGCCATGCCGTTGGCGAGGGTGAAGATCTTGGCGTCGACGATGTTGGCGCCGCTGATCGCCATGGCACCGGCGAGGCGTGCGAACAGGCCGTGTGTATCGAGTGTGTAGATCGTGATTTCGGTAACGGACCGTTCCACATCCACGCGGTGCTCGAAGGCGAGCGGCTGCTTCTCGCGCTCGGCGCGGCGCACCAGCTCGGCCTGGCGCGCAAGGGTCTCGGGCGGGAACGACAGCCAGTAAGGCGAATAGCCGCGTGCGAAATGGGCCTCCTTGTCGGCATCCGACCAGCCGACGAGGCGACCCGCGACGTCGGCCTGGATGTGCTTGATGCGTTCGGCGCGGCCACCGGCGAGCGTGCCGCCGGACAGGACCTGCTCCGTGGCACCATAGAGCTGGCGCAGCAGGGCCGCCTTCCAGTTGTTCCAGACATTGGGCCCGACCGCGCGGATATCGCAGACCGTCAGGACCAGCAGCAGGCGCAGGCGTTCCGGCGATTGCACAAGCGCGGCGAAGGTGTCGATGGTCTTGGGGTCCATCAGGTCGCGCTGGAAGGCCGTTGCCGACATGGCGAGGTGATGGCGCACCAGCCACGCGACGGTTTCTGTCTCGGCGGCGCTCAACCCCAGGCGTGGCCCGAGCTGCATCGCCACGTCGGCGCCCAGCACGGAGTGATCGCCACCGCGGCCCTTGGCGATGTCGTGCAGCAACACCGCGAGATAGAGCACCGGCCGCGACAGGATCTTGTGCACCATGTCGGCCGATAGCGGATGGTCTTCCTTCAGTGCGCCCGACTCGATGCGCGAGAGGATGCCGATGGCGCGGATCGTGTGCTCGTCGACCGTATAGGTGTGATACATGTCGTGCTGCGTCTGCGCGACGACGCGGCCGAAATCGGGAATGAAGCGACCGAACACGCCGGCTTCGTTGAGACGCCGCAGCGTCGTCTCCGGATCGTGTCGCGACGTCATCATCTGCATGAAGAGACGATTGGCTTCGGGATCGTTCCTGAGCCGATCGATCAGACGGATGTTCTGGGTGATGAGCCTGAGCGTCGCCGGATGAATGTCGAGGCCGTTCTCCTGCGCCACATGGAAGAGCCGCAGGATCGCCACCGGATCCTTGGTGAAGGCATCGGAGCTTGCAACCGCCAGCCGCTCGCCGTCGAGCCGGAAGCCTTCGAGCTGGCGCGGCCGCAGCGTCTGCCAAAGTGCTGCGAGCTTGGGCTTGCGCCGGCGGCTGTCCTCCAGCGCAGCAACGAAGATGCGAGTGAGATCGCCGACCGTCTTGGCGTGAAGATAATAGTGCTTGGTGAAACGCTCGACGCCGCGGCTGCCCGGACGATCCTGATAGCCGAGGCGCACTGCGATCTCGCGCTGAAGGTCGAAGGACAGGCGATCGTCGGCACGGCCGGTCAGGTAGTGAATGTGACAGCGTACGGTGGCGAAGAAGCGCTCGGCCCGTTCGAAGTGGCGCGCTTCGCCCCTCGTCAGCACACCCTTGGCCACGAGCTCGCCGGGTTCGCGGACGTGATAGAGATATTTGGCGATCCAGAAGAGCAGGTGCAGGTCGCGCAACCCGCCCTTGCCTTCCTTGACGTTGGGTTCGACGACATAGCGCGAATCGCCCATGCGGTGATGCCGCTGATCGCGCTCCCCGAGCTTGGCCTCGACGAAGTCGTGGCCGTCGCCGACGTAGAATTTCTGTGCGAAGCCGCGGGGCAGCTCGTCGAACAGCTCGCGGTCGCCCCAGAGATAGCGCGCCTCCAGCAGCGCCGTGCGGATCGTCTGGTCGCGTTCGGCATAGCGAAGGCTTTCCTCCACGGTGCGCGTGGCATGTCCGACCTTCAGGCCGAGATCCCAGAGCAGGTAGAGCATGAACTCGACGATCTGCTCGCCGCGCGGCGTCTGCTTGTAGGGACGCAGAAACAGCAGATCGATATCCGACAGCGGCGCCAGCTCGCCGCGGCCATAGCCGCCCGTGGCAACCACGCCCAGCCGCTCGGCAGTGCTCGGATTGGCCGCGGGATAGGCATGCTGGTCGGCAAAGTCGAACAGGACCCGGATGATCTGGTCCATCAGATAGGAAGTCGCCACGAGGACCGCCGGGCCGTCGTTGCGCAACGGGCCCGGCTCCTCGAACCGGCGGCGGATTTCCGCACGGCCCTTGGTCAGGGCCTCGCGCAGCAGGGCGAGGATTGCGGTCCGTGGCGGCTCGCTTCCGGCCGGCATGTCTTCGACCAGCGCGGCGAGGGCCTCTTCCAAGGCGCGCCGGCGGACGATGGCACGGCGGTCGGGAATCTGGTCGTAAGGTGTGGCCATGTGCGGCCGATACTACAGGTCCGACCCTGCCCCCTGCCAGCCCGGGCGGCTTTCGTGTCATAAAGGGGTGCCATGAGGTTCAAGACTTTCCTCGTCGCCGCGGCGCTGGTTTTTGGCGCGGTGGGTGCAGTTGGTGGTGCGTTTGCCCAGGGCGCCGGCCGGCCGGCGCCGGCTGCCCCGGCGTCCGGCCTGATCGACCTGAACAGCGCCAGCCGGGACGATCTCATGAGCCTGGACGGGATCGGCGAAGTGCGGGCCAATGCCATCATCCGGGCGCGGCCGTTCAAGGCGAAGACGGAGCTGGTCGAGCGCCGGCTGATCCCCGAATCCCTTTATGAGAAGATCTCCGACAAGGTGATGGCGCGCCCCGTCCCCGGCCAGCCGGCACAGCCGCCGCCCCGGCCGGGACAGCCCGCCCCGCCCAAGCGCTCGTGACCGACGCCACGATCTATGCACTGGGCACGCCGACCCCCTCGCGGGCCCATCCCGGCGCAATTTCGGTCATTCGGCTGAGCGGCCCGCGGGCAGCCGACGCGTTGATGGCCCTTACCGGCAAGGCCACCTTGCCCGAACCGCGCCGCATGGTGCTGCGGACCCTCCGCGATCCGTCGAGCGGCGAAGCCATCGATCGCGGCTTGGTCGTCCGCTTCGAGGCACCCAACAGCGAGACCGGCGAGCCGATGGCCGAGCTGCACCTGCACGGCGGCCGCGCCGTCGTCGGCGCCGCGCTCGATGCCATCGTCCGGCTGGGCTTCTGCCGTCTGGCCGAGCCGGGAGAATTCACACGACGCGCCTTTGAGCACGGCAAGCTCGATCTCACCGAGGCCGAAGGCATCGCCGATCTGGTTGCGGCCGAGACGGCCGCGCAACGGCGGCAGGCCCTGCAGCAGATGGATGGCGCGCTGCACCGGCTCTACGAGACGTGGCGCAGCGCGGGCCTGCGGGCGCTGGCCCATCTCGAAGCCGCCATCGATTTTCCCGACGAGGACCTGCCGAGCGGCCTTGCCGACGAGGTGCGGACGGCCATCGCCGCGCTGCAAGCGGAAATCTCGACACATCTTGCGGACCGGCGCGGCGAGCGGCTGCGCGAGGGCCTGTCCATTGCCATCATCGGCCCCCCCAACGCCGGCAAGTCCTCGCTGCTCAACCTGCTGGCGCGGCGCGATGCGGCGATCGTGTCCGAAACGGCGGGCACGACGCGCGACGTGATCGAAGTGCATCTCGACCTCGGCGGCTGGCCGGTCGTGCTGGCCGATACCGCCGGCCTGCGTGCCTCGCCCGATGCCATCGAACAGGAAGGCGTACGTCGGGCAAAGGCGCGCGCGGCAGCCGCCGATCTTCGGCTGCTGGTGCTCGATGCTTCCGGCGACTGGCGCGCCGAGAGGGATACGCTGATCGCGGCGACGGAGAACTGGAATCCCGCTTTCGATATCGTGGTCGCCAACAAGAGCGATCTTGCAACCGCGGAAGATGCCGATGTCGTGGCGCTTTCGGCCAGCAGCGGCGATGGCTTGCCGGCACTCCTGACGCGCCTGGAGCGGTCTGCCGGTGCGCTTATGCAGGAGGGTGCCGGCGTCGTGCCCCTCACGCGCACGCGCCATCGGGAAGCGCTGGTCGAGTGTCAAGCCGCACTGGGCCGCGCGCTGCTCGCACCTGAAGTGGCCCTCGCGGCGGAAGATCTGCGGCTTGCCCTGCGTGCCATCGGCCGCATCACCGGCACGGTACGCATCGACGAACTGCTGGACGTGATCTTCCGCGACTTCTGCATCGGGAAGTGAACGGATTTCTAGAGCGTTTTAAGGCTTGAGAGAATCAAAGGGGTTCCGAAGCTGGTGTGAATGTGATTCAAGATGCTGGCTGGAGCGGAGGCCAGCATTGATGCGCCCTCTATCGAATG
>WBZX01000802.1_pt1 | contig 26535 bp, 27 predicted proteins | sample 5204211 | NCBI WGS metagenome assembly WBZX01 (sample SAMN12344362, study PRJNA552823) | activated sludge metagenome | biome: Activated sludge suspended growth; feature: Nitrification reactor; material: Wastewater; isolation source: activated sludge from nitrification reactor of wastewater... | reverse complement strand
CTGTGCGTCAAGGGACGCTACGGCTTCGACTACGCGCACCATCCGCAGCGCCTGACCAAGCCGCTGATCCGCCGCAAGGACGCGCCGGCGAAGTCGGGCGACTTCGTCATGGACCCGGACCGCCTCATGGACGTGTTCCGCGAGGCCACCTGGGAGGAGGCACTGGACTTCGCCGGCGGCGGCCTCAAGGCGATCCGCGACCGCCACGGCCGCAAGGCGCTGGCCGGGTTCGGATCGGCCAAGGGCAGCAACGAGGAGGCCTACCTGTTCCAGAAGCTGGTGCGTACCGGCTTCGGCAGCAACAACGTCGACCACTGCACCCGGCTGTGCCATGCGTCGTCGGTGGTGGCGCTGCTCGAGGGCATCGGCTCCGGCGCCGTCAGCAACCCGGTGATGGACGTGACGCAGGCCGAGGTGGTCATCGTCATCGGCGCCAACCCGACCGTGAACCATCCGGTGGCCGCCACCTGGATCAAGAACGCGGTGCGCGACGGCACCAAGCTCATCGTGATGGACCCGCGCCGGTCGGACCTGGCCCGCGTGGCACACAGGTTCCTGCAGTTCAAGCCCGACACCGACGTGGCGATGCTCAACGCGATGATGAACGTCATCGTGACCGAGGGACTGGTGGACGAAGCCTTCATCGCCAGCCGCACCATCGGCTACGAGGAACTGCGCGCCAATGTGGCTACCTACACCCCCGAGGCGATGGCGCCCATCTGCGGCATCGACGCCGAGACGCTGCGCTACGTGGCACGCCTGTACGCGCGGTCCAAGGGTTCGATGATCCTGTGGGGCATGGGCGTCAGCCAGCACGTGCACGGCACCGACAACGCCCGCTGCCTGATCGCGCTGGCCCTGATGACCGGCCAGATCGGCCGGCCCGGCACCGGGCTGCATCCGCTGCGCGGACAGAACAACGTGCAGGGCGCTTCGGACGCAGGCCTGATCCCGATGATGCTGCCCGACTACCAGCACGTGTCCAGGCCCGAGGTGCGCGAGCGCTTCGAGAAGGCCTGGAAGCTGGCCCCCGGCACGCTCGACGACAAGGTCGGCCTGACCGTGGTGGAGGTGATGCACGCCATCAAGCACGGTGACATCCGCGGCATGTACGTGCAGGGCGAGAACCCGGCCATGTCCGACCCCGACGCCAACCACGCTCGCGAGGCGCTGGCGGCGCTGGACCACCTGGTGGTGCAGGACATCTTCCTGACCGAGACGGCCTACCTGGCCGACGTGATCCTTCCCGCTGGCGCCTTCCCTGAAAAGACCGGCACCTTCACAAACACCGACCGCCTGGTGCAGATGGGACGGCAGGCGATCGACCCACCGGGCGACGCGCGCCAGGACCTGTGGATCATCCAGGAGATCGGCAAGCGCCTGGGCCTGCCCTGGAACTATGGTCACGTGAGCGAAGTGTTCGACGAGATGCGGCACACCATGCCCAGCATCGGCGGCATCACCTGGGACCGGCTCGAGCGCGAGCACGCCGTGACCTACCCGTGCACCCACGAAGGCGACCCGGGCCAGCCGGTGGTGTTCACCGAAGACTTCCCGCGCGAGGGGGGCCGGGCCCGGTTCGTGCCGGCGGACATCATCCCCGCGGCCGAGCGGCCCGACGCCGAGTTCCCGATGGTTCTGATCACCGGGCGCCAGCTCGAGCATTGGCATACCGGCAGCATGACGCGCCGCGCCAGCGTGCTCGACGCGATCGAGCCCGACCCGACGGCGCTGGTGCATCCGCTCGACCTGGCCGCCATGGGGGCTGCCCCGGGAGACGTGCTGACGGTGGAGTCACGTCGCGGCAAGGTGACGCTGTATGCGCGGGCCGACGAGGGCACGCCGCGCGGCGCCGTGTTCGTGGCCTTTGCCTATTACGAGGCGGCGATCAATCGTCTGACTCATGCGGCGCTCGACCCCTTCGCCAAGATCCCCGAGTTCAAGTACTGCGCCGTGAGGGTGCGGCGAGGTGGCGAGGCTCCGTTGCAGACCAGCTACGGCGGTGGTCAGTTGCTTGAGAAAGCGGCGCCGCATGCGTAGGAACCGCAATCGGATCAGGGTCTTTACAACACAAAATGGGCGGGTAGCACCGTCGCCTGAGGAGCAGCACCATGACCTTCGATAGTCCCGAGTTCTGGGTCGCGCTGATGCAGATCATCGGCGTGAACATCGTCCTGTCAGGCGACAACGCCGTCGTGATTGCGCTGGCCGCCCGCAGCCTGCCGCCGCATCAGCAAAAGAAGGCCGTGGCCTGGGGCAGCGGTGCCGCGGTGGTCATGCGCATCGTGCTGACCATCATCGCGGTGGAACTGCTTCGCCTTCCCTACCTGAAGCTCGTCGGCGCGGGCCTGCTGCTTTGGATCGCACTGCAACTGCTGCTGCCCGAGCACGAAGGGGAAGGGCAGTCTTCGGCCAGCAGCAACCTGATGTCCGCCATCAAGACGATCCTGATCGCGGACCTGGTGATGAGCCTGGACAACGTCATCGCCGTGGCAGCCGCCGCCAAAGGCAGCACCATGCTGCTCGTGGTGGGCCTGGCGATCTCGATTCCGCTGGTCGTCTTCGCCAGCACGCTGCTGCTCAATCTGATGGGCCGCTTCCCGGTCATCATCACGCTCGGCGCGGCGCTGCTGGGCTGGGTGGCGGGTGAAATGGCGATCAGCGATCCGTCCGTCAAGGAGTGGATCGACGCCAACATGGCGTACCTGCACTATGTGGCGCCGGCGCTTGGCGCGGCCGGAGTGGTGGCGGTGGGCAAGTGGATGGCGACCCGGGCCGAGGATCGCGAACTGGCGACAGCGCGTGCCCAGACGCCGGCGGCGCTGGCCAGTGGAGACATCGGCGCCCGGCGCATCCTGCTAGCGGTGGACGGTTCCGAGCACTCCCACCGTGCCGTAGAGCGTGCGCTGGAGATGCGGCGCGAGGCCGGAGAAGGCGCTGCCCTGGAGATCCACCTGGCCAACGTGCAGCCGCCGGTGCCCGGCGATGTGTCGGGCTTCGTGTCGAAGGAGTCCCTCCAGGGCTTTCATCACGAGCGCAGCGAGGGTGCCCTGCAGTCGGCGCGGCAGATGCTCAAGCAGGCTGGTGCGGTGTTCAAGGAGCACGAAGTCGTCGGTTCCACCGGCGTGGAGCTGGCCGAGCTGGCGCGCCGTGAGGGCTGCGAACTGATCGTGATGGGTACTCGCGGCCTGAGCGCGCCTGCGGCGGCGCTCATGGGTTCGGCTGGCCAGAGCACCATCGAGCATGCCGGCGTTCCCGTGCTGCTGGTGAAGTAGCACGACGACAGCGGTGGCGCAGGCCACCGAAGCAAAAGGGGCTGGCACTGCCAGCCCCTTTTTCATGTTGGCGACGCCGTGATCAGTCGGCCAGCGCGATGGCGATGCCGAGGCCCGACGTCACGAAGGCCGGCACCAGCCAGCGCCGTGCAGTGGCTTCGCCGCCCTGCGGTGCGGGCGCCTGACCTTGACGTGCCTGCTCGAGCCCGGCGCGACGCGCGTCCACGGCCACGAGGTCCGACCCGATGCGCACTTTCATGCGTTGCACCATCACGTCCAGCGGTGCCCGGGCCACCATCGTCTCCACGGTGCCGCGAGGCGCCACCGACCACAACGGCTGCAATTCGCCGAAGAGGTCGCGCGCCCAACGGTCGCGGTACTGCTCGCGGCTGGCGTTCGTCAGGAACCGGCCCACGTGATGCGTGAGCTTCGGCGCGCAAGCCACCAGGATGACATGAGCAGGATGGCTGGACTGCAGCAACGGCTGCAAGGCCAGACGGGCGGCGCCGGCGTCATCGATGAACAGCGCCACAGTGCGCCTGGCCACGGAGGTCTGTGGTGCTGGTGCCGTTGTCGTGGTCATGCGGTCGACGCCTCCTTCTCGATCGAGCCGGCGCGCTGCTGGGCCGCGCGAGCGGCCAGTGCGCCTGCTGCCAGAACACCGGCCACGACCGTAGCGTAAACGGCCAGGCGGGCCACAAAGCTGTGATCGAACACGTCGTCGAGAATCGGTTCTCCGACGATCATCTTGGCAGCGGTGAACGCCAGGACCGCAGCGCCGATCTGGGTCACGGCCGGGAACCGGTCCACCAGCTTGAGCACCAGGCTGCTGCCCCAGATCACGATCGGGATGCTGATCAGCAGGCCGGCCACGACCAGGCCGAAGTCGCCATGGGCTGCGCCGGCCACGCCAAGCACGTTGTCCACGCCCATGAGGGCGTCGGCGACGATGATGGTCTTCATGGCGCCCCAGAAGGTCTGTGCGACCGGGCCGCCATGGGCGTCCTGGGCCGCTGGCGCGATCAGCTTGTAGGCGATCCAGATCAGTCCGAGGCCTCCGACCAGCATCAGGCCGGGGATCTTGAGCAGCCAGACCACGCCGATGGTCATGGCCGAGCGCACGATGATGGCGCCGGCGGTGCCGAAGATGATGGCCTTGCGCTGCAGATGCGCCGGCAGGTTGCGCGCCGCCAGTGCGATCACGATGGCGTTGTCGCCCGCCAGGACGATGTCGATCAGGATGATGGCGCCCAGTGCGGAAAACCAGGCGGCAGAAAACAGCTCCATGAAGACTCCTTCGCGCAATCAAGTTCACGACGCGAGGGATGCACCGGCAGATGCCCGGTCAGGGCGGTTCCGATCCATTCCGCACGCTGCGGCTGGCACGAAGGTCTTGCTCGGCTGTAGTGTGTTCTTATCGCCCAACAGGCCGGAAGCTTGCGCTTCGTAATGACGGCCTGCTGATCCGACCGATGCATCCGTCTGGCAGATGTCGGCGGCGGAGCTACTCCCCTTCAGGGTGCTGATTGAACCACAGGACGGGTCGTCTTGTGCGTCGTGATTCCCCGTACTCGACCGTCAGCCCGCGCTGCGTCGCACTTCCATCACACCGTTGGTGGTGACCTCGTCGTAGACCGACGCGTCTCGCGCCGCCAGGTGCAGCACGATCTTGCCGGCCTGGTGCCGAACGATGCGGTTTGCCACGATGCCCAGCGCCACCAGGACACCACCGCCCACGACCTGCCCGGCCAGTGCCAGGGCTGCACCCAGGGCAATGACCGTGATCGACAGCACGATCACACGCGTACGGCGCACCACATAAGGGCGCGCCAGCGTCGGGTTCACGACCATGCGGAAATGCCCATGCGGCAGGCCCGCACGGAACTCGTCGTGCGAGATGTAGGGGACGAATCCTTCGCGGTCGGGAGCAGGGTCTGCGGCCACGGCGCGCAGTCTATGCGAGGCGGCGGACACCGCCGCCTCGCCAGGACTCGGATCCTCAGGCAGCGGCCTGATGGGGCGCGCGCGCCACGCCCAGATTGCCCGCGGACAACGCCATCACGGGTTCCATCTGAAGCCGCCCCCGATGCTCGTCCATGGTGCGGGACAGCAGTTGCATCAGCGCGTGGACGGTGTCGATGTGCGGCGTGGGCGTGCCGGTGAGACGGCCCAGTTCCACCACCGAGCCCACGAGCGCATCGATCTCCGGCGCGCGGCCGGCTTCCACGTCCTGCAGCATCGACGTCTTGTGCTTGCCAACCTTCTCTGCGCCGGCGATGCGCTTTTCCAGCGGCACACGGAACTGGATGCCCAGCTTGCCGGCGACGGTCTGCGCCTCGGTCATCATCTGCGTGGCCAGCTCGCGCGTGGCCGGGAACTGGCAGATGTCCACCAAAGTGGCGTGCGACAGCGCGCTGATCGGGTTGAATGTGAGGTTGCCCCACAGCTTGAGCCAGATCTCGGCGCGGATGTTGTCCAGCACCGGCGCCTTGAAGCCGGCGCGTGCGAAGCAGTCGGAGATCCGCTGTGCGCGTTCGCTCATGCTGCCGTCGAGTTCGCCCAGCGGAAAGCGATCGCCTTCGACATGCTTGACCACTCCGGGCGCGGTGAGCTCGGACGCCGGGTACACGACGCAGCCCAGCACCTGGCTCACCGGAATGCCGGCCAGCAGGGCCCCGCTCGGGTCCACGCTGCGTACCGGCGTGCCGGCGAGTGCGCCACCATGCACATGGAAGTACCAGAAGGGAATGCCGTTCTGCATCGGCACGACGACGGTGTCGGGACCGATCAGGTGGCCCAGCTGAGGCAGCACGGCTTCGACCTGGTGCGCCTTCATGGCCAATATGACCAGATCCTGGATGCCGGTCGCTGCGTAGTCGTCGGTGGCCTTGACGTTGCGTGCCACCTGCTCGAGGCCATCGGCCTGGACGAGCCTGATGCCGCTGTGCCGGATGGCCTGCAGGTTGGCCCCGCGCACCATGAAGGTGACGTCCTCTCCCGCCAGAGCGAAACGTGCACCGACATAGCCGCCTATGGCGCCTGCTCCGATGATTGCGATTTTCATGGGGATGGTCCTCTCGATGGTTGAAAAGCAATTCCGATGCCGTGGGTGCGTCACTCGACCGGGTTGGTCAGCGCGCCGATGCCGTCGATCTCGACACTGACCCGGCTGCCGGGCTTCATCGAGCCCACACCGACCGAGGTGCCGCACAGGATCAGGTCTCCGGGCAGCAGGGTCATGTCGTGAGAAATCATGCTGACGAGTTCGGCGACGGAAAAACGCATGTCGCTGATCGGGTAGTCCTGGCGCACCTGTCCGTCCAGGACGGTGCGCACCGTGAGCGAAGCCGGATCCAGGCCGGTCACGACCGCGGGACCGAAAGGACAGAAGGTGTCGAAGCCCTTGGCACGCACCCACTGCGCGAACGAGGGGTCGCGGGTTAGGATGTCCGCCATCGTGACGTCGTTGGCGCAGGTGTAGCCGAACACATGGTCCGGTGCGGCATGGCGGTCCACGCGGCAGGTCCTGCGGCCGATCACGATGGCCAGCTCACCCTCGAAGACCATCTTGCCGTCGCCCGGAGGACGCCGTATCGGCTGGCCGGGGTCGAGATACGAGTTGGGACTCTTGATGAGGTAGAGAGGCTCTTCGGGGCGACCCAGCCCGAGCTTGGCGGCGAGCTGTCCGAAGTTGTTCCACAGCGCGATGACCTTGCTCGGGCGCGTGGGGGCGAGCAGGCGCACCGCGGACGGTGTCAGATGCTCTCCGGTCGGCTGCGGCCCGTCGAACATGTCGCCCCGATGAACGAGGATCCGATCGCCGTCCAGCCTGCCGAAGCCTTCCAGGCCGTTCAGGTCGTACCGCACCCAGGCGCCGGCAGTTGTCATTCCAAATCCCCGGTTCGGCCCGCGTGGCGGGCCTTGGTTCAGATGCCCACCTGGCCCCAGCGGGCATCCGCCCAGTTGAAGCGAGGCACCGTCCCGGACGCGCATTGCGCCAGCGACCGCTGCACCCGCTGCTTGGCTTGAAGGATGGCCTCGGCGAGGTCGTCGGCGTCGTAGGCACGCAGCAAGTGCGGATGCATGTTCTCCATGTACTGGCGCAGCCGCGAGCGCTCGCAGGGCTCGCCCGACAGGCGCTCGTAGGTGGAGTCGTCCCAGTGCCAGGGCAGGCCGATCTCGTAGAACGCCGCGTTGTAGGCGCCGAGTTCGATCTCGGCATCGGAGGGGCAGTCGAGCTTGCGGGGGGAGAGCATTTCCAGGGTCCTCGGCGGGGGTTCGTGATTCAGGATGGGCTCATGCTAGGTGCCGGTTTGGATAAATAACAATCAAAGTAAATGATCGAATACATTACCTATAGGTAATGTCAACGGTGGTGCATGAAACACGCGACCCTGCGTCAACTCAAGGTGTTCGAAGCCGTGGCCCGGCTGTCCAGCTACTCGCGCGCAGCCGACGAGCTGCACCTCACCCAGCCCGCCGTGTCGACCCAGATCCGCAAGCTCGAGGGCCACGCCGGATTGCCGCTGTTCGAGCAACTGGGCAAGCGCATCTACCTCACCGCCGCCGGCACCGAGCTGCTGCATCACAGCCATCTCATCATTCGCCAGTTCGAGGAGGCCGAGGCGGCGATGACCCACTTCAAGGGGGTGGCTGGCGGGCGGCTGAACGTGGCCGTCATCAGCGCCGGGGACTACTTCCTGCCCAGCCTGCTGGTCGAGTTCGCGCGGCGTCACGAAGGGGTGGAGCTGAACCTGTCGGTGCACAACCGCGGAGACCTGCTCAACCAGATCGTCGACAACCTCACCGACCTGGCCGTGATGGTGCGGCCGCCGGACGACGACCTGACGCTGGCCGAGCCCTTCGCTCCCCACCCGTACCTGATCGTCGCGCCGAAGTCGCATCCGCTGCATGCAGAAGCGGCCATCCCGATGTCGCGACTGGTGCGCGAGCGCTTCATCGTGCGCGAGCCCGGGTCCGACACGCGCCACGCGATGGGCGACGCGTTCGGGCGCCATTACGCCCACCTGAACGTCGCGCTGGAAGTGAAGAGCACCGAGACCATCAAGCAGGCCGTGATCGCCGGCATGGGCGTGGCGTTCATCTCTGGCCACACGGTCAGCCGCGAGCTGCGCGACGGCAGCCTGGTGGCGCTGGACGTGCAGGGGTTTCCGGTGCGCCTGAACTGGTACCTGGTGCAGCGGCGCAACAAGCGGCTGCCGCCGGTGGCTCAGGCCTTTCGCGACTTCCTGCTGTCGGAAGGTTCGGCGCTGGTGGACCGGTTCGTGCCGGTGGTCTCGCCCACGCCGCAGCCGCGCAGCACGCGGCGGGCCGCGGCGGTCAGGCCTTCGACCCGAGTCGCTTCGTCACCGCGCGCCACTCGGCCGCGCTGACCGGCGTGATCGACAGCCGGTTGCCGCGCTGCAGCAGCCGCATGTCCTGCAGCGGGCCCATCGTGCGCATGTCGGCCAGCGACAGCAGCGCGGTCTTGCGCACCAGCTTCACGTCCACATGCAGCCAGCGCGGCTGGTCGCGGGTGGACTTGGGGTCGAAGTACTTGCTGGCCGGGTCGAACTGCGTCGCGTCGGGGTACGCGGCGCACGCCACCTCGGCCAGGCCGGCCACGCCGGGCTCCGGGCACGACGAGTGATAGAACAGCACGCCATCACCCACGCGCATGTCGTCGCGCATGAAGTTGCGCGCCTGGTAGTTGCGCACGCCGGTCCACGGCACCCGGCCGTCACGAACCAGGTCGTCGATCGAGCACTCGGACGGCTCGGACTTCATCAGCCAGTAGGCCATGGTCGGTAGGGGCGTCGAAGCAGGAGGGTAGGGTGTCCGCCGCATCCCACGGGCCGCATTCCTGAACCCAGGTGAAGTTCAGGTGGGCGAGGTCAGCAAGGCTTCGGGTTCATCTGACGCGAGACGCTCACACCAGCCAAGCAATGTTCCAAGCCCTTGCTCAGAGAGCATCGGTTCAAGGAAATATAAAACCCGCGCGAACGCGGCGGACGAGACGATTCTAAGGCTACAGCAGCTGGCCGTCGGTACCCATTGCGGCGTCGATGCGCGCGATCAGCGTGTCGATCTCCACGTCCGCGCCGGCCGCGTCGCCGGTCGCCGGCCTGTCGGCTCGCGGGGCAACAGGCGCCGGCCGTTCGGCCAGTTGGTACGCAAGGTTCAGCGCGGCCAGCACGGCGATCTTCTCGCGCGCCTTGACCTTGCCGGCGTCGCGGATGCCGCTCATCTCGTTGTCCACCTGGGCCACGGCCGCCAGCAGCGACGCTTCGCCACCGTCCGGACAACCCAGGATGTAGCTCTGGCCGAGGATGGTCACTTCCATCTGTTTCATGCCGCGGGTCCTTCGTCGGCGCCGTCGGCGGGCAGTCGCTCCAGCAACGCGTCGATGCGCGAGCGCGCGGCCGACAGGCGCGAACGGAGGCTGTCGCGCTCGCCGCTGAGTTGGGCCACCTGCGCAAGCAGCAGCTTGTTGGTTCGTTCCAGCTCCTCGTGGCGGACGAGGAGCCGGTCGATGCGCTGGGCAAGGTCTTGCAGCGTGGCCATGGAGGTGGGCTGGAGGGGGCTGGCCGATTATGCGGTGCCTGCTAGCATTCGCAACGTTGGTGCCCGTGCCGTCGTTCTCGACCGGCATGGGGTAAACGGGAATCGGGAAGCCAAGCCGCCACGCGGCGACGCCAACCCGAGCTGCCCCCGCAACGGTAAGCGCACGGTCGCGCCACGCCCCGCAAGGGCTGCGCGTCCCGCCTGTGTCCACCGGCCACTGGAGCATGCAGTTCGCTCTGGGAAGGCCACACGGGTTGCCTGCGCCAGCCCGGATACCGGCCAACACGGCGGCAGCCTTCGCGCAAAGGGGGGCTGCCATGACGTGCGGGCCTGCGGGGAAGCGGGCGCGCACAACGACCGGACCGTTTCCTCATCATGTTTTCCATCTGTCTCGGGCCTCGTGCCCTGGCCGCCCTGGCGAGCCTGGCTGCCGCATGTTCGCTCGCCCATGCTCAGGCCGACCCTTCCACCGCGCGCATCGTGATCACCGCGGCCCGCGTCGAGCAGGCACTGGCCGACGCGCTTCCGTCCACCCGGGTGATCAACCGCCAGGAGATCGAGGCGGCGCAGGCTGCCGACCTGCCCGCGCTGCTGCGCATGCTCACGTCGATCGACGTCGGCCAGACGGGCCCGATGGGGTCGCAGGCGTCACTGTTCCTGCGCGGCGGCGACAGCCGTCAGACGCTGGTCTTGGTCGACGGCGTGCCGCTGCAGCGCGCCGACTTCGGCACCGCGTCGTGGCAGCACCTGATGCCCGAGCAGATCGAGCGCATCGAGATCGTGCGCGGCAACCTGTCGGCGCTGCATGGCGCCCAGGCCGTCGGTGGCGTGGTCCACATCGTGACGCGAGGGCCTTCCGCGCCGCAGGTGGACCTGGCCCTTGGCAGCCGCGGCACTCAAGGGGCGTCTTTTGCCGGTGGTGCCGCGATGGGCGACCCGTCGACTCCCACACGCCTGTCGGCGTCGCTCGCATGGCGGCGCACCGACGGCTTCTCGGCACGCGACGCCGCTGTCGACCCGACCGCCAACCCGGACCGAGACGGCGCCCGTCAGGTCGGCGGCAGTGCGCGCGTGGACCAGACCTGGGCCGCAGGGCATCGCACCGAACTCGCCTTGCTGGCCACGCGAACGCGCAGCGCCTACGACGGCTTTGCGCCGGGCCTGGACGACGTGCTCACGACCCAGGTGCAGGCCGCCGGGCTGAAGAGCCGTCATGCGGTCGCGCCCGGCCTGCAGCTCGTGGCGGAACTGGGCCAGAGCAGCGAGCGCTTCGACGACCCCACGGGGTTTGCCGTGTCGGGCCGCAATCGGGTAAGCCTCGGCGGTCTGCAGCTGGGCTGGTCCGTGGCGCCCGGACACGACCTGCAACTGGGGGCCGAGACGCGTCGCGAGCGCTTTGTCGACAGCGGCACTCCGGACCGGACGCGCACCACCGACAGTCTGCGCATGGCATGGCTGGGACGTCCCGCCGCCGGCTGGCAGACGCAGCTGGCCCTGCGCAGCGACGACAGCAGCGACTTCGGCCGCGCCACCACCGGCCTGGTCGCGCTGGCCTGGCAGTGGCAGCCGTCGCTGAAGCTGAGCGCGCAATGGGCCACGGGCTTCTCGGCGCCGTCGTTCCTGGACCAGCAGTTCGCGGCGCCTGGCGTGTTGCTGAGGCCCGAGCGATCGCGGCAGGGCGAGCTGGCCCTGCAGTGGTCAGAGCGCGGCCGGTCGCTGCGCGCCGCAGCCTTCGTGCAGCGGCAGCGCGACCGCGTGGCGTTCGATCCGGTCACCTTCGAGGCCGGCAACATCGCGCGCGCCAGCAACCGGGGCTTGGAGCTGATGCTGCAGACGCCGGTGCCGTTCGATGCCGACGGCGTGCTCACCTCGGACGTGACGCTGCAGGACCCGCGTGACCGAGACACCGGCCTGCGCCTCAAGCGCCGGGCCCGGGCATCGGCAGCGCTCAACTACGTCACCCGGTTCGCTCAGTGGCACAGCGCTGCCGCGCTGCGCCACACCGGCAAGCGGCTCGACACCGATCCGCTCACCTTCGGCGACGCCGACAACCCGTCGCGCATCACGCTCGACCTGAGCCTGTCGCGCGAAATCGTCCCGGGCTGGCGCCTGGGCTTCAAGGTCGACAACGCCACCGGCACCGACACGCCGGAGGTGCTCGGCTACACCGCACCGCCGCGCAGCGTCATGATGTCGCTGCAGGGGCGCTGGCGCTAGGCCCGCCATGCCGCTTGCCGGCGCCCGCCTGTTCGCTCTCGTCGCGGCCCTGTTGGCCGCGACGCTGGCGATCGTCGCGGCGGCTCTGGCCATCGGCAGCGCTGGTCTCGACCTGGAGATGATCCGCACGCTGCGCGGTCCACGCGTGGCCGCGGCGGCGGGCGTTGGCGCGCTGCTGGCGCTGTCCGGCCTGGCGATGCAGTCGCTGTTGCGCAACCCGTTGGCCGACCCCTACGTGCTGGGCACGTCCGGCGGCGCCGCGGTGGGCGCGCTGCTGGCGCTGATGGCGGGCATCGCGATGGCGATCGGCGCGGCGGCAGGTGCCCTGCTCGCGGGTGGCGTGCTGCTGCTGCTGGCCCGGCGCGCGCTGTCCACGGCCGACGACGCCTCGCCGCGCCTGATCCTGGCCGGCGCCATGCTGGCTGCGCTGTTCGGCGCCGCCGCGTCGCTGCTGCTGGCGATGACGCCCGACCAGCGCCTGCGCGGTGCGATCTTCTGGCTCGTGGGCGACCTGTCCGGCGCCGACGACGGTGGCGTCACGCTCGCCGCGGCGGTGCTGTTCATGGCCTGGCTGCTGTGGCGCGAGCGTTCGATCGACCGGCTGCTGATGGGCAGCGTGGCGGCGCATCTGCTGGGTGAGCCGGTCCGGCGGCTGCGCATCGAACTGCTGGTGGGGGCGTCGCTGGCGGCGGCGCTGGCCGTGGCCAGTGCCGGAGCCATCGGCTTCGTCGGCCTCGTCGTGCCGCATGCGCTGCGGCTGGCCGGCGTGCAGCGCACGCGCGACCTGGCCTGGCTGGCTCCGCTGGGCGGCGCTGCTCTCGTGGTCGGCGCCGACCTGCTGGCCCGCAGCGCCGTCGCGCCGCTCGAACTGCCCACGGGGGCCGTGATGGCGCTCGTGGGGGCGCCGGTGTTCGTGTACTTCCTGACGCGGGAAGCCCGATGACGCCACCGGTCCTGCTCGAGACCCGGGGCCTGGCGGTCAGCATCGGTGGGCGCTGTCTGCTGCAGCCGCTGGACTGGCGCGTGGCTGCCGGCGAGCGCTGGTGCGTCATCGGCCGCAACGCGGCTGGCAAGAGCACGCTGCTGCGCGCCCTGGCCGGGCTTTCCGAGTCCGGCATCGCCGTGTCCGGCGACGTGCTGTGGCAGGGTCGCAGCGCGCGCCGCTGGTCGGCCGCGGACGCCGCGGCAATGCGGGCTTTCATGCCGCAGCAGGCGGTGGACCGGTTCCCGATGCCGGTGTCAAGGCTGCTCGAGCTGGGCGTGGTGGTCCCGGGGGCCGATCCGGCGCAGGCCTTGCGTGCATTGGACCTCCAGGCACTCGCGAGTCGAAGCGTGCTGGCGCTGTCCGGCGGAGAGCGTCAGCGCGTGGCGCTGGCGCAGTGCGTGGTGCAGGGCGCGCCGCTGCTGCTGCTGGACGAGCCGGTGGCCTTCCAGGACCCGGCCCATCAAGGGCTCGTGGCGCGCTGGCTGGCCTCGCTTCGGGCGCCCTCGAGTCTCGTGATCACCGCGCACGACGTGAACTGGATCGCTCGCACCGCCACCCATGTGCTGGCCCTGCTGCCTGACGGCCGCAGCGAGAGCGCCGAAGCGGCCACGCTGCTGCGAGCGGACCTGCTCGAGGCGGTCTATGGCTGCCGCTGGCGCAACCTCGGCGGGGTCTGGGTCGTCGAATAGGGCCGAACGGCGGCGGCGCTTCAGCGCGCCCGATCGATGGCGGCACACAGTGCCTCGGCGCCGTCCACGAAGCGGGGTCCCATGCGACCGACGAGATCGCCATCGAGCAGCGCGAACTGGTCGCGACGCACGGCGTCGACCGCGGCAAACCGCCTCCAGCCGGCGAAATCGCGCGGGGCGTCCTGGGCCCGTCCCGAACCGGCCACGAGCTGCGGGTCGGCCGCCGCCGCGGCCTCCCAGCCGACGGTGGGGGTGAGGAGGGGCAGGCTGGCGAACACATTGACGCCGCCGCAGGCGTCGATCGCCTGGCTGATCAGGTGCTGGCGGTTGATGGTCATCAGCGGCTCGTGCCAGAGTTGCCAGAACACCCGCACCGGGCGGCGGCCGGCGTGGCTGCGCTGGAGTTCGCGCCAACGGGACTCGAAGGCTGCTGCGGCCTCGTCGCCCTGCGAGGTGCGCCCCAGCAGCACGCCGACGCGGCGCAGCGTGTCGGCGATGCCTTGCGGCTGGCGGATCTCGCTCTCGAAGACCGTCAGGCCGAGCGAGCGCAGGCGTGCCTTGTGGCGCTGGTTCAGGCCGCTGTCCCACACCAGAACCAGGTCGGGCTTGAGCTTGACGATGGCTTCGAAGTCGAGCGCGAACGCGTCGCCCACGACGGGCAGGGTGCGCGCCGCCGCGGGATGGTCGCTGTACCGGATAACACCGCGCAGGGCGTCGCCGCCGCCCGCGGCAAAGACGATCTCGGTCAGGTGAGGCCCGAGGCTGACCACCCGACGCGCCGGGGCCGCCAGAGCGATCGTGTGGCCGTTGTCGTCCACGACCTGCGGGCCTGCACTCGTCATGCCGGCAAGCCCCGCCAGGCAGATGGCCAGCAGCCCGCGCCTCATTCGGGCTTGGGCTCGAAATCGCACAACGCGGCCACCTGGCATTGCCCGCACAGCGGCTTGCGGGCCTGGCACACGTAGCGGCCGTGCAGGATCAGCCAGTGGTGCGCGTCGTCCCGGTAGGCCGCCGGCACGCGACGCAGCAGTGCCTGTTCGACGTCCAGCGGCGTGCGCCCTGGCGCCAGGCCGGTGCGGTTGCCGACGCGGAAGATGTGCGTGTCCACCGCGATGGTCGGTTCGCCGAAGGCGACATTGAGCACCACGTTGGCGGTCTTGCGCCCCACGCCCGGAAGGGCCTCGAGCGCAGCGCGGTCTCGCGGCACCTGGCCGCCATGGCGTTCGATCAGGAGGCGGCAGGTCTCATGCAGGTTGCGCGCCTTGGTGCGGAACAGCCCGATGGTGCGGATGTGCTGCTCGATGCCTTCCACGCCGAGGCCGAGCATGGTCTGGGGCGACGGCGCCCGGGCGAACAGGCCGGCGGTGGCCTTGTTCACGCTCACGTCGGTGGCTTGCGCCGACAGCAGCACGGCGGCCAGCAACTCGAACACGCTGCTGTACGACAGCTCCGACGCGGGCTGCGGATTGGCCGCACGCAGCGTGGCGAAGAAGGCCTCGACCTGGGTGTCGGTCATGGCGGGCGCGCGGCCCGGGCGCGCGCCCGCTGCACGGCGGCCTCGATGATGGCGCGCTTGCGATCCAGCGCCTCGGGGTCGGTGAGGCGGCTGGCTGCGGCGAGGTCGGCCAGCTTGGCCTCGGCCTTGGCGGCCAGACGCGCGTCGTTGTCGCGCTGCGACTGGGCCTTGCGCTGGCCCCGCTGCGCGTAGCGCTCGCGCGACCGGTCCGCCAGCGACGCGCTCCAGGCCTGCCAGCCCGTAGGCTGTGGCATGTCGCGCAGGGCGGGCTCGACCTTGATGCAGTCCACCGGGCATGCCGGCAGGCACAGTTCGCATCCGGTGCACAGCGGCTCGATCACCGTGTGCATCTGTTTGGGCGCACCGATGATGCAGTCCACCGGGCAGGCTTCGATGCACAGCGTGCAGCCGATGCACCAGGCCTCGTCGATGAACATCACCTGGCGCGGGCCCTCAGTGCCGCAGGACGGATCCAGTGGCAGCGGCTCGCGCCCGGTGATGCGCGCGAGCCGGGCCACGCCTTCGGCGCCGCCGGGCGGGCAGCGGTTGATGTCCGCCTGGCCCGACACGATGGCCTGTGCATAGGCGGCGCAGTCGACGTACCCGCAGCGGGTGCACTGCGTCTGGGGCAGCGCGGCATCGACGAGCGAGGCGTCGATGCTAACGGGGAACGTCGGTGCAGCGGCGGACACGCGCCGATTATCGGCGCCGGGCTCCTGCCGCACGCGAGGCCTTGGCAGCGGACTTGGCGGTCGCCCTGGGCAACGGGCCGGTGCCGTGTTCGGCGATGAACTCGCGCAGCCTCGGATAGACCTGCTCGCGCCAGCGCCGGCCCGAGAAGATGCCGTAGTGGCCGGCGCCGACCGCGTCGTAGTGGAACTGCAGCGCCTTCGGGATGCCGGTGCACAGGCCGTGTGCAGCGCGGGTCTGGCCGGCGCCGGAGATGTCGTCGAGTTCGCCCTCGATCGTGAGCAATGCGCTGCCGCGGATGTCCTGCGGGCGCACCAGTTCTTCGCCGACGTGCCAGGTGCCGTTGACCAGCGCGAAGTCCTGGAACACGGTCTTGATGGTGTCGAGGTAGTACTCGGCCGGCATGTCGAGCACCGCGTTGTACTCGTCGTAGAACTGGCGGTGGCCCTCTGCGCTGCCCTCGTCGCCACGGATCAGGTCGAGGAAGTAGTCGTAGTGGGAGCTGAGGTGGCGGTCCGGGTTCATCGCGACGAAGCCGGTGTGCTGCAGGAAGCCCGGATACACGCGGCGCCCGGCGCCCGGGTAGTTGGGCGGCACGCGGTAGATCACGTTGGACTCGAACCACTCGTGGCTCTTGTTCATAGCCAGGTTGTTGACCGCGGTGGGCGACTTGCGGGCGTCGATCGGACCGCCCATCATGGTCAGCGTGCGCGGCGTGAACTCGCCGCGGCTGGCCATCAGCGACACGGCGGCCAGCACCGGCACCGTGGGCTGGCACACCGAGATCACGTTCACCTCGGGCCCGATGTGGCGGATGAAATCCTCGATGTAGCCGACATAGTCGTCGAGGTGGAACGGTCCCTTGTCCATGGGCACCATGCGCGCGTCGGTCCAGTCGGTGACGAACACCTTGTGGTGCGACAGCAGGCTGCGCACGGTGTCGCGCAGCAGCGTGGAATGGTGGCCCGACAGCGGCGCCACCAGCAGCACCGGCGGCTGCGACTTCATGACGCCGAGCGCGGCCTGATCGTCCGTGAAGCGCTTGAAGCGCAGCAGCCGGCAGAAGGGCTTGTCGACGGCCACCTGCTCCTGGACTGCGACCTGGACGCCGCCCACGTCGACCGCGGTGATGCCGAACGCCGGCTTCTCGTATTCCTTGGCCAGACGGTGGACCAGGTCGAAGCCGGCCGAGACTCGCTGCGACATGGGCGCATGCGCGAACGGCGACAACGGGTGGTTGTACAGCTTCGACGAGGCGCTGGCGAACTCGGCGAAGGGTGCGAGCATCGCGCGCTGGGTTTCGTAAAGCTGGTACAGCATGTGACTTGACCCTTTTTTGGTGCAATGCAGCAATCGTGCCCGGTACCCGGTGAAGGGCACAGCGAGAAAACACGTACGTACCGGACCTATTTCCGATTCGCTGCGCCGAGCCTGACAGGTCCGGCTTACAGAACCTTGGCAATCGCCGCCACGACGGCGTCGATGTTCTTCGAGTTGAGCGCTGCCACGCAGATGCGACCGGAATCCACGCCGTAGACGCCGAATTCGCTGCGCAGGCGCTGCATCTGGGCTGCCGACAGGCCGGAATAGCTGAACATGCCCTGCTGGCGCGCGATGAAGCTCATGTCCTGCCCCACGCCAGCCGCCTTGAGCCGGGCGACCAGTTCGCTGCGCATGGTCTTGATGCGCGCGCGCATGCCGGCGAGTTCGTCTTCCCACTGGGCGCGAAGCGCGGGCGTCGACAGCACGGTGGCGACGATCTGGGCGCCGTGGATCGGCGGATTGGAATAGTTGGTGCGGATCGCGATCTTGAGCTGCGACAGCACCCGGGCCGCCTCCTCGGCGCTGCCGCACACCACCGACAGCGCGCCGACGCGCTCGCCGTAGAGCGAGAAGCTCTTCGAGAACGACGTGGACACGAAGAAGTCCATGCCCGACGCGATGAAACGGGCCACCGCGGCGCCGTCCTCGGCCAGCCCGGCGCCGAAGCCCTGGTAGGCCATGTCGAGGAAGGGCACCAGTTCGCGCGCACGCACCAGCGCCACCACCTCGTCCCACTGCGCGGGCGTCAGGTCGTAGCCGGTGGGGTTGTGGCAGCAGGCATGCAGCACCACCACGGTGCCGGCAGGTGCGGCCTGCAGGGCGGCCTTCATGCCGGCAAAGTCGATGCCGCCTGCGTCGCGCAGAGCCGCCGAGTAGTAGGGGTACTCGCCCACCTCGAAGCCGGCCCGGGTGAACAGCGCGCGGTGGTTCTCCCAGCTCGGGGCACTGATCAGCACGCGGGCCTGGGGACGCAGCTGGCGCAGGAAGTCCGCACCGACCTTCAGCCCCCCGGTGCCGCCCAGGGCCTGCACCGTGGCCACGCGCTTGTCGCGTACCACCGCGCTGTCGGCACCGAACACCAGACCCTGCACCGCCTGGTCGTAGGCGGCGATGCCGTCGATGGGCAGATAGCCGCGCGGCTTGGCGGCTTCCACCAGCTGCTGCTCGGCGGCGGCCACGCACTTGAGCAGGGGCAGCTTGCCGTTTTCGTCGTAGTACACGCCGACGCCGAGGTTGACCTTGTTCGGGTTCGGGTCCGCCGCGAATTGTTCGTTCAGGCCCAGGATCGGGTCGCGCGGGGCCATTTCGACGGACGAGAAGAGGCTCATGACAGGGCGTTGGCAGCAGGACGGCCCGAAGGCCGGGAAGCATGGCGCGCGATGCGCTACGCTGGCGGGTTCGAGAGATTTTACGGGTGAACCCTAGGTGATGCCGATGCCGACTGGACCTGAAGCGATGCCGCCGGCGCAGCCCGAAGGGCAGTTCGTGTCCTTTCCGGGCTCGCCGTTCCAGCTGTTCCAGCCGTATCCGCCGGCGGGCGACCAGCCGCGCGCGATCGACCAGCTCGTCGAAGGCGTCCACGACGGCCTGACCTTCCAGACGCTGCTGGGCGTGACCGGTTCGGGCAAGACCTTCACCATGGCCAACGTCATTGCGCGCCTGGGCCGCCCGGCCATCGTGTTCGCGCCCAACAAGACCCTGGCGGCCCAGCTCTACAGCGAGTTCCGCGAGTTCTTCCCGAAGAACGCCGTGGAGTACTTCGTCAGCTACTACGACTACTACCAGCCCGAGGCCTACGTCCCGCAGCGCGACCTGTTCATCGAGAAGGACAGCTCGATCAACGAGCACATCGAGCAGATGCGCCTGTCGGCCACCAAGAGCGTGCTGGAGCGTCGCGACGTGGTGGTGGTGGCGTCGGTGAGCGCCATCTACGGCATCGGCAAGCCTGAGGACTACTCCGAGATGCGCTTCATCGTGCGCGTGGGCGACAAGATCGGCCAGCGCGACGTGATCGCGCAGCTGATCCGAATGCAGTACACGCGCAACGAGACCGACTTCTCTCGCGGGTCGTTCCGGGTGCGCGGGGACGTGATCGACGTGTTCCCGGCAGAGCATTCGGAACTCGCGATCCGGCTGGAGCTGTTCGATGACGAGATCGAGTCGCTGTCGCTGCTGGACCCGCTGACCGGTCGCATCCGCCAGAAGGTGCCGCGCTTCGTGATCTATCCGTCCAGCCACTACGTCACGCCGCGCGACCGCGTGCTGCGCGCGGTGGAAACCATCAAGGCCGAGCTGCGCGAGCGCCTGGACGAGCTGGTGAAGGCCGGCAAGCTGGTGGAAGCCCAGCGCCTGGAGCAGCGCACCCGGTTCGACCTCGAGATGATGAACGAGGTGGGCCACTGCAAGGGCATCGAGAACTACACGCGCCACCTGTCCGGTGCCGCGCCGGGCGAGCCGCCGCCCACGATGGTGGACTACATGCCCAAGGATGCGCTGATGTTCCTGGACGAGAGCCATGTGCTCATCGGCCAGCTGGGCGGCATGTTCAACGGCGACCGCGCCCGCAAGACCACGCTGGTCGAGTTCGGGTTCCGGCTGCCGTCGGCGCTGGACAACCGGCCGCTGCGCTTCGACGAGTTCGAGACCAAGATGCGGCAGGCGGTCTTCGTGTCGGCCACGCCGGCCGACTACGAGAACCGTCATGCCGGGCAGGTGGTGGAGCAACTCGTGCGGCCCACCGGGCTGATCGACCCCGTGGTCGAGGTGCGACCGGCCACCCACCAGGTGGACGACGTGCTGCAGGAGATCCGCGACCGCGTCGAGCGGCAGCAGCGCGTGCTGATCACCACGCTGACCAAGCGCATGGCCGAGCAACTGACCGACTACCTGTCCGACAACGGCGTCAAGGTGCGCTACCTGCACAGCGACGTGGACACGGTCGAGCGCGTGGAGATCATCCGCGACCTGCGCCTGGGCCACTTCGACGTGCTGGTGGGCATCAACCTGCTGCGCGAGGGCCTGGACATCCCCGAGGTGAGCCTGGTGGCCATCCTCGACGCCGACAAGGAAGGGTTCCTGCGCGCCGAGCGCAGCCTGATCCAGACCATCGGGCGCGCGGCGCGCCACCTCGACGGCAAGGCGATTCTCTATGCCGACCGCATCACCGAGTCGATGCGCAAGGCCATCGACGAGACCGATCGCCGGCGCGCGCGGCAGGTGGCCTTCAACACCGAGCACGGCATCACCCCGCGAAGCGTGGTCAAGGTCATCAAGGAAATGATCGACGGCGTGGTGTCGGACAAGACCGCCCGCGAGGACCTCAAGCGCGCCGAGGCCGCCGTGGAGGTGGAGGCGATGTCCGAGAGGGACCTGGGCAAGCGCATCAAGCTGCTGGAACGCCAGATGCTGGAGCACGCGAAGAACCTGGAGTTCGAGAAAGCGGCCCGGGTTCGCGACCAGCTGGCTCTGTTGCGCGAGCAGGCCTTTGGGGCGGGCGGCGCCCACGATGCCACCGTGGTGCCCCTGACCGGCGCCGGTCGGCCGTGACCGCGCAGGTCGGTCCGAGCCGCATGCTGCTCGCCCGGCCCTGCTGATTCCATGGGAACTTCCTGACCGGTATCCGACCAAACTGGTCGACTTCCGGTAAACTTGACTGATCCGCTCGGGATCGAGGCGGGTTTACCCGCACTTTCCACCACAGGAGCCCTCATGCGACTCACCACCAAAGGCCGATTTGCCGTCACTGCGATGATCGATCTCGGTCTTCGCTCCACCAACGGCCCGGTCGCCCTCGCGGCAATCAGCCAGCGGCAGCAGATTTCGCTGTCCTACTTGGAGCAGCTCTTTGGCAAGCTGCGCCGGCATGAGTTGGTCGAAAGCACGCGCGGCCCTGGCGGCGGCTACTCGCTCGGCCGCGAGGCCGGCAAGATCACCGTGGCCGACATCATCCTGGCCGTGGACGAGCCGCTGGATGCCACCGGCTGCGGCGGTCGCGAGAACTGCATGGGCGAGGACAGCGGCAAGTGCATGACGCACGACCTGTGGTCCGAGCTCAACGTCAAGATGATCGACTTCCTCAGCTCGGTCACGCTCAAGAAGCTCGTTGACGACCAGATCGCCAAGGGCGTGTCGGTGGCTGAACAGGCGCCGATGAAGCGGGCCATCTCGTCGGCGCCGGTCGTCAAGCCGATCCGCGTCACCGGGCCCAATTCAGTGTTCGCCCTCGGCGAAGCGCTTGCCAAGTAAACCCTCAAGGACCCTACGCCGCGAAACGCCATGGACATGACGCCGCATTTCCCGATCTACATGGACTACGGCGCCACGACGCCGGTGGACCCCCGCGTCGTCGATGCGATGGTGCCTTGGCTGCGCGAGCACTTCGGCAACCCGGCGTCGCGCAGCCATGCCTGGGGCTGGGAGGCCGAGGAGGCCGTCGAGAAGGCCCGCATGCAGGTGGCCGAACTGGTCGGAGCCGACCCGCGGGAGATCGTCTGGACCTCGGGCGCCACCGAAAGCAACAACCTGGCGCTCAAGGGCGCAGCGCACTTCTATCAGTCGCGCGGCAAGCACCTGGTGACCGTGAAGACCGAGCACAAGGCGGTGCTGGACACGACGCGCGAACTGGAACGGCAGGGGTTCGAGGTGACCTACCTCGACGTCCAGGAGGACGGCCTGCTCGACCTTCAGCGCTTTCGCGACGCACTTCGCCCGGACACCATCGTCGCGTCCGTGATGCTGGTCAACAACGAGATCGGTGTCATCCAGGACATCCCCGCCATCGGCGCCTTGTGCCGGGAGCGCGGCGTGATCCTTCACGTCGACGCAGCCCAGGCCACGGGCAAGGTGCAGATCGACCTGGCCACGCTGCCGGTGGACCTGATGAGCCTGGCGTCGCACAAGACCTATGGTCCCAAGGGCATCGGTGCGCTCTATGTGCGACGCAAGCCGCGCGTGCGCATCGAGGCCCAGATGCATGGGGGCGGTCACGAGCGCGGCATGCGCAGCGGCACGCTGCCCACGCACCAGATCGTCGGCATGGGCGAGGCGTTCCGCATCGCGCGCGAGGAGATGGCCGCCGAGGGCGAACGCATCCGCGGCCTTCAGCAGCGCCTGCTGCGTGCCCTGTCCGACGTGGAGCAGGTGTTCGTCAATGGCCACCTCGAGCAGCGTGTGCCGCACAACCTGAACATGAGCTTCAACTTCGTCGAGGGCGAGTCGCTCATCATGGGCATCAAGGGCATCGCGGTGTCCTCGGGCTCGGCCTGCACGTCGGCCAGCCTGGAGCCCAGCTACGTGCTTCGCGCACTGGGACGCAGCGACGAACTCGCCCACTCCAGCCTGCGCATGACCATCGGCCGCTTCACCACGGCAGAAGAGATCGACCATGCGGCCACGCTGATCCGCGATCGCGTGGCCAAGCTGCGCGAACTGTCCCCCTTGTGGGACATGTACAAGGAAGGCGTCGACATTTCCACCATCCAGTGGACGGCGCACTGAGCCAATCCAGGAGCAAGCAATGTCTTACAGCGAAAAGGTCATCGACCACTACGAGAACCCGCGCAACGTCGGCTCGTTCGACAAGGGCGACGACACCGTCGGCACCGGCATGGTGGGGGCGCCCGCCTGCGGCGACGTGATGAAGCTCCAGATCAAGGTGAACCCCGCCACGGGACTGATCGAGGATGCGCGATTCAAGACCTACGGCTGCGGCTCTGCCATCGCGTCGTCGTCGCTGGTCACAGAATGGGTCAAGGGCAAGTCGCTCGACGAGGCCATGGAGATCCGCAATACCCACATCGCCCAGGAACTCGCCCTGCCGCCCGTGAAGATCCACTGCTCGATCCTGGCCGAAGACGCGATCAAGGCCGCGGTCGAGGACTACAAGAACAAGCACGGCGCAGCCATCGATGCCAGTCACGCTCACTGAGGCCGCCGCCCGGCACGTCACCCGCTACCTGGCCCGCCGCGGCAAGGGTGTCGGCGTGCGCCTGGGCGTCAAGACGACAGGCTGCTCGGGCCTGGCCTACAAGCTCGAGTACGCGGACGACGTGGCCCCCGAGGACCACATCTTCGAGGACCATGGCGTCAAGGTTCTGGTCGATCCGAAGAGCCTGCCCTACATCGACGGCACCGAACTCGACTTCGTGCGCGAAGGGCTGAACGAGGGCTTCAAGTTCCACAACCCGCGCGAGAAAGACCGCTGCGGTTGCGGCGAGTCCTTCCGCGTGTGAGCCCCGAACTCGAGATTCGTCCCGAGCGCCCCGATCATCCCCAGGTCGTGGCGTTGCTGGACGCGCTCGACCGTTACCTGGGCGAGCTTTACGAGCCGGAGGCGAATCACATCCTGTCGGTGTCGGAACTGCTCGCTGCCGACGTCACCTTCCTGGCCGCATGGAGCCAGGGCAGGGTGGTCGGTACCGGCGCCGCGCGCGCCATGCCGCCCGATGCCGCGGCAGGTGACCAGGCCTACGGAGAGATCAAGCGCATGTATGTCGATCCCGGCCTGCGCGGGCAGCGCATCGGTGAACGCATGCTGCAGCAGCTGGAGGCCGCCGTGCGCGGACGTGGCCTGGTGCAGGCCCGGCTGGAGACAGGCGAAGCCCAGCACGCCGCGTTGCGCCTGTACGAGCGTTGCGGCTATCGCCGATGCGGCGCCTTCGGTGGCTACCCCGACAACGGCCTGTCGGTGTTCATGCGCAAGGACCTCGCGTGAAACTCGACGACGACGACTTCGCCCTGTTCGAGCTGCCGCGGCGGTTTGCCCAGGACCGTGCCGAGCTCGACACCCGCTGGCGCCGTCTGCAGGCCAGCGCGCACCCTGACCGCTTTGCGTCGCAGGGCGCGGCCGCCCAGCGCGTGGCGATGCAATGGTCGGTGCGCATCAACGAGGCGTATCGCCGACTTCGCGATCCGATGGCGCGTGCGGCCTACCTGTGCGAGCTGCACGGCGTGCCGATCGACGCCGAGCGCAACACGGCCATGCCTGCGGAGTTCCTGCGCCAGCAGATGACCTGGCGCGAGGCGCTGGACGACGCCGACAGCGAAGGCGACCTTGCGGCGCTGGCCGAACAGGTGCGTGCCGCCGAGGCGCAGTTGCTGACGCAGGCAGGTTCGCAGCTGGACGACGCACATGACCCGTCAGCGGCGGCCCTCACGGTGCGGGCGCTGATGTTCGTCGCGCGCCTGCGCAGCGAGATCGACCGCCGCCAGCACGCTTTCGAGCACTAGGATGACTCCGACTTCGCTTTGCCGCGCTCCTGCGCAACCGCTGGGTGTTCCGGGCGCACCTTCGTACTGTTGTCCCTTCTGACATGGCCCTTCTGCAGATCTCCGAGCCGGGCCAGTCGCCCGATCCGCACCAGCGTCGCATCGCCGTGGGGATCGACCTCGGCACCACACACTCGCTGGTGGCCGCTGTGCGCAACGGCGTGGCCGAGTGCCTGCCCGACGTGCAGGGGCGCGTGCTGCTGCCTTCCGCCGTACGCTATTTGCCGGCCGGCCGGCGCCAGATCGGGCACGACGCCCTGGCTGCTCAGGCCGAGGACGCGCAGGACACGATCGTCTCGGTCAAGCGACTGATGGGGCGCGCGCTGGCCGATGTCCATGGGGCCGACCGCCTGCCTTACAGGTTCGTCGACAGCCCCGGCATGGTGGCGATCGATACCCGCGACGGCGTCAAGACGCCGGTCGAGGTGTCGGCCGAAATCCTGGCCGCACTGCGCCAGCGCGCAGAGGACAGCTTCGACACCGACGAACTCTACGGGGCCGTCATCACGGTGCCGGCCTACTTCGACGACGCGCAGCGCCAGGCCACCAAGGACGCAGCGCGGCTTGCCGGGTTGAACGTGCTGCGTCTGATCAACGAGCCGACGGCTGCGGCGGTGGCCTATGGCCTGGACAACGGTTCCGAGGGCCTGTACGCCGTTTACGACCTGGGGGGCGGCACTTTCGACATCTCGCTGCTGCGCATGACGCAGGGCGTGTTCGAGGTGGTGGCCACCGGTGGCGATGCGGCACTGGGCGGCGATGACTTCGACGCCGACCTTGCGGACTGGGCGCTGGCCGAGTCGGGCCTGTCTGCGCAGACACCGCAGGACCGTCGCACCTTGCTGGTGGCCGCGCGAGCGGCCAAGGAGGCGCTGACCGAGGCCACGCAGGTACGGATGCAGTGCGCTCTGGCCGGCGGCCACGTGAATCTGAACGTGTCACGTTCGCAGTTCGAGTCGCTGACCCGGCCGCTCGTCGATCGCACCCTGGCTGCGGTGCGGCGCGTGCTGCGCGACGCCGGCATGCAGCGGGCCGATGTGCAGGGCGTGGTGATGGTCGGAGGCTCCACCAGGATGCCGGCGGTTCGTACCGCGGTGGCTGAGCTGTTCGGACGCGAGCCGCTCGTGAACGTGAACCCCGACGAGGTGGTTGCGCTGGGCGCCGCGGTGCAGGCCAATGCGCTGGCCGGCAACGCGGCCGGCGGCGAGATCCTGCTGCTCGACGTGATCCCGCTTTCGCTCGGCCTGGAGGTCATGGGGGGGCTGGTCGAGCGCGTCATCGAGCGCAACTCCACCATCCCCACCGCGAAGGCGCAGGACTTCACCACCTTCAAGGACGGCCAGACCGCCATGGCCCTGCACGTCGTGCAGGGCGAGCGCGAACTGGTGGCGGACTGCCGGTCACTGGCGCGCTTCGAGCTGCGTGGCATCCCGCCGATGGTGGCGGGTGCCGCGCGCATCCGGGTCACTTTCGAGGTCGACGCAGACGGCCTGCTGGCCGTGTCCGCGCGGGAACTGGGCTCGGGTGTGCAGGCTGCCGTCAGCGTCAAGCCGAGCTACGGCTTGGCCGACGAGGACATTGCCCGCATGCTCCGCGAGTCGTTCGGCGCCGCGGAATCCGACGCGGCCGCTCGGGCGCTTCGCGAGGCGCGAGTGGAAGCCGAGCGGATGGTGCTGGCCACACGGTCTGCGCTGTCCGCGGACGGCGTTCTGCTGGATTCAGCAGAACGCCAGGCTGTCGATGCGCTCGTGGTCGCAGCCGAGCGCGCCGCTGAGGGCGAGGACCACCACGCCATCGACGCTGCGGTCAAGGCGCTGGCCGATGGCACCGAGACCTTCGCCGCCCGGCGCATGAACCGCGGCATCCGTACCGCACTTGCCGGCCGCCACATCGCCGACGTTTGAAAGTTTTCCATGCCGGTGATCCGCATCCTGCCCCACGCCGAGTACGCGCCCGAAGGCGCCACCATCGAGGCTGCATCGGGTACGTCCCTTTGCGAGGCCATGCTTG
>WBZX01000801.1_pt1 | contig 26535 bp, 20 predicted proteins | sample 5204211 | NCBI WGS metagenome assembly WBZX01 (sample SAMN12344362, study PRJNA552823) | activated sludge metagenome | biome: Activated sludge suspended growth; feature: Nitrification reactor; material: Wastewater; isolation source: activated sludge from nitrification reactor of wastewater... | reverse complement strand
CACCTTCTCGTAGAGGGTCGCGGCGAGGCTCATCGTCTTCTTGTCGCCGGTGCCGCGCACGCCGCCGGAGCCCACGGCCTCGAGGTGCCACGCCATGGCCGTCTCGCTCAGGAGCTCGGCCGTGGTGTTCGCGCACTTGAGCTTCGCGTCCTCGGGCTGGCTCTCCTTCTCGAACTTGACGTACGTGTCGAGCTGCTTGTTGAGCTCGCCGATGATCTGGTCCTTGTTGCCAGACTTCATCGCGAGGGTCGCCTCGGCGATGTGTGCCTGGTAGATGCAGTACTTGGGGCCGCGATCACGGGTCATCAGATCCGTGTAGAGGTCGATGCCCTGCTGGTAGTGGCCAGTGTCCAGGTAGTTCTGGCCGAGATCGTCCATCATCTTGAACGTCTTCTCGGTCTGTCCGCCTGCGTCACCCGACAGAGGCTTGAAGAAGTCGTGGGCCTTCTTGGGCTCTCCGGCGAGGGCATACACGGGGATGAGATCGCGACGGGCAGAGTTGGCGAGCTCCTTCGCGTTCGGCAACGAGGAGTACTGTTGACCGAAGTCGATCGTCTTCTTGAACTCGCTGATGCCCTTCTGGAAGTCGCCCTTGTTCCAGGCGACGTAGGCCAGCTTGTAGTGGGCGTACCCGAAGACCTTGTTCTCCGGAGCGGGGTACTTGATGACCTCGTTGTAGGATTGCTCGGCCAGCGCCCACTTGCTCGGGTCGCCCTGCGCCTCGTTGAAGAACAGCTCGCCGAAGGCCAGATAGGCGTTGGCGATGAACTTCGACTGCGGCCAGTTCTGGATGAGCTTGAGATAGACTTTGCGGGCTTTTTCGAGGTCGTTCGCCTGCTCGTGCTCGTACGCGAGGTAGTAGAGGACCTCGTCCGTGCAGCCGGTGCTCTTGGAGGGATCGGCCTTGTTGACCGTCTGGCACCATTTCGGATACTGCGTCTCCAACATGCCATAGTACTTGATGGCATTGGTGCGACCGCCGGCGATGACCTTGTCGGCCTTGCCGGAGTCCTCCTGGAGCTTGGCGACGTCACCCGGCTTCTTCCGCTTCGCTTCGTCGATCTTGATGCTGATCTCGGTCTTTTCGCGGGTCGCCGCGGACTCGAGCTCGACGTACCCCTCGGCGAGGCGACGGATCAAGTTGGGTCGATCCGATGCGTCCTTGGGGGTAGACTGGAAGAGGCTTTCGAGACCCTGAATCTCGGTCACGAGGAGCTGCCGAGAACGAGCCTCGAGGCGATTCCTGCGCTCGTCGCGCTGGGCGATCGCCTGCGAAGTCGTCGGGATCGTGGGCTTGGTCTGGTCGTCGCGCTTCTTCAGATTGACGCCCTGAGGGGCGCTGTTGAAGCTGACTGCGGGCTTCTTCCCGGCCGTCGCCTCCATCTTGCCACCCGGGCACTGCGAAAGAGCGTCCTTCGCAGTCTGGGAGATGCAGATGTCGGCGGCAGAGGCGTTGCCCGCCACCAAGGCGCTCGCCGCGACAGCGGCCGCTGCCCAACCACGCACTCGATGCCAGCTCCGTTCGGGCTGGTTTGGGGGCGTAGCCCGGCTTGCCGGAGCGTCGCCCCCCGAATTCGACCGGGCGCCTTCCCACATGGAACGGCGACTCTCTTTGGACTCGCTCATCTCTCTAACCCCATCTCTTGACGTGGTGACTCTCAAAAGAAGCTCGCCGGATCCCCGGGTCAGCACGATTCAAACAGCCACTCTGCCAGACCGCCTCTCCGAGGCGGGGCGGGGCGGCTACTTGGCGCACTTCGAAGTGACGACTTGCCTGTAGAAACCCAGCTCGTCGCGCCAGTACTCGCCGTCGAACGGCCAGAGGACGTGCTCGTCATCGGGCTTGACAACGCCGTACGTTTGCGTCTCTTCCTTCGTGAGCTGGCCGCTCACGACCTGCTGATCCAGCTGATTGCGCTGGGCAGCGGTGATGTCGATCAGGATCTTGGACGCGTCACGGAGGTGCTCCGCGAGCTCGTCGAGGTAGCGCTGGTAGCGCTCCTTCGCGAGCGTGCCCGCGTTGCGGATCGCGAGGTCGCGAGCGAACGTGAGCGCGTCCGTCACGTCGCCGCCGACGGGCGAGCTCCGGAAGCTCGGCGGGGCCTTCTTGAAGCGAGCCTCCTCCTCGTCGAGGACGCGCACGTACTCGAGGTTGCGGAGGAGCTGGCGATCCGAGAGGGCGTTCTCGACGATCGGCTTGATGGCCGGCGAGAGGTTCGCCTTGCCTGCACGGATCTCCTTGAGGAAGTCGAAGAACGCCTTCTCACCGCCCTCACCCTTGAAGGCGGGGCGATTCAGGACCGCGAGCAGCTCCTTCTGGATGGGCTCGTACTTCTTCTTCATGCGCGCGACGATCGTCGTGGCGTCGTCGTACTGGCAGATCGTGAAGGCGACGACGGCCTTGAGGACGTCCGCTTCGGGGTAGAAGGCGTTCGGGAAGTAGGGCGACTCGATCGTGTGGATGTTGCCGAGCGCATGCGGGTAGTCGCCGGCCATGAAGTAGGCCCAGGACTCCTCGAAGAGAGCGTCGAGCCAGTACTCGCTCGCCACGTCCACCCGGTTCCAGTACTTGACCGCGGCGGACAGCTTCTTCGCGTCGATCTTGGGGACGCTGGAGTCGTCGAGGCGGACAGACGCCGAATAGAACGTGCGGGCCATTGACAGATAGGCCAGATCGCGCATGCGGCTCTCGTCCTCGACGCCTTCGACGCCTTCGTCGAGCGCGGTGATGATCCGATCGAAGGACTTCACCGCCGGCACCGACTTGCGGAGCTGGACGTACGAGATGCCGGAGAAGAACTGACCCTGCACGAAGTAGCGGCTCTTCGGGTCGACCTTCTCGAAGAGGCTGATGGCCTCCTCGTAGTTCCTGTTGCGGTACTTGTAGCGGCCGAGGAGATAGTTCAGCTGCCAGTACAGATCGCGCTGCTGCGGGTTGTTGAAGCGGGAGATCTGCTCCGTCTTGTACTTGCCGACGCGCTCGATGATGTCCGCCGGCTCCGGGAGCTGCGTCGCGAGCTTCGAGAGCCAGAGGAGGGTCTCGTTGAACTTGAGGTGGTTCTGCTTCTCGGCGATCTCGGAGAAGATCGCGTAGCTCGCCTGGAAGAACTGGAGGCGGTAGAGCGAGATCGCGTAGTGGTACTGGGCGATCTGCTTGTTGCCTTCGTCGTCGCCGGTCTCGCCGTCGAAGACGCGCTTCAAGATGACGGCGGCCTCGGCCCACCGCTCACCGTCGAACAGACGCTTCGCCTGCGCGGCCTCCTCTGTCATCTGGCCGGCCGTGACCGGACCGGCGTCGGCCTCCTCTTCGAGCGCGACCTCTTTCGGTGCCTGGCCGCCCTTCTTGGGATCGGCCTTGGGGTCCTTCTTCGGATCGGCCTTGGCAGCCGCCGCGGGCTTCTTGCCCTGAGCATGGACGTAGGTCGGCGCCAGGATGAGCGCGGAGGCAAGGAGGCAGATTCGGGCGAGCCGGGTGCGCATCGACGATCCTCGCTTTCAAGCGATGGGGAGCACGCTTTCCGCACGGTCGAGGGGCCCGCGAACAGGTCGAAGGGGCTTACCGCTCGGCGGCGGGTCGACAAAAAACTGAATCAGAATCAACGGATAATTGGCGGCGGCGTGGAATCGTAGTCGGCTCGAAAGCGCGTTGTCAAGCTGCTCTTTCCCGATCAATCAGGGACTTTTGTAGAGAATTCGATCGTTACTGGACGACGGGGCCGAACCGACGACGCTCGCAGGCGTTGCTGTCGGACACCGGGGACCGCGTGGGCTTGGGGCGAGGCATCGCGAAGAGCATGCCAACACGGGTTGGCCGGTCAGGCAACTTCGGGCACATCGCAGGGTACCTCGAACAGACCGCGTCTGGCCTGTTGACGCTGGTCCCGCGGTTCGACTAGCTTGCTCGCCGAGGATTGTGCCGAAAAATTCCGTGTTTCATTGAGACGATCGGGCCCCGCCCCCGCGGGCGGGCGTGCGGCGATCCTGGTTGGTGAAGCACTTGCTTGTGGTTGCGAGCGGGTGCGGGACGTCGCGGGCTCGACGCTGGCACGTACCCTGACTGTCCTTGATCTGCGGTCGAGAGGAGTTCTCGTGATGAACCGTTCGTTCCTGTACGGCCTCGTTGGTGTCGTCGGCGTCGCCGCGATCGGCCTGCTGCCGATCGCCTGCCAGGCAGGGGGCGTCGGCACCCTGTGCACCCCCGAGGACGAGTACAGCTTCCGTTTCTCCGGCTTCAAGGTGACCGAGGACATCATCGAGTCGCGCTCCTTCCAGTGCGCGACCCGCATCTGCTTGGTGAACCACTTCCAGGGTCGCGCGAGCTGCCCGCTCGGCCAGCCGAGCCCGAAGGACGCGCAGGGGCTGGAGGGATGCACCCCGAAGCGAGATGCGGAAGGGAACTTCGTCCTGGGTCAGGGGAGCTGCGGCCTCGATCCCAACGACAACAAGACGAAGCAGATGTGCATGCAGGCGGGCTCGTTCTCGCCTTCTTGCGATCTGACGAACGGGCAGGACGCGGCGAACAAGTTCTGCGCTGGCCTCGGAGCGGGCAACACGTGCAGCGAGGCGGGCTTCTGCGAGTGCAAGACGGACGCGGACTGCCTCTTCGTCACGAGCGCGGTCGTCTCCTGCGATCCGAAATCGCACCAGTGCGTCTCGTACGCTTGCCACACGCCGGGCGACTGCCAGGACGCGAGCCTCACGCCGGAGAAGAACGCCGGCAAGGCATGCTGCCTCCCGGGAACGGACACGCCGGTCACCACGGCCGTGTGTGGACAGTGCAAGGGCCAGGGAGGCACCGCGACACGCGACGCCGAGCACGCCGTCTACTGCTCGTGCCGGTGCGGCGTGGCCGAGGGCCAGCCCGACGACCCGAACTTCAACTTCTGCACGTGCCCCGACGGCTTCGAGTGCAGCGAGATCCGCCGGAACGTCGGCCTCGGCGACGAGAAGATCACGGGTAAGTACTGCATCCTCGCGGGCACCGAATACAAGACCGACACGGACCAGTGCGGCCTCGTCGACGGACACTGGGCCGCCGGCTCGGACACGGACATCTCGTGCAAGGGCGCTTCGAGCGGCCAGTGCAAGACGAAGACGGGCACCTGCGAGCCCAACTGAAGTGTGAGCGCGGCCTCCCGTCGACCGCGGCGCGAGGCCGCTGCGCTCGTCCCTCCTTCGACCACGCCTCACCTCTCCTCCACCCACGAGACGATCTCGCCTGCGCGCATCAAGGCGCGTGACGACGGGATCCGCGCGGAGCGCGCGGCGGCCCAGCATCTTGCCGCCGGCGGCTTCGCGATCCTCGAGAAGAACCTGCGCGTGGGCCGCTACGAGATCGATCTTCTCGTGAGCGACGGCCCAGTGGTCGTCGTCGTCGAGGTGCGCGCTCGCGGGCCGCGAGCGCTCGTCCGCGCCCTCGACACGATCGACGCGCGCAAGCGAGCGCGCCTGCGCCTCGCCGGAAAATGGTTGTGGCGCGACCGCTTCGCCGAAGATCCGCGCTACGAGAGGCTACGGTTCGACTGCGTCGCGGTGACGTTCGACGAGAGCGGCGCGACGCGGATCGAGCATGTGCGTGCTGCGTTCTGAGGAGCGAGCGCGCGCTCGGCGGAGGCCGAGCAGGAGGCGGCTCAAGCGTCGAGCTGCTCCTTCATTTCTCTTCGAAGCTTCTTGAGGAGCTCGATCCCGTCTTCGTCGATCTCCTTCGTGCCGCGGGAGGAGAGGGGTGAGCCCTCGAGGCGCGAGATGATGTCGTCGACGCGAGCGATCTCCCTCTCCTGGCGAGCCCGGAGATCGCCGACCATCTGCTCGAACGCCTCGAAGAAATGCTGGAGCTCGTCGCCCTTGCGGAGCTTCTCCCGGAGGATGAGCTTGCCTCCGCCCACCTCACGGAGGAGGCGCTTCATCTTGAAGATCGGACCGGCGATCTTGTGGGTGAAGATGATCCCCGCGAAGCCGAGCACGACGACGAAGACCGCGAGGCCGGCGACGAGCGCGATCAGAACGAGGCGCTGCTGGGCCTCGATCTGCGTCGCCTGCGAGCCGAGATCGGACGCGCGCGTCTGGAGATCCGCCGCGTCCCGCTTGAGCCGATCCTGCTCGCCCTTGAGCTTCTCTTCGTCGCGCGCGGCGTCCGCAGCGAACTGCTGCTTGACCTCCGGGAAGTCTTTGTAACAAGTCTCCGCGGTCATCTCGACGACCTGGCGGACCTTGCGACTCTCGACGATGAGGGCCTCGCCGCGCTTGACGGTCTCCTGACCCTGGCGAACGGCCTCTTGACCCTGCTTCACGGACTCGCGGCTCTGCTCGATGACACGATCGCTGGTGCGCCACAGGAGCGCGCCGAGACCAGCGGAGAGGACGCAGGCGATCGCGACCAGGAAGCCGGCGTATTTGAGCTGAAATCGCCGGTCGAGGAGATAGTTCTTCGCGCTCCGGTTGTGCCTTCCGGGCGCCGGCCGATTGCTCGTAGCCTCGCTCATCGTCTGTCCTTCGGCGTGCGCGGGGTGCGCGCCGCGAACGGCGAGCGTATGTGGTCTTCGCAGCCCCCTTCAACGCGAATTGGCCGCGGGCCGTTTTTCCCGCGGCGAAGTCACATGCTCGCGGTGACTTTGACGAACGAGTCGATCGCGCTCTCGGCGCAGAGCTTGAAGAGCGCGTCCTCGCTCTTCGTGTCCGACGTCGGGGTGTTGCTCTGCGTGAGCTTCGGAGAGAACGACGCCTGGATCGACTTGTCGGGGTACGTCGCCATCGCGACGCTGATCTTCACGGAGAGGCTGCCCCCCGCGTACACCGGAGCCTCGACCGTCGCCATGAGGATGAACCCCTTCAGCTTCTTCGACTTCACGATCGTGCCGCCCTGCGTGACCGTCTCGCCCTTGGGCGCGACCGCGTAGCCGCTCTTCCCGAGGAGCTTGGCCTGCATCGCAGCGCGGACGATCGCCTCGACCTCGGCGGCGGGGCGGCTCGTCTTGTTGGTGATGTCGAGCGCGACGTAGAACTTGGCGTCCTTCCCGGGCGCGGGCGGCGCCGCGGCCGTCGTCGTCCCAGCCTTGAGGCCATCGATCGACTTCTGCATCGTCGACTTGATGGCGGGCACCGTCTCCTTGGCGATCGCCGCCTCGAGACACTTCAAGCTGGCAGGCTTGGTCAGCTTCCCGAGCGCGGCCGCCGCCGCCGTCTTCACCGAGGCGTTCTCGTCCGTGAGGGCATCACACAGCGGCTTGATCGCGGCCTCGTCGCCGGACGCGCCGAGCGCGAGGGCTGCCTGCGTTCGCACGCGGTAGTCGTCGCTCTTGAGCTGACCCGCGAGGACGGTCGTGCGCGGATCGGCCGTCGATGTGTGCGCGACCAGCAGGACGCACACCGCGACGAGGAACGACGTGAGTGCCCGCGTCAACCGCACCATGGGTCGATCGAATATACACAAGCGGCCCACCTCCGGAATGTGAACGCGGCTCGACTCGTCGCCGGATGTGGGCATGTCTGCGTGCAACGGGCCGCTCGCACCCACCTCACCCGCTCCGCCGATCCTTCGCATCCGCTACTCCTGAGCTACCGACACACGTTCGGCCGGGGGGTTTCGAAACGAGCATCGCGTCGTTTCTTTGCGCCGCAGGGCCTTGGACGCGGGCGGGTCCCCAACGCTTCAACGAGATCGCGCGTCGTCGAGTGACGGCGGTGAGAGGCTCGAGCGGGCGGCCGGCGTTGCGTCCCGCCCTGGTTTCGAAGTAAGCGGTTGGAGTGCGGAGATTGCCCACAGTCGTCCGGACATTGCGCGGCGGGATCGTCGGCGCCATCGGCTTGGCGCTCTCGAGCGTCGGCTCGCCGCGCGACGCAGGAGCGGAGCCCGTGCGGATCCAGGTGCGTGGCGCCGCGCTCATCCGCGCGCAGGCATGGGCCGAGGGGGACGCGTTCTTCGTCCGCGGCGAGCTGGTCGACGACGCGGGGGTCGCGATCGCCCTCGCGCCTCTGGTCGTCAAGGCGTTCGCCGAGAACGGGACGCAAGTGTCATCCGGAGCCATCGGCCCTTGCGACGGGCGGGCGCAGCGGGGACCGCACGGCGAGGGCGGCGCCGTCACCGACGAGCGCGGCGCTTTTTGCGTGCGCGGAGCGGGCCGAGCCGCCGCGACCGCGACCGTGAGGTACGACGGCTCCGACCTGTACGACGGCGGTGAGATTCGAGCGACGATCGAGAGCACGCATGGCCCGCTGGCCAACGTCGTGATCCGCTTCGAGCCAGCGATCGACACGATCGATCTCGATCGCCCGACGATGCCGATCAGCGGGTCAATACGGATCGGCAAGACCGACGTCGCCGGGGAGGTGCCCAAGCGCGAAGGGCTCACGGTCGTCCTCGAGGACGAGCGCGGAACGGCGCTCGCCGAGACGAAGACGGGCGGCGACGGACGAGCGCGCTTCGAGATCCCGACCAAGACGCTCGCCGATCCGGGGCCAGGCGAGCTGCGCTTGCGGTTCGCCGGAAACGACCAGATGTCCAAGGCGACGGCGGTGCAGCCGATCGTGCGCCAGGCGGAGGCCAAGATCACGCTGGCGGGGACGCCGGAGGGCGCGTCCGACGAGGACATCGCGATCGACGTGAGCGTCGCTTCGGTCCGGGGACCCGTGAGCGGTGGGGTGGTCGAGGCTCTGCGCGACGGCGTCAGCGTGGGCGCGGGAACCGTGGTCGACGGCAAGGCACGCGTCGTCGCCGCGATCGGGACCGAGCGCACTTCGACGCTGTCGGTCACGCTGCGCTACGTGCCTTCCGCGCCGTGGTTCCGCCCGGGCCCCGAGCTCACCACGGAGGTGAAGGTCGCGGGCACCGGCGTGTGGCGGCAGATCGTGATCGCGGTGCTCGTGGCAGGCGTCGCCGCCTGGGTCGTCGCTGGATGGCGCAGGGCGAAGCCGAGGCCTCGGCGCGGAGACGACGCCGACGCGCCGCCGCCGTCCGGACGGCCCGGCGTGCAGGTGATCGGACGCGCTCCGAGCGCCGGCGGCTGGCGTGGCGTGGTCGTCGACGCGCACGAAGGGAGCCCCGTCGCCGGCGCGCGTCTCTCCATCGTCGTGCCGTCGTTCCAAGGCGATGGAGTGATCGCGCGAGCTCTCGCGGACGAGCACGGCGCGTTCTCGTTCGAGCCGACGCACGCCCGCGACGCGCGGCTGGTGGTCGAGGCGGACTTGCACAGCACGTACGAGCAAGGGCTGCCCCCGCCGAGCGCGCTCCACGTCGCGCTGATCACGCGGCGCCGGGCGCTCCTGGATCGACTCGTCCGCTGGGCGCGACATCAAGGCGCGCCGTTCGACGGGGTCGCCGAGCCGACGCCGGGACACGTGCGCCGAGCGGCGGTGCGGCTCGAGATGCAAGAAGGCGAGCGCTGGACGAGCGTGGAGAAGTGGGCGGCGCAGGTGGAGAGCTCCGCGTTCGGCGCGGAGCCCGTGCACGCCGCCGACGAAGAAGCGGTGCGAGCGGCCGAGCCGAACGCTTTGTCGGCCCCGAAGCAGCGCGGCTGATAGCTCGAAAATTGGGAAAAACAAGGCGCTGCGCTGCTCGTCGGCGGCGGCCGCAAACATCCCGCTAGGACGGGGGCACGCGTTCGGCTATTTCAGGTGCGTCCAGCAACGGACTCGGGCGGGCGCGCCTCGCCGCCACCGCCCGCACCATCCGACGCGTCGGAGGACCTTTCGTGGATCCCCTCAGTATCGCCCTCATCGCCATCGTGGTTGTCGCTGTCATCGCGGGGCTCTACTTCGCCACGCGGAAGAAGCCGGCCCCGCAGATCGAGGGCGAGGAGCCGCCCGCGCAGCTCCCGGCGCAGAAGCCGAAGGAGCCCGTAGCCACGACAAGGACGGCCGAGCCTGCGCCCCCCGCACAGAAGGCCGCGCCCCCTGCCCCGCCCCCCGCAAAGAAGCCGGAGGCCGAGAAGCAGAAGCCCGCAGAGCCTGCGAAGGCCGCCCCCGCCGTGAAGCCAGCGGAGCCCGCGCCTGCAGCGAAGGTGGAAGCGCCCCCGCCCCCGGCCCAGAAGGCAGCGGAGCCAGAGAAACCGAAGGCGCCCCCGCCCCCGCCGCCTGCCCAGAAGGCGGCCGAGCCCGCGCGTCGCAAGGACATCGAGGGGCTGCGCAAGGGCCTCACGAAGGTCCGCGAGAAGGAGGGCTTCTTCGGTCGCCTCAAGGCGCTCTTCTCGGGCAAGAAGGAGATCGATCCGAACATCGTCGAGCAGATCGAGGAGGTGCTCCTCACCTCTGATGTCGGCGTGGCGACGACGGAGAAGCTCCTCGCCGAGATCAAGGACCGGCTCAAGAAGAACGAGCTCAAGGACGAGGAGCGCGTCTGGGAGCTGCTCCGTGAGCACGCGACCTCGCTCCTCGCGATCGGCGGCGGCGGCATCACCCTCACCGCCAAGCCGACCGTGGTGATGGTGGTCGGCGTGAACGGCGTCGGCAAGACGACCACGATCGGGAAGCTCGCTACCAAGCTGAAGGGCGAGGGCAAGAAGGTGGTGCTCGCCGCGGGAGACACGTTCCGCGCAGCCGCCGTGCAGCAGCTCAATGTGTGGGGCAAGCGCGTGGGCTGCGAGGTCGTGAGCGGCAAGGACGGGGCGAACCCCGGAGCCGTGATCTTCGACGCGATCCAGCGAGCAAAGGATACGGGCGCGGACATTGTCCTAGCCGACACCGCTGGCCGTCTCCACACGAAGTCGAACCTGATGGACGAGCTCAAGAAAGCCGCGCGCACGATGGCCAAGGCCTTCGACGGCGCGCCGCACGAGACGCTCCTCGTCCTCGACGCGACCAACGGCCAAAACGCGATGCAGCAAGCCGCGATGTTCAAGGAAGCGCTCCCGCTCTCCGGGATCGTGTTGACGAAGCTCGACGGCACGGCGAAGGGCGGCGTCATCCTCGGCATCTGCGCGGAGCAGCAGCTCGCGGTCCGCTACGTCGGCATCGGCGAGCGCGCCGAGGATCTTCGCGAGTTCAACGCGGAGGAGTTCGTCGAGGCGATGCTCGGCGCTGGTCAGGATGCTTCGTGAGCATGGCGCATGGGCGCGATGACGCGAAAGCCCTCGTGGATCGAAGGCTGGAAGACGACGGCAGCTCGTGCGGCCGGCGTCCATCCGAAAATTACCGCTGCGATCCAAAAGGCGGAACGCGAAGTTGTGGGATTTCGGAGTTGCTTCGGAGATTTTGCGCGTGATATAGTGCGCGCGTTCGCTGCTTCGGGCGTTTTCTTCAAGATTTTCGCCCACTTACGGCTGTTTTCCTGAGCGCTCTGACGCTCGTTTCGGACGGACTGCGGAAGGAATGGCGATGAGAAAGGCTCGCGTAGGGCTTCTTGTTGCGGCTGCGCTCGTCGCTGTGCCGCTGGTAGCAGCGGCACAACCGAAAGGCGCTGCCAAAGCGGATCCGAAGAAGGCTGCGGAACAGCCGAAGGAGGTCAGCCTCGACGATCAGCCTGCAGATCAGCCCGCCACGCCCGAAGGGGGCGAGCCAGCGGGAGGTGAAGGGGGCGAGCCCGTCGGAGGTGGTATTTGCGACATCACCCCGGAGGTCTGTCAGAACCAGGACTTCGACAAGCTGGCGAAGCGTCCGCTGAACCCAGAGATGTACGCGGTGCAGCAGATCTATGCGCTCCGCTACCATCGCTTCGAGGTCAACCTCTACGGCGTTCAGACGTTGAACGACCAGTTCGTCGGCCACCCCGGCGGCGGTCTCGGCGTCAACTGGTACATCTCCAACGTCCTCGCCGTGGGCGTGAACGGAAACGTGTACGGCAACTCCGTCTCGTCGTTCAACTTCCAGACGAGCCGCTCGGCGCGTGTCGGTCTCCCGATCACGGAATACCAGTGGAATGCGAACGTGAACTTCTCGTATGTCCCCGCGTACGGCAAGTTCGCGGGCTTCGGAGACTTCATCTTCCACTACGATTTCTACGTGGTGGGCGGTGTCGGCGCGATCTCGACTCGACCCATCGCAGTCGTCGATCCCGACAACCGCGTGTTCGAGTTCGAGCCCAAGGTCGACTTCCGCATCGGCGGCGGCATCCGGATCTTCCTCAACCGGTGGCTCTCCGCGGTGCTCGAGGTCAGCGACTACATTTTCTTCGACAAGCTCGAGAATCCGGAGATCGCACCGGGCCTCGATCAGGCGCAGAACAAGGATACTTGGCTCGCCGACGGGACGAGCTTCACCAACAACGTGCAGGCGCAGGCCGGCTTGTCGTTCTTCCTTCCCCCGACCTGGGAGTACCGGTTGCCCAAGTGAGGACACAGAAGATGGGAACGTTCATCTCTCGCTTTCGGTCGTCTCGGGTCCGGGCTCTGGTCGCTGCGGCCGCCGGCACGGTGGCAGCGCTCACTGCAGCGTCCGCCGGCGCTCAGGAAATCCTCCTCACGGGACCTCTCGCGGGTGCGCCCGCTGTCCGCAAGATGAGGCTCCACCGCGCCGGCCGCTTCGAGCTGTCGCCCGGCGTCTCGTTCAGCCTCCTTGACGAGTACCAGCGCTCGATCATCCCCGGTCTGCGCGTCACTTACCACCCGACAGATTGGCTCGGGTTCGGCATCTGGGGCGGCTACGGGATCACGACGGGGTCGAACCTCGCCGACGAGCTCCAGAAGGTCGGTATCGACGACCGGCGCTGCGTCGACAACCCCGCCTCGAAGGCGTGTCGCCTCACGGAGGTCAACCTCACGCGAGCCGGCACGAACAAGGACGGCACGACCCGCACGGGCAAGCTCTCCGACGATCAACTGGGCGCCATGACCTGGTTCCTGGCGCCGCAGGTCACGGCGGTTCCGTTCCGCGGCAAGGTGGCACTCTTCGCCTCCGTGTTTGCGGACGCGGACATCGCCTTCTTCGCAGGGCCGGCGTTCGTCGGTCTTCGCGAGCGCAAGCCGTGTGGCAAAGGCGATGACGGGGCGCAGCTCGACCCGTGCTCGCAGAGCTTCTCGCTGACGGATCGCGTGGCGGTGGCGCCGACGTTCGGGCTCCAGTTCAATTTCTACATCAACGACTTCATCGGCTTCGGCGCCGAGTTCCGTGGTCTGCCGTTCTCCTGGAACACCTCCGGGTTCGACAACCACGGCACGGGGCAAGACAAGGCCTTCCCGGATCAGGCTGTGAACGGCGCGGACAGCGAGTTCAAGTTCAACAGCATGATCAACGTGTACGCGACGGTCGCCTTGCCGACGACGATCAAGACGACTGAATAACGATTGCTGAGGGTCTCCCCACCTTGGGATTCTTCGACTTCCTCAAAAAGAAGGACGACGGCAAGAAGGGCTCTGTCCCGCCGCCTGCCGACAAGAGGGTCGCCGGCCACGCGAAGGTCGTCGCCGACAAACGCGCGCAGACGTACGACCGGATGGAGGCGCTGCAAGCGCTCGCCGAAATCCGGACTGCCGACAGCGCCGCTGCCCTCCTGAAGCGATTCTCCTTCTCCATCGATCCCTCCATCACCGATCAGGAAGAGAAGGATCTCGCCTTCGAGGGAATCGTCGCGGCCGGCCGCCCCGGCGAGCTGCCGAAGGACGAGAAGGAGCACGAGAAGGCGCTCACCGAGGCCGAGGAGCGATGTGAGAAGGTCGTCGAGGCCACGCGCGCCTACTGCGAGCGAGCGGAGCAGCTCACCTGGCCGATCAAGGTGCTGCGGGCTCTGCTCGACGACGACGACTACCGCGACGAGCTCCTCGGACTGCTGACCCGCTACGACATCGAGTACTCCCGCAACGTGGAGCCGAAGATCCAGATCCTCGTGGCTCTGGAGGAGGTGCCCGGTGAAGACAGTCGTGAGGCTGTCGAGGGCTTCCTCGAAGACGTCAACGAGACGGTTCGGTTTCATGCGGCCGAGACGACGTTCGCGCACGGCCTCGAGACGAGCATCCCCGCGCTCTGCAAGATGCTGATCGCGGAAGAGAGCGTCCGCGTGAAAAACAAGGTCGCAGAGGGCTTCGTTCGCCGCCGCTGGGCGATCCCCGCCGATCAGAGGGACGCCGTCGCGAAGTCGCTGCGCGACACCGAAGGCTACCGGGTCGACGCGAGCGGCAACGTCTCGCGCTGACCTGCCTGCCGTCCGATCCCCTGCCGTCCTCCATACTCTCCTCACCACACTCGCTCGCTCGCCTCGGAGCCTTCGGCGGCGAGTGATCGCGCGCGCCCGACGCGGCGCAGAGGGGCCGACGAGCTGGACGGCGACGTGCGGAATCCTGAGCCGCGCTGCGGACCTGCAAACGACTTTCAAGCTGCGCGGTTTCGACGTGATTTGTGCGCCCTGGAGCCGATTGACACTCTCCATGGGCCTGGCGGAGCATGGCCCCGTGAGCTCCCGGCGACCACGCGCAACGCGATCGAGCGCAGGCGGACGGCGGCGATCTACCGCGATCACGGCGCGCAATGCGCCCGAGCGGGAGACCGGAAGCCTCGTGGATCGACGGTCCGTTTCGGACCGCGAGCGCGGGAGCTCAGAAGGAACCACCGTGGCACCCAGAATCGATCTCCGCAGGTCCTCCCGCCTGCGGTCGTTGGGCGCAGTGTGCGCGCTCGCTTCGGGCTTGCTCGGCGCGCACGGCGCCGCACACGCCGCGGACTTCGAGGTGCAGTCGGAGACGGCCGCACAGGCCTACCAGGTGACGAGCCCGTGGGGTGACATCGTCCTCGATCGCCGTCGCCTCATGCAGACCCTCGGGCTGAGCGTCTACAGCCTTCAGGGCAAGTACGAGCCTGGCAAGCCGGACTACAACATCACCTTGCGGCTCCGTCTCAACGCGGACTTCGGCCTGAACCAGCAACACACGGGAGAGCCGCCGGGCGCCGAGACGAGCTTCGACTCCACCGGACGCCGCTACGTCCCGGGCATGGAGGAGGTGCCGCTCGACTTGATGTACGGCTACGTCGAAGGGCGCAACGTGATGCGCGGCCTCTTCGGCTTTCGCCTCGGGCGCCAGTACGTGTCCGACATGCTCGGGTGGTGGTCCTTCGACGGCGGGCTCGTCCGCGTCACCACGCCCTTCTACGTGCAAGCCGAGGTGTACGGCGGGCTCGAGCAACGCAACGGGCTGGTGCTCTCGACGGGCAGGTGGGAGCGAAACGGCATCTGGCGGGGCGGCCACGAGGGCTTCGGCTCGGGCGCCGGGCAGCCCAGCGTGACGGACTATCCGTCGTACCAGTACGCGCAACCCGCGCCCGCTTTCGGCGCCGCCCTGGAGAGCGCCGGGCCGACGTGGCTGCACGGCAGGGTCAGCTACCGGCGCGTGTACAACACGGGGACGTCGATCACGCAGCAGTTCGCGAACCCGGCCGCGGCCGGCTCGGAGGGCGGCTTCAAGGCGATCACGGGCGATCGGATCTCGTCGGATCGGATCGGCTACGCGGCGGACGTGAGCTTGCTCTCGGGCGCTCCGTTCCGCGCGCCCATCGGGGCGAAGGGCGGCTTCTCCTACGACCTCTACGCCGACACGGTGAACACCTGGTTCGGCGGCCTCGAGGTGTACGCCGGTCAGATCGCGACCATCGGAGTGGACGCGGACTACTACCTCCCGACGTTCGACGCGGACTCCATCTGGAACTGGTTCACGCACGGGGCCAACACGACGTACAGCGGGCGCGCCTCGTTCCGGTTCACGCGAAGGTTCGATCTCTCCGTCTCCGGCGGCGCGCGCACGTGGACGACGGAAGGCGATCCGGCGACGTTCGGCAACGGGGAGTGCGCGACGGTGAAGACGCTCATCCCGGACTGCAAGCCGGGCGTGAGCTACGTCGATCCGACCGGCTCGCAGAAGGCGCTCCGCGAGTACGTCCGCGACCCGGCCAACCGCGCGCAGCAGACCGTCGTCGACGCGCTGGGCAACGTCGCCGCTCGGTACCGGATCGGCAACGGGCAGATCGGCCTCCGGGGCATGGTTCAGGCGGGCGAGCGCGGGCACCGCGCCGGCGGCGACATCTACGGTGATCAGGGCTTCGTCGGCGGCAAGTTCCAGCTCGGCGCGCGCGTGTCGCTGTACGACTGGGACGATCCGATGCGGCCCGACCGAAGCGCCACGTCGTTCGGCTACGTGCTCGGGGCCGGCTTCAAGCCGGGGAGCATCGCGGACCTGCGCGTCGAGTGGGAGCACGACGTGAATCGACTCGTCGGGCAGCGGTTCCGCATCGTCGGCCTCTTGAACCTCTGGGTGCTGAAATGACATCCGGTAAACGATCCCAGGGCACGACCTCGAGCTGGCTCGCGCTCGCAGCCTGCGCGGCGTCGATGTTCCTCGCGCTGCTCGAGCCCGGCGCTTCGGCGCAGCCCGCCCCCTCCGCGACCCCGACCGCCACGCCGGCCGCGTCGGCTTCCGCCGCGCCGCAGGCCACCGCGAGCGCCGCGGAATCCGGGACGCCCTCGGCAGGGACGGCCCCTTCCGCGACGCCGGCGCCTTCGGAGACTACTCCCATCGGCCCGCCGCCTCCCGCGACCGCGCACACCCATGGCCTCGCGCCGCTCCCCGGGGACGGCGTCGTGCCGATCGAGTGGATGCCTCCGGGATCGAAGACGAGCCCGATCCCCAGCGACGAGATCTTCCCGCCGCAGCAGATCACGATCCGCTTCAACCACAAGAAGCACGTCGGGGAGCTCAAGCAGGGGTGCAAGGTCTGCCATGCGGCGGCGTATGCGAGCCTCGACGGGGCCGACTCGCTCATCGCGAAGCCCAACGAGTCGTGTGACAACTGCCACGACGTCGATCACTCGGACCTCAAGAACGTGAAGCCCGGGACCGATCCGAACGGGCAGTGCACCTTCTGCCATCTGGGCGAGAACGCGGGCATCGGCGGGAAGGTCGCCGCGATGACGATCCCCAAGCCGAACCTCCGCTTCCCCCACAAGAAGCACCTCGACCGCAACGTGCAGTGCGGTCAGTGCCACGGGCGGATCGAGGAGCTGGAGCTCGCCACGCGCGATCAGCTCCCCCGCATGGCCGGCTGCTTCACCTGCCACCAGATGAGCGGCGCAGCGCAGGGTGACGCGAAGAGCGACTGCCAGACGTGCCACCTCACCGATCCCGGCGGCAAGCTCGCCGTGCAGTTCGGCGCCGGCATGCTGGTCCCTCCGTCGTGGCTCCACAACGCGGGGCACACGGCGGACTGGATCGAGCGACACAAGACCGTCGCCGCCGACGACAGCTCGTTCTGCGGGAGCTGCCACACGAACACGTACTGCACCGACTGCCACGACGGGAAGGTACGCAACCGCAAGGTGCACCCGAACGACTGGCTCTCGATGCACCCGGAGGCGGCGCGCCAGGACAACCCGCGCTGCACGAGCTGCCACGCCGAGCAGACCTTCTGCGGCGACTGCCATCGCCGCGTGGGCGTGGCGCGCGACGCCGCCAGCGGAGCACGCCCCGCAGGACGGCGCTTCCACCCGGACGCGGCGATCTGGACGAACGGGCCGCGGTCCTCCTCACACCATGCGTGGGAGGCCGAACGGAACCTCAACGCCTGCGTCTCGTGCCACACCGAGCGCGACTGCGCGACCTGCCACGCGACCAAGGGCGTGTCCGGCGGCCAGGGCGTGAACCCTCATCCTGTCGGCTTCGCCGGGAGCTGCGGAGCGGCCTTCTTGCGCAACCCTCGGCCCTGCCTGGTCTGCCACCAAGCCGGCGACACGAACCTGAGGACCTGCAAATGAAAAGTCGCCTGGAGTCAGCATATTCCTTGCGCAGCCGTTCTGGCCGCTGGTATGCCGAGGGGCGAACCGCCGCCGGGCCTCTCTTGGCGGTGGCCCGCGCCAAGGAGAACAGGCGTGAAGGAGCTAATCAAATACCTCTTGGACAACCTGCAACTCGACTTCCAAGGCGAGATCACGCTGGAACAAGTCCGGTCGTTCCTCCGCGAGGACGACGGGAAGGAAGCTCGAGCGCTTCTCTCGAAGCTCATCGAGGAGAAGGGTGTCGACGACATGCTGATCACCCTGGCGGATTGCTTGAAGGAGCACATCCAGACCGGGATCAACGAGAAGACGGTCAGGGAGCAGCTCCTCACGTACGCGGAGAGCTGAGACGCGCAGCGCGATCTCTCTCGACGGGGCCGCGAACGGCACCGTCGCCCGGCGCACGGAGCACGCATCTTCTCTCGGTGGGGCCGAACGCGGCCCCATTCGCCGGTGCCCGGGGGGCGCCGTCGTTCCCCTTCGCGGCTGCCGCGGCCTTGTTCGTCGCGGCGAGCCTCGCAGGGTGCGATGTCGGCGACCCGCAATACCAGGCGACAGACACGCCCGCAGTCCACGTCGCGGATGCCTTGTCGACCCTCGCCTTGAAGGCGGACGGCACGCCGGAGGATCCGCAGCGGATCGCCGCGGACGGCTCGACGAAGATCGTGCCGTCCGCGAGCATCCGGATCCGCTTCGATCGGTATCTCCTCCCCGGATCGGTGACGCGCCAAGCCTTCTGCTTGCAGGCGGATCCGGCCGACGTGGGTGACATCACCGGCTGCTCGAAGCCGGTGTTCATCGAACCGTCGTACGACCCGGTCCGTCGGGAGGTCGTCCTCCGCCAGAAGGCGGGCGCCCGCCTCGCCCTCGGCACGCTGTACAAGCTGACGTTGTACCAAGCGGAGATCGAGGGCACCTGCCCCGACACGCCGCGGTCCTGCGGGATGCGCGCCTTCGACGGCGCGCCCCTCGACGCGGTGTACTCGATCATGTTTCGCACCGTCGACGCCGACCCGGGCGTCACGGCCAAGGACGAGGCCGCGCCGCCCGTCGTGTTCTGCGGCGACAAAGGCGCGGCGGTCGCCCTCGGCGCGACGTGCGCCTACGCGAGCTGCCACGGGCCCAGCACGGGGAGCTCTTGCGTCCCGACGAGCTCGAACAAGCACCCGGGGTGCGCCGAGGGGTTGAGCTTCTACAACCTCCAGTTCGGGGAGTTCTCCGACATCGAGCAGACGGCGATCAACCGCGTCGCGCACCAGACCCAGATGGGCGAGGCCGCGTCGACGCCGGAGAAGACGCCGGGGCGCTTCGGCCGCGCGATGCCCCTCATCGACGCCTTCAACCCCGGGATCGCAGGAAATCCGGGCAACAGCTACGTGATGTACAAGATCCTGGTGGGCATGAGCATCGACGCCGCGCCGGCCGACATCAAGCCGAGCGACGCCGAGGTGCAGCGCCTCCTGGACTCGGTCGTCGTGGGGTTGCCGATGCCGCCGCCGGATCCGGCGACGGGGCCGCTCGACGCGGAGCAGCTGCTCAACCTGAGCAACTGGATCCAGCACGGGGCGCCGCTCTCGACGTGCCCGTGAACGACGAGGCTACGGTTCGGACTTGGTGGATGCGGAGGGCGGGGGCCACGCGGTGACGTAGCGCGGGGGCTCACCGGGCTCGGACGCGTCGATCCAGTACGCCTTGCCGGCGCCCGGCGACCGCGCGTCGATGTGGACGAACGAGGCGTTCGGGTAGAAGCCGCAACCCGTGTCCGCGAGGGTGCGGCACATCTCGGCGACCTTCTGGTTGTCGACGCCGTCGACCCTCAGATCGACCGCGCGGCCCGCCTGGTGCGCGCTGCTCCCGCTCCCGGTGGTCGCGGGCGCGCCGACGAGGGTGATGGTGCGGCCGGGGAACCTCTTCGCGACGGCGTCGATGCGCTCGATGATGGAGCTGTCGACGCGCTTCGATTTGCTCACGGATCGCTTCGGGGCTCCCCACGGCCGAGCGAGGACGGAGACCTTGCCGATCGCGCTGTCGGAGACCTTCCCGTGGCAGTCGACGAGCGTGACCTTCTCCGACTCCACGCCGCCGCGATCGAGCGTGACGGCGGTGCCGGCGCACGACGTCTTGCCGCGCGCGCCGGTCTTTTGTGGCGAGTCGTCCGTCTTCGTCGTGGTCTTGGCGCGCTTCGCGGAGGGCTTGCTCTCGCGGGCCGCCGTCCGCTTGGACTTCGCCGGCTTCGACGCGGCCTTGTCGGTCTTCTCCGACTTCTCGGCCTTGGCGTGGGTCGCGCCCTTCGCGTTCGCCTTCGCCGTCGCGCCCTTCTTCGCCTTGTGCTTCCCCTTGGACGCGTGCTTGGGCTTGGCGTCCTTGGGGGCCTCGGCCTTGGTTGACGTGTTCGCGCCCGCCGCCTCTGCCGGCGCTTCGGCAAGCGCCGTGCCCGGAACGAGCAGCGGCCCGAACGTTGCGGCGGCCATCACGAACGCCAGGGAAAGCGCTTTCGGAAGGGAGCGGTACGTCATGCGCGCACCCTGTCACGAAGCCCCTTCCAGACCAAATTTCCCACGATGTTTTCCGGCCCCGTGTGGTAAGGCCCCGCACGAAGGAACCGATGGGTCGCATCCGCAGAGACGGAACCACGAAGGTCTGGCACAACCCCGACATCAGCGGGCGGCGGGGCGGGCACGCCGAGACCCCGCGCGTCGCGCCGACCCTGGAAGAGCGGCGCACGCAGAGCGCGCACCGCGCCGCGCTCGAGGCGCTCTTCTCGCCGAAGAAGGAAGAGGATCCGAGCAAGTCGGCCAAAGGGGTGGATCCGGTGACGGGGAAGCCCGGCCGCATCGTGCTGGCGCCGCCTCCGCAGGCCGATCCGCGGGCGCAGGACCGCCAGCGCCTGCTGGGGAAGCTGCTCCACGCCGAGGGGCGGCCCGCGATCACGAAGGCCGCGAACGAGCTCTTCAAGCAGGGGTTCTCGCTGCCGCAGGAGCAGGACGTGTACCTCCAGCTCCTCGAGCACACGAGCGAGGAGCGCGTCCGGGACGCGATCGCCGCGCTCGCGACGATCCTCCTGAGCGAGCTCCCCAAGCGGCGTCCGGTGCTCCAGTCGCGGCTGCGGCGCATCGAAGAATACGCCGAGGACAGCGCGACGCGCACGGCTGCGGCCGAGCTGTGGCGGCAGGTGACAGGCCGCGGGGTCGCCGCCTCGGCGAAGGGCTCGGGCGCGTCTGTCCCTCCGACGGCGGAGAGCGCGCCCGCGGACCTCACGCCGCTCGGCGCCGAGGCCGATGTGCAGGTGGAGGCGACGACGGGCGAAGCCTTCTCGGACGCGGCGGACGCGGGGACGCCGGAAACGAGCGCCGACTCCGCGGAGGCGACCGGCGAGGACGTCGACGCCGCCGTCACGGCGGAGGTCGCGTGAACCGCGCCGAGTTCGAGGCCGCGTTCGCCGAGCTGCAGCGCGAGCGCGCCGGGGCGACGGGCAACACCGGGTGCGTCGCGTGCACCGCGTGCGAGCGCTGCATCGACTGCACGTTCTGCAAAGGATCGACCGGCCTCGTGCGGTGCCACTACTGCACCGACTCGAAGGGGCTCTTCGATTGCACGCACTGCCACAAGAGCAGCGATCTGCTGGGCTGCAACCACTGCGTCTCCTGCGAGCGCTGCACGCGGTCTTCGTACCTCGTCCGGTCCGTCGACTGCGACGGCTGCACCTACTGCTTCGGGTGCGTGGGGCTCTCGAAGAAGGACTTCTGCATCCTCAACAAGCCGTACGACAAGTCCTCCTACTTCGCGCTCACCGGCAAGCTGATGCGCGAGCTCGGGCTCGCCGGCGGCGCCGCTCCGGCCCCCGCGCCGCGAGCGCCGTCCGGGACGGCGTCCCCCCAGCCCCGGCGCTGAGGCGGTGCGCGCCGTCGTGCAGCGCGTGCTCTCCGCGCGCGTCGAGGTCGCGGGAGAGGTGACGGGCGCGATCGAGCGCGGGCTGGTCGCGTTCGTCGGCGCGGCCGAGGGCGACACGCAGGCCGATCTCGACTACGTGGTGGGCAAGATCGCGGGGCTCCGCGTCTTCCCGGACGACGCGGGGAAGATGTCGCGGGCGCTCGCGGAGGCGGGGGGCGCGCTGCTCGCGGTGAGCCAGTTCACGGTCTTCGGGGACGTGCGCCGGGGCCTCCGACCGAGCTTCGACGGGGCCATGGAGCCCGTTCAGGCGGAGCGCCTCTACGATGATTTCGTGCGACAGACCCGGGCGCGCGGCCTCCGCGTGGAGACGGGCCGCTTCCGCGCCGACATGCGGGTGCTCGTCGAGAACGACGGGCCCGTCACGATCTTGATCGACTCGCGCCGTCTCTTCTGAGGCCGCGCGAAGCTCGAATGCGCCGGAGAAAGAAGGCGGATCCACGCCGCTCGCGCTTGTTCCTGCCGCAGCGCCCGGGTATTCGTGGAGGGTCTTGCCTGCGACACCCCGGCCCACGGACCGGACCGCAGGCTCCACGCATTGCGGAGGCCATATGTCGAACAGAACTTGGACGTTGATCGCAGCGCTCGCGATCGGGTCGTTCGTTTCCGGATGCGGGGACGGAAACGCATCGCCCTCGAGCACCGGCGGGACCGGCGGAACCGGCGGTCAGCAGACGACGACCACGAGCACGACGGACACCGGCGGGACCGGAGGCACCGGCGGGATGACCGGCGGGACCGGAGGCACCGGCGGGGCCGCCGCCGTGTGCGGCGACGGAGCGATCACGGGCGACGAGGCCTGCGACGACTCCAACACGATGGCGGGCGACGGCTGCGACGCCACGTGCCAGGTCGAGGCCGGCTTCGAGTGCCTCGGCGAGCCGAGCGACTGCAAGGCGGTCTGCGGAGACGGCCAGCTCGCGGGCCCGGAGAAGTGCGACGACTCCAACACCAAGGCGGGCGACGGCTGCTCGGACGCGTGCGTCGTGGAGAAGGGCTTCGCGTGCGTGGGCGCGCCCTCGGTGTGCGTCTCGACGTGCGGTGACGGCGTCATCGCGAGCGACGAGGCGTGCGACGACGCCAACACGGCCGCGGGCGACGGCTGCTCCGACGCGTGCGCGGTGGAGAAGGGCTTCGAGTGCACCGGCGAGGCGAGCGTGTGCGTCTCGACGTGCGGCGACGGGATCGTCGCGAGCGACGAGGCGTGCGACGACGCCAACACGGCCGCGGGCGACGGCTGCGCCGACACGTGCAAGGACGTCGATCCGGGCTACGTGTGCATCGGCGAGCCGAGCGTGTGCAACACCGTGTGCGGCGACGGCGTCATCGCCGGCGGCGAGGTGTGCGACGACTCGAACCCCGCGCCCGGCGACGGCTGCTCGAACGTGTGCGCGATCGAGACGGGCTACCTCTGCATCGGCGAGCCGAGCATCTGCGGCGCGATCTGCGGGGACGGCCTCGTGGTCGGCGCCGAGGGCTGCGACGACCAGGACAAGCAGAGCAACGACGGCTGCTCCTCCATGTGCGCTGTCGAGACCGGCTACGCTTGCATCGGCCAGCCGAGCGCTTGCCACAGCGTCTGCGGCGACGGGTTCATCGTCGCCTTGGAGCAGTGCGACGACAACAACGCGGCCGCCGGCGACGGCTGCTCGGACGCGTGCGCGATCGAGACCGGCTTCGTGTGCATGGGCCTGCCCAGCGTGTGCAACGCCACCTGCGGCGACGGCATCATCGCGGGCAACGAGAACTGCGACGACAACAACGCGGCCTCGAACGACGGGTGCAGCGCCGCCTGCCAGAAGGAGCCCGGCTGGGTCTGCCTCGGCATGCCGAGCGCCTGCATCGAGAACTGCGGCGACGGCCTCAAGGTCGGCAGCGAGCAGTGCGACGACGGCAACAAGAACCCCGGCGACGGGTGCGACGCGGTGTGCGGCAACGAGCCCGGCTTCACCTGCACCGGCTCGCCGAGCGTGTGCGTCACGACGTGCGGCGACGGCGTCAAGGCCGGCGTGGAGACGTGCGACGACGGCAACGTGGTGAGCGGCGACTGCTGCTCGGCCGGCTGCTCCGCGGAGCCCGGCTGCGAGATCGAGGACAACGGCACCTACCAGATCGGCAACGACTTCTTCGCGCTCCAGCAGAGCGGCGTGGTGAAGGCGCTCATCAAGCCGATCGGCGACAAGGACTGCTTCAGCTTCACGAACCCGACGCCCGTCGACGTGCAGGCGGAGACGTTCGAGGGCGCTTCGGGCTCGACCTGCACGACGATCGACACGGTGATCCGGCTCTTCAACTCCGCCGGCACGCAGCTCGGGACCGACGACGACGGTGGCCCCGGCGCCTGCTCGCTGATCAATCCGGCCACGGTGGCCTACCCGCGGCAGCTCCCGCCGGGCACCTACTCGGTGTGCGCCGAGGAGTTCGGCAACAACGGGCTCATCAACCTCTACCAGATGAAGATCACGTTCACAGCTGTGTGCGGGAACGGCATGCAGCAAGGGTTCGAGGAGTGCGACGACGGCAACAACGTGCCGGGCGACGGCTGCGAGAACAACTGCAAGCTGTCCTGCGGCAGCGGCACGATCTCCGGCGCCGAGACGTGCGACGACGGCAACCACGTCTCCAACGACGGCTGCTCCGCGACGTGCCAGCTCGAGGCCGGGTGGAACTGCACCGGCGCGCCGAGCGTGTGCGCCGCGATCTGCGGCGACGGCCTCACCAAGGGGCCCGAGACCTGCGACGACGCGAACATGACGAGCGGCGACGGCTGCACGGCGACCTGCCAGATCGAGGGCGGCTACTCGTGCACCGGCAGCCCGAGCATCTGCACCGGGTTCGAGACGATCTGCAACGACGGCGTCGACAACAACGGCAACGGCCTCACCGACGCGGCGGACCCGAACTGCGCGCTCCCCGCGTACTTCACGCCCTGCGGCGCCGGCCAGTCGCTGCACGTGTTCCCGGCGGCGGGCCTCCCGCTCACCATCCCGGACTCGAACGCGACGGGCATCACCACCACGATCAACGTGACGAGCGTGGGCACCGTGAACCGCGTCGCGCTGCTCTACAACATCCTGCAGACGTTCGACGGCGACATCGACATGACGTTCACGGGCCCCGTCGGCAGTCCGCTCGACATCTGCTCGGACAACGGATCGAGCAGCGACAACTTCACCAACACGATCCTCGACTCGACGTGCCCGACTTCCATCACCGGCGGCGTCGCGCCGTTCAGCGGGTGCTTCGCGCCGGAGAGCTCGTTCGCGATCTACAACGGCCAGTCCGGCAACGGCGCGTGGACGCTCAAGGTCGCGGACGACGCCGGCGGCGACATCGGGACGCTCCAGAACTGGCGCCTCATCATGTGCACGACGCCGTGACGCGACGCTGATCCCCCCGGCCGCCGCGCCTCCCTGCGCGGCGGCCCGCCTCCCTCTCCGCCTCCTCCCCTCCCCTCCCCGAAATCCTTCGCACATCGAGTCGCGGCCCCCCGCACGCGCAGCGCGCGGAGCGCGCGAGCATGCCGGGGGGGACCGGGCGCGCGCAGGGGCGCGCAGCGCGCCGAGCACGACCGCAGGGGGGCACCCCCCGCTCCGATCGGAGGCGATCCCTCCGCGACGCGGCGTCACCTCGCGCGATCAGGCGTTACTTCGTGCGGGGGCGGCTCTGGCGGCGGGCGCGCTCGCGGGGCTCGGACCAGGCGGTGCCGTGGATCCAGTCGAAGAGCGGGACCGTGACGTTGAAGTTCCAGCGCTTCATCAGCCGCGGATCGTGGTGGCGGCGGTGGAGCTCGCGCAGCCTGCGGAGGAGAGAGACGCGCGCGATCGGGTGGTCCTCCGGGAGGTGGTACGCGAGGTGGAGCCACTCGTACGTGAGGAAGAAGATCATGCTCGTCGCGACGTGCAGCAGCGCGACGTTCGGCCCGAGGAGCTTCCACAGAAGGACGCCGAGCGGGACGAGCATGCCGAACACGAGGACGATCGCGTACGCGGGCATCAGCACGAGCCGCCACTCGCGACGCTCGCGCATCGTCATGTCGCCGTACGTGTAGATGACGTGGTGGAAGAGCTCGTGCCGCACGTAGAGCGTCTCCAGGCCGGGCACGGGGAGGCGCCTGTGCAAGATCGACTTGTGCACCCGCCACTCGAAGCCGAAGCCGGAGAAGAGCGTGAGCGGGATGGTCCACAGCTCGACGGCGCGGAGATCGCGCAGGAGCCACACGCACGCGACGAACACGAGGACCCCGAGGGCCGCCGGCGCGACGAGGTGGAGGATCGGGCTGTAGCCCGCGGGGATCGCGCCGACGATCTTCTCGCGGACCTCTTCGCGGCGCTCGGCCGGCGCGGCGGGAGGGGCCTCTTCGACGAACGAACCGACGCCGGGCGCCTGAGCCGTCATCCCCGGAGGATACGTTCTGCATTCGTAGAACGCAATTCGAGCGCCGTTTCGCGGACGAACGCGCGAGGGCGCGCGAGGACGCTCTTCCCATGGAGAGGGCGGCGCGCTAGTTCGAGGCCATGCGAATCGCGATCGTTGGAGCGGGGGCGCTGGGGCGCGCGTACGGCGTCCGGCTCGCGCTCGCCGGTGAGGACGTGCGCTTCGTGGTGCGTCCCGCGCGCGCGACGGAGACGGAGCCGTTCGTCATCGAGCAGGTGAACGGCGACAAGGAGCGGAACGTCCTCGATCACCCGAACCTCGTGACGTCGGTGCCCGCGGACAGCGAGCTCATCGTCCTCGCGGTGCACCTCGATCACATCGTGGAGACGGCCGCGCGCGCGGGCTCGACGAGCGTCCCGGAGCTGCTCGCCGCGGCGCCGAACGTGCCGATCGTGAGCCTGACGCCCCTGTTCCCCAAGCAGATCGCCGCCCTGGAGGCCGCCTCGAAGAAGACGGTCTACCCGGGGATG
>WBZX01000800.1_pt1 | contig 26570 bp, 20 predicted proteins | sample 5204211 | NCBI WGS metagenome assembly WBZX01 (sample SAMN12344362, study PRJNA552823) | activated sludge metagenome | biome: Activated sludge suspended growth; feature: Nitrification reactor; material: Wastewater; isolation source: activated sludge from nitrification reactor of wastewater... | reverse complement strand
GGTCGTGCTGAGCGTCTTTTTCGCCCACCTGCACTACACCATCGACGTGATCGGAGCCTATGCCATGGCGCTCGCGCTGTTTGCCCTGCGCGAAGGCTGGCCCCACGGACTGCGCACACAGGACTAGGTCCGCGCGTCCGACTCGTCGCGGCTACGCTTTCGCCACATCCGATCCGGCCCCGAGCAGCCGAACCTCGCTCTGCGGAAACGGAATGTCGATCCGCTGCGCCCGAAACGCCTCGACGATCGCTTGGTTTAGCTCGCGAATCGCCAGTTGAAAGTCCGTCACCGCCACCCACGGCCTCACCGAGATCTGAATCGCCGAGTCCCCGAGCGCCACCACCCCGAGCACCGGCTCTAGCTCCTGCACCACCCGCCCACTGCTCGCCAGCACCTGCCGCAGCACCGCCAGCGCCTTCGGCAGATCCGTCGAGTAAGCCACCCCGACCGACAGGTTTAGCTGCCGATGCGCGCCGTAGTTGTGCAGCACTTCCCCCACGATCTTGCGGTTGGGCACCACCACCTTCGATCGGTCCGGCAGGCTCAGCGTCGTCGAAAACAGGTCAATTGCATCGACCCGGCCTTCGACCCCGATCATCGCCACCCACTCTCCGATGCGAAATGGCTGCGTAAAGATGATGGTCAGCCCCGCCACCAAGTTGCCGAGCACGCCCTGCGCCGCCAGGCTCAGACCCACGCCCGCGACGCCCAAGCTCGCAAACAGCGGCAGCAGCTCCACCCCCAGGTTTTGCAGCGCCATCGTCAAAAACAGCACAAACACCGCGCCCGCCAAGACCCGGCTGAGCAGCTTCTGGAGCGGCGGCTCGATCCGCATCCGCGTCAGCCAGTGTCCTGCGGCCCGGCTCGCGCGACCCGACACAAAGATCCCGCCGAGCAGGATCAGCACCGCGACCAGCACACGCGGCCCATAGCGCAGCCCCAGGTCGATAAGGGCCTGCTTGGTGTGCTCCACTGTCTCAAGGCCGGGCGAGTTCCACATCGTTCGCTCTTTCCATCCGTCGGAGATTCCAGCAGCTTAGCGCGAAAGTCAGGTCTTCCGCACCCCGACCCGCCTCCCCTTCGGCAAGTGCCCGGCCCACGCCCGACCGAGCGAAGTCCCATTGACGATCGCCGCCGTTTCGCTAGAACCTTTCCCCTTAGACCGAAGGAGATTCCCCATGCGCACCGCCCGCGAGCTTCTTTCGCAGTACGCCGCCTATCACCGCGACCGCCGCAACATCGCCACCCACTTTGTCGGCATCCCGATGATTGTCTTTTCCGTGGCTGAGCTGCTGGCGCGTCTGTCGATTGGTGGCCCGGACTCGCCCGTCTCTGCCGCCGTCGTCATGTGGGTGCTCACCACCGTGTTTTACCTGAGCCGTCACGTCGTGGTCGGCGTCGCCACGAGCCTTGCCGTTGGACTCGCCGTCGTGGCCGGTCACGCCTTCGCCCATGCCCCGCTTCTGACCTGGCTTTCGGTCGGCATCGGCAGCTTCGTCGTCGGCTGGATCATTCAGTTCGTCGGTCACTACTTCGAGGGCAAAAAGCCCGCCTTCGTCGATGACCTCATCGGCCTGCTCATCGGTCCGATGTTCGTGGTCGCCGAGGTTGTCTTCTTCCTTGGGCTCAGCAGCGATCTTCGCGATCACATCGAGACCACCGCTGGCCCCACCTTGATCCGCGACCTGCGCCGCGCCTAGCCCCTCGCCCCCGCCCACGCCCAGCGCCCCACAACCCCACACCACAAACATTCCCCACTGCCTTCCCCACAGGGAACGTCGGAACGTCTGCGGGGAACGTGTGTGCGGATGAAGCAACCAATGCAGCGGTTATTCGGCGGTGCGGCTGACTTTGGACAAAAGCTCGGCGAGCTGCTGGGCGGGAAGGCTCTTGAGCAGCCCCAGGATCTGATCCGGGTCGGGACCGGACGCCTTGGGCGCTTCGATCGGCTCGTGACCACCGAGCAGGCTCGACACCTTGGTCGCCTTGGCGTTGTCGACGCTGCTTTCCGACGCATAGTGCCGCGCCGTCATCGAAAACGATCCGTGTCCCAGCGCGCGTGCCACTGCATCCGCCGTCGCGCCACCTTCCAGCGCCAGCGTCGCGTGCAGACCTCGCAGCGAGTGCGGACACACCGCCGGCACATCCGCCAAGTGACACAGCCTGCGCACCTGCGACCAGAAGTAGTTCGTCGGCGGCACTTTTTCGCCCTTGTAGAACAAGAGCGCGCCCGGCGGCGTGATCTCGACCTGACGCAGCAGCAGGGGCCGTAGCACTTCCGGTACTTTCAGACGACGCCGCGCGTTTTGGTCTTGCCCGACGGAACCCACAGCACCCGGCCTTCGTCATCGACATCGCGGGCAATGCGCGCCGCCACTTCCCCCTGACGCAGACCGAGGTGCAGCATCAGCAGCGCGCCCAGTGCAGCGGCGTCTCCGGCTTGCGCCAGCTCAATCGCTTTTTGCTCAAAGCGACGTGCTTCATCGATGCGAAGCTGCGGCTTGCCCACGCGCTTGCGACCAATCGGCGTCACCGAGGCAAACGGGTTATTTCGACACATGTCCTGCTTGATCGCAAACTCGTACAGTCGCCGCGCCAGGCCCAGCCGTCCGTGGTGCGTTGCCGTCGCCAGCAGCTTGCCCGTCCGAGGATTGGGCGTCACCGTCAGCTCTTTGTAGAGCTTTTCTGCCTTTTCCTGGTTGATGCTCGCGAGCGAGGCGTTTTCGGGCAGCCACTCGAGCTGCGCCGCCGTCCAGGCCACGCTCTCGGCCTTGATGCCGCGCGTTTCAGCCAGGTGGGCGCAGAACTGCGAGATCGCTTCCCCAATTGTGTAGACCTGCTGCGAAGCGATGTCGTCGCGCAGCCGGGCCTTGGCCAGCTCCGCCTCTTCGTAGGTGCGAAAGCAGATGCTGCGCGTCTCTCCGTTTTCCGAGATCTTTAAGCGGTACTTGTTGGGAGCATCCCTGTAGGGCCCCCAGATGTTGAGCGTTCCGGCTCTCATCCCTTTATCGTTACACGCCAGATAAGCTCGTGACAAGACCTACGTTTTTTTCATAAAGAGCGGGTGATTTCTACCGCAGCGAGATCGGCATCAGCGACGGCTCCAGGCTTTTCCACCCGGACAGTAACGCTCTTTACCTTTCCTTGATGAAAAGAAAGCACCCGCGCGGCGATTCGCTCCGCCACGGTCTCGATCAGGTTGTGGTGCCGCTCGCGAATCACCGTCCGCGCACAGTCCGCCAGCCGATCGTAGTCGAGCGTGTCTACAAGCTGCTCGCTGCGTCCCGCCGCCTGCGTGTCCGTCTCTGCACACAGATCGACGACCAGTCGCTGCGGCACGTCTTGCTCATGCGGGTACACCCCGATGAGCCCCTCCACCTTCAGTCCTTCGATACAGATTCGATCGCTCATGAGTTGTGTCGTCGCGCTCGCCCGGCAGCATACGACGGCACACAGCCGATGGGTAAGGGCCCGGTTTCACCCTAGGCCGCTAAGACAGGGAAGACGTGCGCCGACGCAGCAAAAACAGGATCATCGCCAGCGACGCCAGCGTGGTCAGCACGCTGTGTCCGGTCTGACCGTGACGCAGATCGCAGGAGCAGCCGCTCACCGCAAGCTGGTTCGGATCATCGGCATGCGGATCGGTGCCCGGCAGCGGCAAGCACGTTCCTTCCATCGCGACGCAAGCAAAGTTGCGCGGACAGGTCAGGTACGCACACGGATCATCGACGCAGCTTCCCCCGACGCAGCCTTGACCGGACTTGCAGGAAACGCCCGCGCACGCGGCATCGGCACGACAGCTTCCCGCGTCGCAGACTTCGCCTTTGGCACATGAATCCGCGCACGTCGAAGCCTGGCAGACGCCCCGAATGCAGCGCTGACCACTGCCGCACGCATCGCGACACGGACTGACGCACGCTCCCGCCGAGGTTCCGTTTGTGTAGCAGTAGGTTCCAGCGGGACAGGACACGCCGCTGCACGGGTTTTTCTGGCACTGCGCGCTGACGCAGATCTGGCTGCTTGGGCACGCCACCGAGTAGCAGCTATCGTCGCAGACCGTGGTGCCCGATCCGACATCGCCGCCGCCCGAGATCACCGTCTTGATGATTCCATCGAGCGCCGCGTTCAGGGCCGTCGAGTCTTCGGCTCGGTAGTAGTGATACATGCCGGTCGTCGCGGCAGGCTGACCGCCCGCATCGGCCATGTCGTTCATTACCTGTAGCTCGTCGGGCGCGAGCTTGCCAAAGCCGATCACGAACGTCTGAATTTCGACCTTGCGACCGCGCGCCAGCTTGACCGCGTTCACCGCATCAAACGCCAAGATCGACGCATCGGTACAGCCCGGCATACAGCACGGTTTTCCGTCGGTGATCAGGATCAAATACTGCTTGCGAGCGGTGTCCAAGAACACCTGATCGTTTATCGCGTAGTTGATGGCGTCGCCGGTGGGTGTATTTCCGCTCGGCATCACGGTGCCAAGCGACGACATGATCGCGCTCTTTTGTCCGTAGCCGATCGGGATGTCGAAGCTGGCGCTGGCTCCGCAGACACCGCTGCCCGAGGTCGATGGAAAGTACACCAGGCCCATCGGGAACTTGCCGTCGTTGCGCGTGACGATGTCGCTGACCGCTTTGGTCGCGATCGTCCACTTGGTTGGGTTTGTGGGACTCGGCGCGGTGCCGTCGGGCGTCTGCGCCATCGACGCCGAGCGATCCAAGATGATGCCGACGTTCGGACAGCGTCCGGCCCACGCCGAATCAAGCCACACAACAGACAGTGCCCACAGAACAAGCAGTCGCAGCGTATGCATCGATCAAGTCCCCCGCTGAAGACCCCGCGTGCAGCCCGTGACGGTCTGTTCTGACAGTACGCCGGGCGCGCCGCTCGGTTCAATCAGGTCGGACTTTGCGAAGACTTCACGGGCGATTCCGTCGCTTCGCTCGAACGATCATCCACTGTAGGTTCCGCAGCACGAACGGATGTTGACGCGGAACTTTCGGGCGATGACGAAGGAGACTGCGCCGACGAAGCCAGCACCGCTGAGTTCGGAATCACCGCGCCAACGGACTGCACCGCGTGCGCGACGTTCTGACGATCTTTGCGAGCGGTCTGCCGTTCTTTGTAGCGAGCAATCGAGCGCTGAACCATCTCGTACGCGGCATCGGGACCGACCCAGCCGCGCACGACCGGATCTTTGCTGGTAAACGACGACGACATGACAAAGAAGCGCTCTAGCTCTTGCTGCATGCGTCGGCCCAGATCCGAAAAGTTGCGCAGCTCGTCTTTGCGCGCAGCTTTGGCAGGCACAGCAACCAAGCGATGGTTTGGGCGACCGCGCAGCCCGCGCTCTTCGACTTGCAGCGCACCAAGCAGCCGACACGAGATCACGACGCCCGGATAGGTCAGCGCGTCGATCAGCACCATCACATCGAGCGGGTCTCCGTCTTGCGCCAGCGTCTGCGGCACAAACCCGAAGTCGTACGGATACGTGACGCCGAGCGGCAAGATACGACTGAGCGAAAAACAGCCAAGATCTTCGTCGTACTTGATCTTGATGTTGGCCCCTCGGGGCGTCTCAACAACCACGCGCAGGTGATGCTGAGCGTCAAAGGGCGGCAGATCATGGACCAAGTGGCACGAAGGCATTGTGTAGGCCGATTCGGGTGAAGTTGGGTCAGTCTACCACGCGAAACCAGGGTGACTGGCGCATCTTTCTCGACCTGTCGCCGCTTTTTGCGTGAGGGCTCGGACTTTGGCAACCAGGCGGTGCAGAATTGGCAAGACTGTGCGTTGCTGTGGGCGCAGAGCACAGGCATACTGCTCGGCCCATGCCTCGGCCCGTACTTCCATCGTCTCCCGCCGCTGCCATCATCCAAGAAGAGCAAGCTCTTTGGGACAAAGTGGCGAGCTTTCTCAGCACGGCAGCCCTTACGTCGGATCGCAAAAACGACAGCCACGAAGCAGAGCTTCTGGAGCTACGCGACGCCATCGCTGAAGCAAAGCCCGAAGACTTGGCACCGCTCGTCGAGCAGATGACGCGAATCAGTGCGCTGGCCGCAGGACGCAAAGGCAAGACCGCCGGGCCGATTGATCAGCAAGCGCCGTACTTCGGACACCTGCGACTACGAGCCACGGTTCCCGCCAAAGCGCCGAGCCGCGATGTGCTGATTGGTCGCCGAGGTGTCATCGATCGCGCCGCAGGCATTCAGATCGTCGACTGGCGTGATGCGCCGGTGTCGCAGCTTTACTATCGGTACGAAGAAGGCGACGACTACGACGAAAACATCGGTCAGACGGTGCTGCAAGGCATGGTCGAGGTCCGTCGCAGCATCACCATCACGGGAGGCAAGCTCAAGCGCATCAGCTGCCCGCAAGGCGTGTTCTTCTGCGACGGAGACGACGTGTGGTGGGAAGCGGAAAGCCAAGCGGCTCCGGTGCTGCAAGGTGGTCAAGGTCTGTCGGCGCGCGCGCCCAAGCCGCAGCCGATCCAGCCCAAGCCAAGCCGCGACAAGCCAGACTCCGCGTTTGCGGGACGATCCGACAAGCACCTGCCCGAGATCGCAGCGCTCATCGATCGGCATCAGTTCGATCTGATCAGCCAGCCGGACAGCGGTGTGGTGGTCATCCAAGGTGGCGCAGGCAGCGGCAAGACCACGGTCGCACTGCATCGCGTCGCGTACCTCCACTTCCAGCAGCCCAGTCGCTTCAAGGGCGCCAAGGTGATGGTGATTGTCCCGAGCGAAGCGCTGGTCCGTTACGTGAGCGGCGTGCTGCCCGCGCTCGGGGTGAGCGGTGTGCCGGTGCAGACCTCGGCAGGCTGGATGCGACACCATCGCAAGCGGCTGCTCAAGCACCTGCCCGATCAGCAAAACCATGAAACGCCGGCGGTGGTGTCTCGGCTCAAGAAGCATCCGGGCATGCTGCAAGTGATGGAGCGCTACGTCAGCGATCAAGCGACGGCGATGCGCGGCCAGCTTGCGACGGCGCTGGCTGACTTTCCCGAAGCGCAAAAGCGTGTGCTGTCCGAGTGGGACGCGCGCAAAGAACGTCCGCTGCGGCTGCGCTGTCGTGGTGTGCGGGCGGCGGTAGACGGACGGCTCGATCCGGGCGTCGGTCAGCGCATGGATGAAATGCTGCGTCGATTGTCGCGACGCGCGGGCGATGTCTGGCGCGATCTTGGAGAGCTGCTCACCGACGGAGAAAAGCTGTTTGAGATCCTGCCACCAGCGACGCCGCCCGGTAGTGGTCAGACGCCGGTGACGCGCGCCGACATTCGCGAGCTGATCGAGCACGTCAAAGCGCAGCTCGAGGAAGTGGAAGATCTGCCCGAGGATGTCGATCCTGAGCGCTTCCAAGCCGTCGACGGTCGTCCGCTCGATGAAGACAGCGCGGCGGGAACGCTTGATGTCGAAGACGATCCGCTGCTGCTCACGCTGTATCGGCTCAAGTACGGCGGACTCGATCACTCGTCGGGCAAAGGCTACGTGCGCTACGAACACATGGTCATCGACGAAGTGCAGGATCTGTCGGTGATCGAGGTCAAGCTGCTCATCGGCTGCGTCGGAAGTGAAGACAAGCACGCAGGTGCCGAGCCGTCGCTGACGATGGCTGGCGATGTCGCGCAGCGGCTGATCTTCGACAACGGCTTTTCCAAGTGGGAAGAGCTGCTTCCGGCGGTGGGACTGCGCAATGTCCACATTCAGCGCCTGAACATCATGTATCGCTCGACGGCGGAAGTGATGCAGCTTGCGCATGAGGTGCTGGGATCGCTGCTCACCGACGAAAGTCGTCAAGTGGCGACGCGACACGGTGCGCCGATTGCCGCGTTTGCCTTTGCCGAGGTCGGAGAAGCCGTGGCGTTTTTGGGTGAGTCGCTGCGCAACCTGCTTCAGCGTGAGCCAACTGCGTCGGTGGCCTTGGTGGCACGTCACTCGGGAACGGCGACGCTGTTTTATCAAGGGCTGCAAAAGTCGGAAGTTCCGTCGCTGCGTCGGGTGGCTCGCCATGAGTTTACGTTCGCGCCCGGCGTCGATGTCACCGATGTGCTTCAGGTGAAGGGTCTGGAGTTTGACTACGTGGTGATCCTCGATGCAACGCAAAATGCGTATCCCGACACCACCGAGTCGCGCCACCTGCTGCACATCGCCATCACGCGCTGTGCCCATCAGCTGTGGATGATCTCGGCGGGAACTCCGTCGCCGCTTCTGCCTCGGCATCACTTCATCAAAGAGTTCTCACCCGCCGACGAACAGAGACCGGTCTAGCTGCTTCACGTATGGTAAGGATCAGAACATGTACGACTCGTTCCGACGCCAAGCGTTCGCGGAGCTAGACCAGCAGCAGTTTGACCTGCTCGTCATCGGTGGCGGGATCACCGGGGCTGGCATTGCTCGTGACGCGGCGCTGCGCGGGCTCAAGGTTGCGCTGCTGGAAAAGAGTGACTTTGGCTCGGGTACGAGCAGCAAGTCCTCGAAGCTGATTCACGGCGGTCTGCGCTATCTTCAGCACGCTGAGTTTGGCCTGGTCTTCGAAGCCGTGAGCGAGCGAACGCTCCTGCTCAAGCTGGCGCCGCACCTGGTCAAGCCGCAGCTCTTTTTGGTTCCGACGTACAAAGGCCAGTATCCGAGTCGCTTTGTGCTCGGCTGCGGCATGTGGATGTACGACGCGCTGTCGAAGTTTGCGGCACCGGATCGTCACCGCGCCTATCGCAAAAAAGGCGTGCAAAAGATCGAGCCCGGTCTGCGACAAGAGAGCATCACCGGCGGCGTCACCTATTACGACGGAATGACCGACGATGCACGCCTGACGCTCGAGACGATCCTCGACGCAGCGGCAGCGGGAGCCAAGGTGCTGTCGTATGCGCGCGTCAAGACCTTCGTCGAAGATCAGACGGGCGCGGTCAAAGGTGTCACGGTCAGCGATGTGCTCGACGAGACGCAGACTGCGACGGTGTTTGCCAAAGTAACGGTGAACTCGACGGGACCGTGGTCCGACTTGGTGCTGCGTCTGCTGCGTCACAACCAGCCTGCGCCGATGGTGCGTCCGACCAAAGGCGTTCACATCCTGGTCGATGCTGCGCGACTGCCGGTTCAGCACGCGGTGGTGATGACGGTTCCCAGCGACGGACGCATCATCTTCGCGATTCCCTGGACCGATCCCGAGTCGCCCGCCGCCAGCCGAACCGTGCTCGGCACCACCGACACCGACTATCACGGCGATCCCGATCGAGTCGCTGCCGACGCTGCGGACATTGACTACCTCCTCGCGGTGGCCAACCACTACTTCCCCGACTCCAAGCTGGTTCCACAAGACGTGCTCTCGACGTGGGCAGGCTTGCGTCCGCTGGTGATGCCGTCGAGCGATGGCCTGGATGCCTCGAGCGTATCAAGAGAGCATCGCATCCTGAGCCGTCCCGGCCTGGTCACGATCATCGGCGGCAAGCTGACGACGTATCGGCGCATGGCTGCGCAGCTTCTCAGCGAAGCGTACAAGCAGCTGGGCGATCCAGAGCCTCCGTGCGCCACCATCGATCGACCATTGCCCGGCGCGAGCGATCTCAAGCCACCGACCGATGACTACGATCCCGTCGCAGAGCTGGCCGATGAGCTGGGCAAGCTGAATCATCCCAGCGTCGATAAGCAAGTGGCCAGACACTTGGCCAGCACCTACGGCGTGCGCGCCAGGCAGATCGTCGCGACGCTCACGGACGATCCCAGCGGCGGCGAGCGCCTGAATCCCGAGCTGCCGTTTTTGTATGCCGAGGTGGACTTTGCGGTGAAGTCGGATCTGGCGCAGCGACTGGATGACGTGCTGTGTCGTCGGATGCCGCTGCTGCTGCTCGCGCGGGATCAGGGTCTGGCCTGCGCAGAGCAAGTGGCGCGACGAATGGCTGCAATCCGAGGCTGGACCGACGAGCGCACCGCCAAAGAGCTTGCGACCTATCGCGATTCCGTCGAGCTGTCGCGTCAGTTCCGCAAAGTTCCGTCGGGAAAATAGACCATCGAGATGCTGTGATCAGCGCGCAGGCTGACCACCACGTCGGCGCGCTCTCGCAGTGGCATCACGTAGTGATCGACCTGCGGCCACAGCGAATGTTGCCAAAAGTGCAGCACTTCTTCGTCGGTCATCCCACCAAGTCCCGCCGCACGCTGCGCAGCTTCCCGACGACGACGTGACAGCAGCGCAGACTCAGGATCGACATCCAAGAAGATGAGACGCGACAGCGACGTACGCAGCAGCTCATATCCTGGTGCGTCAATCCCGACGAGAAACCCTTCGATCAGGCACAGCTCGAGCGGACCTTTGCACAGCCTTGGCGCAAGCCGCTCTTCCGAGCCACGATCAAACACCGGCAGCGAGACGTGACAGGATCGACTGCGAAGCTGGCTCAAAAACCCGTCGAGCAGCGTCAGATCGTGCGTTCCCGGCGCGCCACGCAGCGCAAAGCCTTTGGCCAGCCGGTCGGCTCTCGGTAGATAAAAGTCATCGAGCGACACCGTCGCGGCACGCACACCGACGAGCGAGTCGATCAGCTCATGGGCCAGCGTCGACTTGCCCGCGCCCGGCAGCCCACACATCCCGACGATGATCGTCTTTCCTGGCTGAAGCCACCGTCGCAGCTCTTGCACAAGCGACACAAACGCAGCGTCGCCACGCATCGGCTAGTGACTCGCTCGCAGCGACTGAAGACCCGACGCGATCCGTCGCACACCTTCTTCAATGAGCGGCACCGACGTCGCGTACGACAGCCGAATGTGTCCAGGCGCGTAAAAGCCCGTTCCCGGCACCACCGCCACTGCCGCTTCTTCCAGCAGATAGCGACTGAGCGCCACGTCGTCGGGCACCTTCGGACCGAGGTACGCCGAGACATCGGGAAAGCAATAAAACGCACCGTGCGGCTCGACGCAGCGCACATCGGGAATCGCGGACAGCGCGGCATACATCACGCGTCGTCGCGCATCGAACTCTGCGACCATCTTTTCTGTCGGTGCTTGATCGCCAGTCAGCGCCGCCAGCGCCGCATGCTGAGACACCGCCGCCGCGTTGGTCGTCACCTGACCTTGGAGCTTGTCCATCGCTGCAATCAGCGGACGCGGCGCTGCACAAAAGCCAATTCGCCAGCCGGTCATCGCGTAGCTCTTCGAGACACCGTCGATCAGCACGATGCGACCCCACAGCGACGGATCAATCGTCAGCAGCGACACAAAGCGTCCCGGCGCGTAGACCAGCCGTCGGTACAGATCGTCGGTCATCACGATGATCTCGGGATGCTCGCGCAGCAAAAGAACCAGCGCTTGGGCCGTCGTCTCATCGATGACCGCGCCGGTCGGATTGCTCGGGCTACACAGCAGCAAAAGCCGCGTTCGTGGTGTGATCTTGCGACGCAGAAGCTCGATGTTTATCGCAAAGCCTGCGCTCGCATCCGACGGACACAGGATCGGAATGCCGCCCGCGAGTCGCACCAGCTCCGTATGACTGGGCCAAGTCGGCGTCGGAATCAGCACTTCATCGCCATCGTCGATCAAGGCTTGCAGCGCGTTAAACAGACACTGCTTGGCACCCGTCGAGACCATGACCTCGTCGGGACGAATCGCAACACCATGCACCGATGACAAGTCCGCAGCCGCAGCGGCGCGCAGCTCGGCAATGCCACAGACGGGCGTGTAACGACTGGCACCACGCTCAAGCGCCAGCGACGCCGCCGCGCGAATGTGCGCCGGGGTGTCAAAGTCAGGCTCGCCGAGCGTCAGGCTGACGATGTCTTTGCCCGCCGCGACCATGGCTTTGGCACGCGCCGCCACTTCGAGCGTAATCGACGGTACCAGTGCATCGACTCGACGGGAGACTTTCATCAGGGCACATCCTTCGGCTGCGGTGTTTTGACGACCCCGAGCCGCTCACGCAGCGATGCGGGAATCCCAGGCGGAACCATCCAGTCGACATCGCCGCCAAACTGCGCGACTTCTTTGACCAGCGACGAGCTGACGTAGAAATACTGCGCCGCCGTCATCAAGAAGATCGTGTCCACGTCGGGCGCGAGCCGATGGTTCATGTGCGCAAACTGAAACTCGTACTCGAAGTCGGCGAGCGCACGCAGCCCACGCACGACGAAGCGAGCCCCACGCTCTTTGACATACGTGACGAGCAGACCCGAAAACGCATCGACTTCCACCCGCTCGTCAAACGACACCGCGCGCAGGATCTGTTCTCGGCGCTCTTCGACGGTAAACAGTGGCTTTTTGCGGACGTTATCGGCCAGCGCAACGATCACGCGGTCAAACATCTTGAGCGATCGCGACAAGATGTCGATGTGCCCGTTGGTGATCGGATCAAACGAGCCTGGGTAGATGGCGATTCTCTCAGTTGACACGTCGGCAGCTCTCCGTGACCGCGATTTCCGTGAAGTGCAAGAAGCCTCGCAAGCTCTGGCCGGATCCGTCAAGGGGCATGCCACAGCTGCGCACAAGCGAGCTGGGTCGCGATACAACTACGCACATGCAGAAGGCACCGCGCAGTGGGTTTTTGTCGCGATCTCCGCTTCTTTTGCTGGTCGTCGCTTCGTCTTCGGGCTGCGACATCGACATCGGGACGCGCGTGCCGCTGCCGTCGCAGACGCTCGGTCAGGCGGTCTATCGAGAGTCCTGTCAGCGCATCGCGTACACCTCGCAGCTTTCGGAGCTGCAAGCGGGACAGCGTCAGGCTGTCGATGCATCCGGCGTGAGCTATCGTCCGATGTGCAGCGACGGTCAAGCAATCCCTGGCGGTGCGCCGCTGGTGATGACGGCGGTTGCGGCGGTGCGTCCGACGCTGATCTCGGCGATTGATGCAGCGGTGCCCAGGGCGCTGTATGACGACTTCGATCACGCGCTGCGCGGGATGATGCCATCGCTCGAAGGACCACAGCCGGAACAGACCGCGAGGCGCGCGGGACAGCAGCTTGTGTTCCTTTCGCACAGCGACGCGGCGATGGCAGCGATGGCGCGGCTCGGCAGTCGCGAAGGCTTTGTCCCGCGTGAGCGAGCCGGTGGACTGCTGCGTGGCATCTTGGCAACCCCGGGACTGCACGACTCGCTGACGTCGGTGTTGCCGATTGTGGTCGAGTCTTCCGTCGGTGCAAGCGACGCACCCGCTCAAGCGGCGCTGTCCTTGCTGCTACAAGCCAGCCAGCAGGAACTTGCGACGATCCAAGCGGTGCCAAGTCCGCAAGCGCCCGATCGAACCATGAACCTGCTCCAGCGCTGGCTGTTTACCGAGTCAGCGGAGCTTGTGACGCTGCCCGCAGGTCAGCTCTATTCCGCAGCGCGACGCGATCACCGAGGCCTGCCGCTGATTGCCCCAAAGAGCGGCTCGCTGCCTGCGCCGTACGTCGACAAAGACAAAGATGGCTATGCCGATGTCGATGCGAGCGGTCGCTTTGTCGACGCAGCCGCGCAGCCGATCCCGTTTGTGACGCCGTTTCCCAGCTTGAGCCTGTATCAGCAAGACGTAGCGACGGCGCGTGATGGCTTTGGTCGAGCGCTGACCAGCCCAGGTGGCGCGCCGCTTTATGGCTATCAGAACCTCGACGACACGGTGCTTGCGGCGCTGCTGCGTGAGTCCCCCGCGCTGCTTGATGCAAAGCGTGATGTGCTCCAGCTGACCGACGGGCTTTCCGCGCTGCTCGGTCCCAGAACGCTGTCGCACAAGACGTATGGAACCGACACGCTGAGCTATCAAGGCTTTGACAAGACGCAGTCGCCGCTGCTCGACCTGACCTACAGCTACCTGCAGCTTCTGACCTTGTCCGATGGAGCAACTTCCAACGGAAGCGAGCTGATTCGGCTGCTGCGCGCGGTGGAGCTGCTGCTGATCAGCCAAGAGTCGCTGCTGGCACGCACGCTCGACGCCACATCCAAAGCCTTCGACGAAGCGAAGAAGCCTGAGTATGCGACCGCAACGCTCGACGAACGCTCGACGCTGTACGACGACCTGGCACCGATCTTGATTCGACTGCTGCGCGATCCCGACTTGGTCAAGGATGTGCTCGCGTCACTGTCCGATCCAGCGACGGCGGACTTGGGTCAGATCATCGCGCTGCTCTCGACCGATTCCAGCCAGCTGTTCATGAACCAAAACCAGCTGGATACGCGCGGTCAGCCGTCGGATCTCACGTCGGTGATTGGGACGTTTGGCAAGCCAGTGATTCGCACGCTGCCCGACTCAGATGTCGACAAAAATCCAGGCAACTCGCAAAACAACCGATCGATCTTGCAGCGGGTGCTGCACCTGGTTCACGACGCCAACCAAGCGAAGTTTTGCAACAAAGACGGCGCGTTTGTGAACATCAAGATCGTCGTCGACATCAAGGTCGCGGGACCGGCAAAGCCGTGTGCGCTGTTTCAGCTCGACGATCTGGCGCTGTACTACCTGTTGTCGATGGCGGATGACTCGGTGAAGGCGCGCGATCCGTACACCAACTTCATCAACTCGATCGTCGATTCGGGACTGAAGACGCAGACGCAGATTGTCGACGGACTGGGACTGCTCGACAACCTGGTCGGGATTCCAGGCTTTGGCAAATATCCGACGCCCGCGATGCTGGCGCGGCTGCTGTTTACCGAAAACGCCAAGCGCGCGGACTTTTTCAAGACGACGCTCGATCTGGGCGACTGTCTGCCAGCGCGTCCGGGGACGCTGTGCTCGAATCAAAACCTGTCGTGGCAGAAGTACTACGATGGCGCGCTGTTTGGCCTGGAAGCCGTTCACCCTCGCGACGCGGCGGGCAACATCAAGACGGGCGTGAACTTCTACACGGCGTTTCGTCCGATCGTAAATGCGTTTGCCAAGCACGATGAGTGCATCCAGCGAGCGACGAGCGGTGCGTGCCAAAAGACGCGCAACGCCGGACAGATCCTGGTCGACTTCTTTTCGGTCCTGCATCGTCACTGGCCGACGGTCAAGTCAACCTTCTTCGACGCGCCCGGCTATGAGCCGCAGCAGCAGCGCAGTGGTGCGTCACGCTATGAGCCGCTGATTGCCAAGCTGCTGTCGTCGGGAGATCTGTTTGCGTCGCTGCGTGCGTTTGCCCCGATGCTGACGACGCTGCTGGTCGATGATGGCTCGGGACAGCCTGTCTCGACGGTGATTGCCAAGGTGGGACGCTGGCTGCTCGACCCAGAGCTTTCGCGGCTTGCGGGACCGCTCGTCTTCCGTGACGGACGCACCACCGCGCTCCGCAATGATGGCAAGCCGACGTTTTCACCGACGGGCGACCCGGTGGTACTCGATGCCATCTCGGCCTCTGCGGCGGGCGCGGTGACGCCGTATGACCTGCTTTCCGATGCCTATCGACAAAAGCGCCGACGGACGATGCAAGAGCCCGCGCGAGTCGCCAAGTGGCAAGCCGGGATCAGCACGCTCGCCGATCTGTACCTGACGGCGCGACCGGGCAGCACAGCGGGAAGCCATCGGCTGGCGACGCCTCGGCTGCGACCGATCCTGCTGGCGACGATCGATCTGCTCAAAAACCGCGTGTCGGCCCACGGAGCCGCGCAAGATACCCGTCGCTGGGTAAGCGAGTCGCTGTATCCCGACATCGAGCGCGCGCTGACAGGACCGCTGGTTGCTTCGTCGCTGGATCTGGTCGGTTCGATCGCAGCGTCGCAGACCGCCAAGCCGAAGCTCTATCAGCTCTTGTCGTCGATTCTGCGCGATCCCGGTCCCAGCAGTCCCGATGCCCCGCGCTTTGCGTCGCTGCTCTATGCGCTGGCCGATGGTCTGTGGCTGCTCTCCGACGATGGAGATCTGGTGCCCATGATGCAGCCGCTGTCAGGACTGCTCGCGCCGGACATTGGCATCGGCCTTGTGGCGATCTTGCGTCGCGGGCTCTTGACCGATGAAAAGCAGATCCTGCTCCAGGTGGGACAAAACGCGCTCCAGCCCGACGGCAGTGGTCGTCATCCGGCGTTCTATCTGGGCGATGCCATCTCGGAGATCAACCGCAGCCGTGCCGGACAGCCAGGCACACTCGGCCAGGGCTTTACGGCGGCAGACCATCGCGCGCTGTGGTCCACGATCGGCACCTTCCTATCCGATGAGCGACGCGGCGCACGACGCCTGCTGAACGTCATCAGCACCCGCAGCGGAAGCTGATGCCCAAGCTCGCGGGTCACGGGTCACAGCAGATAGACGCCCTGATTCCCCCGCGTGCGCCGCTTGGACGCACAGAAAGGCCCGAACATGACCCTGAATCCCCGCATCGCTCTGTTTGCTGCCCCGCTCTGGCTGGCCACTGGCTGTGACGCAACCACGCCCAGCAACATGAACAGTGGCTTGTGTCAGCTCACCGACGCGACCAGCCCGACCGCCAGCGTGTCCCCCAGCGGCTGCGCCATCTTGAACCGCGACCGCAGCGCCTGCGACGCCGAGCGCAAGGCCGCCGGCTTTTCCGGCTTTTGGCTCAAGTTTTCCTGTCGCGTCAAGCTCGGAAAGACCACCGGCGCGACCCCGTACATTCAGGCCACCGCCGACGGGCTGCCCGACTACAAGAGCAACTACTTTGCCACCACTGATCCTTGCTACGACCCGACGACCGCCAGCGGTCACGTCCACAACCCCAACTCGATCGCCACCAAGAGCTACGTCGTTCAGTTCCCGCTGACCCCGAGCGGCGCGTCCCAGGCCATGACCGGCGCGGTGGTCGGCCTGTCGATAAACGGCGTCCCAGTGTTTGGCAACTTCGCCGCACCGGGCGACGACATCTTCCGCGAGGCCACGACCTTTGACACCTGCGGCGCGCACCCGACGCCCACCAGCGCCTATCACTATCACTCCGAGCCGTATTCCATCTCGTACGACGACTCGAACTTCATTGGCGTGCTGCGCGACGGTTCCCCGATCTATGGACGCCGCGATCCCGATGGCACGCTGCCCACGCTCGACACCACCGGCGGACACACCGGCGTCACCGTCGACAGCCCCAGCGCCCCGATCTACCACTATCACGTCAACGAGCAGACCAGCACCACCACTGGCACCGCCGGACAGAAGCAGTGGTTTTTGACCAAAGGCAGCTATCACGCCGCGCCCGCGCCCTGCACGACCTGCATGTAAGCCCCCACCGAACGCCTGCCTGCCTGCCACCGCAACAATCGCCGACAAACCAGCACGCCCCTTCGGTTACTCTCTGCTATCCAAGCCATGAGCACGCAGAGCCCATCCCCAGCATCCGTGTCCCGTCCCCGATCGAGCGAGCTGTTTGCCCGCGCCAAGCAGCACATTCCCGGTGGCGTAAACTCTCCCGTCCGCGCGTTCCGAGGCGTCGGGGGCGACCCAGTCTTCTTCCAGTCCGCCCAAAAGAGCCGACTCTTCGATGTCGATGGCAACAGCTACATCGACTACGTCGGATCGTGGGGACCGATGATCCTTGGCCATGCCCACCCGCAGGTGCTCGCCGCCATCACCGACGCCGCCCAGCACGGCTGTAGCTTCGGTGCCCCCACCGAGCGCGAGGTCCGCTTCGCCGAGCTTCTGTGCCGCCGCGTCCCGTCCATGGACAAGGTTCGCATGGTGTCGTCCGGCACCGAGGCCACCATGTCCGCGCTGCGCCTGGCCCGTGGCTTTACCGGACGCGCCAAGATCGTCAAGACCGACGGCGCGTATCACGGCCACGCCGACAGCTTGCTCGTGGCCGCTGGCTCGGGCGCGGCCACCTTGGGCCTGCCCGGCACCGCTGGCGTCACCGATGGCGCAGCCCGCGACACCCTGACCGTGCCCTGGAACGACTTCGCTGCCATCGATCGCGTCTTTGCCGATCACCGCAGCCCAAGCGGCCACAGCGAGATCGCCGCCGTCATCATCGAGCCCGTCTGCGGCAACATGGGCTGCGTCCCCCCCGAGCCCGGCTACCTCGAACACCTGCGCACGCTCACCGAAAAGAACGGCACCGTCTTCATCTTCGACGAAGTGATGACCGGCTTCCGGCTGGCGCGCGGCGGTGCCCAGCAGCGCTTTGCCATCCACCCCGACCTCACCTGCCTGGGCAAGATCGTCGGCGGCGGCCTGCCCGCAGCGGCCTACGGGGGTCGCGCCGAGATCATGGACAAGATCGCCCCAGTCGGCCCCGTCTACCAGGCCGGGACGCTGTCGGGCAACCCGCTCGCGGTCGCCGCCGGTCACGCCATGCTCGAGCTGCTCGACGACCAGAGCCTCTACGACCGCCTCGAGCTGATCAGCACCCACCTCGGCACCGAGCTAGCCGCCCAGTGTCAGCGGCTCGGCATCCCGGCGGTGGTCAACCAAGTCGGCTCGATGTTTACGCTGTTTTTCACCGGCCAGCCGGTGCGCAGCTACGACGACGCCAAGCGGTCCGACACCGGGCGCTTTGCCCGCTTCTTCCACGGCATGCTCGCGCGCGGGGTCTACCTGCCGCCCTCGCAGTTTGAAGCGGCGTTTGTCTCCGCAGCCCACAGCGACGAAGACATCGAAGCCACCTTGCGCGCCGCCCGCGACGTGCTCGCCACGCTCTAAGCCCCCAGCCGCCCACGTACCCACGGGTACTTTCAAAGTACCCACGCCTACTTTCAAAGTACCCACGCCTACTTTCAAAGTACCCACGGGTACTCGCAAAGTACTGCCGCGCTACTCGCAGAGTCCCCACCGCTACTCGCAAAGTACCGCCGCGCCACTCGCAGCGTCCCCACGGGTACTCTCAAAGTACCGCCGCGCCACTCGCAGCGTCCCCACGCCGACTTGCCAAGTACCCGCGACCACGCCTCGGACTGGCAATTGACAGGGCCTTGCGACGTTGCGAGCATGGCGCGCATCTCACTACGACCCATAACCACTCGGAAGGAGCGTCGTTACCATGGCTCAAGTCTCGGAAAAGGCCCCCAACTTCACCCTCATCGACAGCGCCCGCAAGCAGGTCTCGCTGTCGGACTTCGCTGGCAAGACCGTCGTGCTGGTGTTCATCCCGGCGGCGTTTACCGGCGTCTGCACCAAAGAGCTGTGCAGCTTTCGGGACTCGATCGCGGCGTTCAACGATGTCGGCGCGACCGTGCTGGCCATCGACGTCGATGCCCCGTTTACCAACGCGGCGTTTGCCGAAAAGAACGGCCTGAACTTCCCGATCCTGTCGGACTACGACCGCAAGGCCGTCCGCGCCTTTGACATCGCGCACGACGACTTCGCGGGCATGGCGGGCTACACCGCGGCCAAGCGCTCGGTGTTCGTGATCGATGGCGAAGGCGTGATCCGCTACGCCTGGGTCGCCCCCAACCCCGGTGTCGAGCCAAGCTACGACGAAGTCAAAGCCGCCGTCGCCGCCCTGCGCTAGTCCCGCCCACCATCCGCCTGCGCTGCCTGGGCTCGTTAGCTCTCAGGCGGCGCTTCCACTGGCAGTAGCTCTTCCCCCAGCCTGGTCAGACACAGCTGTCGCAGCCGCACATGGAGCGGCAAGCCTTCGATGAGAAGCCGCCGCCGCTCGGGGCTATCGGCCTGATCGAGCAGCCGCCGCAACAGGCGCACCGCCCGACGCAGCGAGGCAAGCCCGCTCGACTCATCGCCCTGCGCAAGCTGCACGTCCGCAAGCACCAGCCACGCGCCCGGCGCGTACGGACCGCCATCATCGACCAGCGTCAGCGCCGACACCGCCAGCTCCGCCGCCTGGGCCGCTTCCGGCAGTCGCCCGAGCTGTAGCAGCGCATACGCTCGGTACGAGCTGGGCGATGACATGATCGCGGGCAGCATCTGAAACGCCTCGGTGGTCTCGGCAAACTTCCCCGCCGCCACTTCCCACTCCTGCGATGCCAGGTAGCTAGACCCCAAGATCGCCAGCGCCTGGCCGCGCCGAATCCGGTCTTCGCCCGAGCCCGCAACGATCGATCGCAGCCGGTCGCGAAGCTCGTGCTGGGGACTGCCCGCGCTCATCAAGATGTGGCCCGCGCACTGCACGATGTCGGCGGAATAGCGCAGGTGCGGATCGCCAAGCTGCGCCTCGTGCTCGACGCCCAGTGCCGCCAGTCGCAGCGCCTCGGGTCCGTTGCCCAGGCTGATCTCATTGAGCGCCGCATCGAGCAGCACCATCGTCGCAATCCGCTTCTGGCCAAAGCGCAGATACGTCTCGGTGGCCGACAAGAGCAGCGCTTGGGCGGAAAACTGCCGCTCCGACAGCAGCATATCCAGCGCCGACTGCGCCCGCTGCCACGCCGCGTGATACATCGGCCACTGCGGGTCGCCTTCTTGCATGTCACAGACGGCGCGCATCTGCGCAAGCGTCTGCTGCGCCTTGTCACGCATCGCCAGATACGCATAGAGCTGCGCCGTCGTCGAAGCAAACTCCTGAAAGTACCAAGCGGCATCGGGCTGCGGCAGCTTGCCGTCGAAGTCGCGCAGGACTTCCATCACCACATCCATCTGTCCCGACAGCGTCGCCGCCCCCAAGACCCCGAGCAGCGACCAGTAATAGACGCGACTGCCCGGTGCCGACAGCGAGATGGCCTCGCGAGAGCGCGCAAGTGCATCGGCCAAGCGATTGCTAAACAGACAGAGCTGGCCTTGCAGACAGCGCACCGCGCCGAGCGATTCCCCCGTCGCTCCACAGCGCAGCGCCGCTTCACACATCTGCTCGGTGCGATCGAGTCCGCCCCGCTGCCAAAAGTGAACCGCCGCCAAGATGTAGTGCTCGGTGGCGCAGCCTGGATCGGCCCCCAGCTCGAAGTGATGCGCGAGCACCGCGTGATCCGTCTCTCCCATCTGGATCAGATACTCGGCGCACAGGCGATGACCGAGCTTGCGATCTTCGTCGGTGAGCAGGCTGTACGCGGCTTCCCGCAGCAGCGAGTGACGGATGATGTACTCGACTTCGCCAAGGTAGCGGCTGTCGCGGTGGCGCTCGATGATCTCGGCGTCGTGAAGCTCGCGCAGGACTTGATCGATCAGCTCGACCTCGGTGCCCTGGCTGCCGTGTCCCAGCAGCGACTGCACCCCGCCACGATAAAAGGTATCGCCGAAGATGCTGGCCACCCGCAGCACGCGCCGCTGCTCGGTGCCCAGCCTGCCAATCCGCGCCTGGAGCATCGCCAGCACGGTGCTGCTCGGTCTTTCCTTCGGCAAAGGCGCGAATCAGCTCTTCCAGGTACAGCGCGTTGCCAGCGGCTTGCTCGACGATGCGCTGGATCGACTGCGAGGGCACCTTGCTGCCCAAGATGTTCTGCACCAGGCGCTCGCTCGCTCGCTTGCCGAGCCCGCCCAGATACAGCTCTTGCAGCCCACGATCCTTGCCAAGCTTGGGCAGGCGGCTCTCAAACTCCGGTCGCGCCAGGGCCAGCACCATAAACGGCGAGTCCGGCAGCGTCCGCAGCGCCACTTCCGTCAGCTCAATGCTCTGCGGATCGCCCCACTGAAGGTCTTCCAGCACCAGCACCACCGGCTGCTGCGCACACAGCCCGCGCAGAAAGTCACTGACCGCCAGCGAGCACTGCTCAAACAGCTGCCGCGCATCGAGCCGCGCCGCATGCAGCGGCGGATGCTTATCAACCGACGGCGACAGCCCGGCCAGCTCGGCCAGAAACACCGTCACCCGCATCACGTCCTGCGAGGGCACCACCGCAGCCACTTGCTGCGCTAGTCGTGCAAACGCTTGCTCCGGTGACGCGCCGTCGAGCCGACCGCTGAGCCCTCGCAGCACCGCCGACCACAGACCATAGGGCGCACCGGGATTCATCGCATCGCAGCGTCCGAACAGCACCGTCACTTGCGTGCCCGCACTGACTGCTCGTCGCAGAAACTCGTGACGCAGCCGCGACTTGCCCATGCCCGCCGGAGCGACCACCAGTGCCACGCGCGGCGTCGACTCTTCGATGCACGTTGTCAGCACCGCCGACAGCGCCAGAAGCTCCTGCTCGCGACCGACACACGGCGTTGGCTTGCCGAGCAGCTTGCGCGACTCATCGATCGACAGCCGCTCCCCGAGCAGCGCGTAGGCGTGAACGTGCAGCCGCACCACTTCAAACCGACTGTCGAGCAGGCCCGCCGTCAGCTCATCAAGCAGCACCGAGTGCCGACCACCGCCCGTCGTCCGCTGACGCAGCAGCCGCGCCGCGCGCTCCACCGCTTCACCGACCGGGAGATCGCCCGCCAGCATCCCTTTTCCCGTCGCAATCGCGATCACCGCATCGGCCCAGCGCTCGTGAATCAGCAGCGCCGCCCGCGCCGCCCGTGCCGCCAGATCCGTCGCCGCGCCGCCCCCCAGCTGATGCAGCGTCCCCAAAAGCGAGCCATCGGCCAGCTGCTCTAGCACAAGTCCCGACGGTGAAAGCAGCGCCCGCAGCGAGTCGAGTCGCGCCTTTTGCGCCGCATCATCGGCCAGCGCCAGCGTAGCAATCGACGACACCTCGGACACATCGCTCACCAAAAACACGCTGACCAGCTGCTGCTCGCTTGCCCGAATCGACGGCGACAGCGGCACGCGATCCGATGACGGACCTTGCATCGTCGGCAGCTCTGGCAGCGCCAGCAGCTCCGACAGCACCGCACCGGCACTTGGCAGTCGCTGCGTCGGATCTTTGTGCAGCATCTTTTGCAGAAGCTGCTCCAGCGCGGGTGGCAGCTCCGGTCGCAGCGAGCGCAGCGGCGGCGCTTCCTCGAACAAGATCTTGGCCAGCACCGCGGCAACGTGGGCGGCCACAAACGGCGGTGCGCCGGTCAGACACTCATGGAAGACACAGCCGAGCGAAAAGATGTCTGCCGACAGCGACAGCTGCGACTGACCGCGCGCTTGCTCAGGTGCCATGTACTCGGGCGTACCAACGATCGCGCCGGTTCGCGTCATCGCTGCCGAGTGCCGTCCAAAGCCCCGTCGCGCAATGCCAAAGTCGAGCAGCACCGCCTTGCTCGGCTCCCCGTCGACCAAAAACAAGTTGCTTGGCTTGATGTCGCGATGCACCACGCCACGCTGGTGAGCGACGGACAAGGCTTCGGCGACGCGACGCGCAAGCTGAAGTGTCTCTTTTAGGTTCAGCCCACCGTGACGCAGCCGCTCGGCCAGATCGTGTCCCGACAGCCACTGCATCGCCAAAAACGGACTGCCTCCGTCGAGATGCCCGTGTGAGACATACCCGACAATGCCCGGATGCGACAGCTCGGCCAACAGCAGCGCTTCCCGCGTGAACCGCACTTTGTCGGCACCGTCGAACAGGACCTTCAGCGCCACCGGCTGCCCGGTCCATCTGTCATAGGCACGATAGACCGCGCCCATTCCCCCGCTGCCCGCTAGCCGCTCGACTTCGAACCGCTCCGCGACCACGCTACCGGGCGTTAGCTCTTGTAGCATGGAGCGATTTTAGGGTCGGGTTGAGAAGGACTCTAGGCGCTTGTTCAGACGCACACGTCGCACCCACACAAATCGCCAGCGAATCCGCGCACTTGGCTCGACTGTGATGAAGTGTGAAACAGTCGAAATCAGCCCACCGCGCTACGAAATCTGCGCGATCAGCAGGGTGATGTCGTCTTTGCGAGGCTTGTCCGCGTAAAACTGCGCCGCTTGCGCCATCAGCGCGTCACGCATCGCCGCCGGAGCCAGCTCACCCGTCTGACCGATCACCTGACGGAGCCGCTTTTCGCCAAACTCTTCGTTGCTTGGGCTCTCGCACTCGATGAGTCCGTCGGTAAAGAACACGATCTTGTCGCCGGGACGAAGCTGCTGCGAGCTTTCGCTGAAGGTCGATTCCGGCACGTCACCCAAGCGATTGCCACGCGACATCAGCACCGTAAACGGCGACTCGCCTTCCTTGAGCGTGCTCGGCTGACGATACAGATACGGGAAGTTGTGACCCGCGTTGGCGTAGGTGATGGCGCGCGTCTTCTGATCGATCACGCAGGCGAAGCAGGTCATGACGAACTTGCGACGAGCGCTCTCGTAGATCGCGTGGTTCATGATCTCCAAGATGCGCGACGAGGTAATTCGTTCCCCTTCGAGCGCACGACCGACATCGCACGCCGCTTTCGCCGCCGCCGTGATCATCGCCGCTGGAACGCCGTGTCCCGTCACGTCGCCGATGATGAGCAGCACCTTGTCGCCCGGCAGATCGTAGACCGCCCACCAGTCGCCTCCGCACTGCGTCGCGGGCTGGAAGTGACCGACGACTTGCAACGGACCGCGCTGAATCACTTCCGAGCTAGGAACCAGCGTCTCTTGAATCGTGCGCGCCAGCTCCAGCTCTTTTTCCAGCACAGCCTTGGCCGCCGTCTCTTCGAGCAGCACTTGCAGCCGGTCGGCCATGTAGTTGAAGTTTTCCGCCAGCATGCCGATCTCGTCGGTGGACTGAATCTCGACACGCGTCGTCAGATCACCGCGCGCAATCTGATCGGCGCGCAGCGCAAGCTGCTGAATCGGCCTGGTGATGCGCAAGCTCTGAAACACCGAGATGCCCGCCGCCAGCACCAGGAACACCAAACCGAGCACCGAGACCTGAACCATAAAGGACTGTCCCTGTGCCAGCTTGTACTCATCGATCGAGCGAAGCTGGTTCTTCAGCGACGCCATGCTGTAGATGACCACCAGCGTGCCGAACTTTTTGCCCTGATCCGTCACCACCGGACGAGCAAACACCCGCCGCGTGTCTTTTTGACCGCCTTGCTCGGCTTCGATCGTCTTTTCGAGCGGCTTGGTCAGCTTTTCCAGCTCCGGCCCGAGCACCGGATCGACCTCGGTGATCTTCTTTTCGGCATCGTTCCAGCGCTCATCGCTGTGCGCCGCCACGTAGCCGGTGTCGCTGATCACGTACAGCGCCGTCACATCCGGGTCGGTCTTCGCAGCTTTGGGCACAAACGTCTTCAAGCTGCTGTAGTCCGACTGAATCAGCGCCGCACGGGCACTCTCGGACATCGCCGCCGTCAGCGTCTGGGCGCGAGCACCCAGCGCGGAGTCGTACGCCTCGGACAGCTTCTGAGCGGCTTCATCAAACGCTCGTCTTCCGTAGTACGTACTGGTCAGCCCGAGCAGGGCCGTAATGAACATGATCAGCACCAGTGTGGTGGAGATCATCTTGACGCTAATCGACGCACCGCGCTGGCTCGGCATTACCCCGAGTCTACGCACCCTTGCCCCGCCGGTCAATCCTCGCTACGATCGCGCGTATGCACCCAGCCTTGGAGCGGTTCATCCAGCAGTTTAAGGCGACCTCGGATGTCGTCATCGATAGCTGGTTCATCTGCGACAGCGATCGGAACATCGTCGATTACAATCGCGCGTTCTTTTCGCTGTTTCCTCGGCCCGAAGCGCGTCAGCTCAAGGCCAAAAAGTGCCACGAGGTGATGCGCCTGACGATCTGCCAAGAGCGCTGCATTGCCCAGCAGTGCTGGCGCGAAGGTCGTCAGGTTCGTCTCGACGAGATCGATGGCAAGCCCGTCGGTCAGCCCGATGATGCGCCGCCGCGACGGTATGTGCTGTCGTCGATTCCGATCCTCGATGAAAACAATCGTCCCGTCGGAGCGCTAGAGATTCAGCGCGATGTGACCGACGAAGCACTGGTGCAAGACAAGTACAAAAAGATGCTCGAAAACGAAGCCCGTGAGCGCGAGCGTCTGTCGACGCAGATTCGCACCCGGACACGCGAGCTGTACGAGTCGAACCAGCTCCTGCTCAAAGCGCAGAGCGAGCTGGTGCAACAGAAAAAGGGTCTCGCGTTCTAAGTCACCGTCGTGACAAAGCGAATGCCGCGCACCGCGATCCTGTGCGGACTGGGCTTTGGCGACGAAGGCAAAGGCAGCTTCGTCGATGCGTGGGCTCATCGGCACGATCGAGCGCCGCTCGTGGTTCGCTACAACGGCGGTCCGCAGGCTGCGCATCATGTCGTTCGTCCTGACGGAGCCGTTCACTGCTTTGCGCAGCTTGGCTCCGGCATGTTTCGGCCCGATGCCTCGACGCTGCTGTCGCAGTTCATGCTGATTGAGCCGCTGCTGCTTCTCAAAGAAGCGCTTCAGCTTTCGTCGCTGGGTGTGCCACAGCCGCTTGCGCGAGTGATCATCTCCCGTCGCTGTGTGGTGGTGACACCGTTTCATCGGCTGCTCGGACGACTGCGCGAGCTTGTGCGAGGAAGTGCTCGTCACGGAAGCTGCGGTCTTGGCGTCGGTCAAGCCTGGCTCGATAGTCAAAATCCGAGTGTTCCATCGCTGCGTATTCACGATCTGACCGATCCTGCGACGCTGGCATCAAAGCTGCGCTTTTTGCAGCTCGTCAAAGTCGATCAAGCCGAGCAGCTTCTCGACGGAATGAGCCAGCCCATTTCGCCGGAGTGTCACGCCATCTTGGCTGAGCTTCAGCAGCGCAGCACCGTCGCACAGCTCTGTGAAGGCTATGATCACTTTCGCACATCAGGCGTTCTCTTCGACGACGGCAGCGAGCTTTCCCGACTTCTGTCCGACGAAGATCAGCCGATCCTGTTTGAAGGCGCGCAGGGAGCACTGCTCGACGCGACCTTTGGTTTTTTTCCGTTTGTGACGCCAAGCTGTACGCGCTTTGACAATGCGCTCGCGCTCTTGTCGGGACGGCCTGCGCAGCGGATTGGGCTTGTCCGTGCGTATGCGACGAG
>WBZX01000797.1_pt1 | contig 26655 bp, 20 predicted proteins | sample 5204211 | NCBI WGS metagenome assembly WBZX01 (sample SAMN12344362, study PRJNA552823) | activated sludge metagenome | biome: Activated sludge suspended growth; feature: Nitrification reactor; material: Wastewater; isolation source: activated sludge from nitrification reactor of wastewater... | reverse complement strand
TTGAACATAGCACTCTTTGTGCCAGTCTGCTGCTGCCGGCGAAAGGCACCCGCGACACGCCCCACAGCGGATGAAAAAAGGAGAAAAAGCGCAAGCCGTCCGGAAATCGGACGCGCGACGGGAGTCGCGAGGGAAAGAAAAAAACGGGGGCTTCCAGCGGTCGAGGTTCCGAGGAGAGGGAGGGATACCTCACTGGATACAGCGTGCCCCCAAAAAAGCCAGTGCCCGCCAGACCAGGCTTACCGGCTACAGCAAGGCCACGATGAAATCGGCTTCGGTGTTGTCGCGCACATCGTCGAGGGTCGTGTCGGGCGCCAGATCGACCAGCGCCAGCCCCTCGGTGCGCACTTCGAACACGCACAGATCGGTGACGATCATGTTCACCACGCCCGCCCCGGTCAGCGGCAGGCTGCATTCGCGGACGATCTTGGCCTCGCCCTTGGCGGTGTGCTCCATGATCACCACCACCCGGCCGACGCCCGCCACGAGGTCCATCGCCCCACCGATGCCCTTGATCATCTTGCCGGGCACCGCCCAGTTGGCCAGATCGCCCTTTGCCGACACCTGCAGCGCGCCCAGCATCGACAGCTGGATGTGGCCGCCGCGGATCATGCCGAACGACGCCGCGCTGTCGAAGAAGCTCGTCGTCGGCAGCGTCGTGATGGTCTGCTTGCCGGCGTTGATGAGATCGGCGTCCTCCTCGCCTTCCCACGGGAAGGGGCCCATCCCGAGCATGCCGTTCTCGCTCTGCAGCTGGATCGACATGCCCGGCGGCACATGGTTGGCCACCAGGGTCGGGATGCCGATCCCGAGGTTCACGTAATAACCGTCACGCAGTTCGCGGGCGGCGCGGGCCGCCATCTGATCACGGGTCCAGGGCATTGCTCATTCCTCCACGGCGGCAACGCGACGGCGCACCGTCCGCTGCTCGATGCGTTTGTCCAGCGTATCCAGCTTGACCAGCCGATCGACGAAGATGCCCGGCGTGACGATGTGGTCGGGATCGATCTGGCCGGGCTCCAGCAAGGTTTCCACCTCGGCGACGGTCAGCGCTGCCGCCGAGGCCATCATCGGATTGAAATTGCGGGCGGTCATGCGATAGACCAGATTGCCCTCGGTATCGCCCTTCCACGCATGCACCAGCGCCAGATCGGCGCGCAGGCCGCGCTCCTGCAGGTAGAGCTTGCCGTCGAACTCGGCCTGCGGCTTGCCGGCGGCGATCACGGTGCCCACTCCGGTACGGGTGTAGAAGGCCGGAATGCCCGCACCGCCCGCGCGGATGCGCTCGGCCAGCGTGCCCTGCGGATTGAACTCCACCTCCACCTCGCCGGCCATGTACTGCCGGGCGAACTGGGCGTTTTCGCCGGCGTACGAGCAGATCAACTTGCGCACCTGACGGGTGTTGAACAGCTTGCCCAGCCCCAGCCCTTCGGCACCCGGATTGTTGGAGATGATCGTCAGCCCGCGCACCCCGGATGCCAGCACCACGTCGATCAGCGCCGCCGGAATGCCGCACAACCCGAACCCGCCGGACATGATCGTCATGTCGTCGTGCAACACGCCGGCCAGTGCTTCGGCCGCCGTCGAATAGAACTTTCTCACCGACACCTCGCGTCCTCCCTGTTCCATAAACTGTCTCTCGGATTTCAACCACCGGCCGGCGCAATTGCGATGCGCGGCCGGTTTCGTGTGAAAACGAATTACGCAAGAGCAATGCCAGAACATCCATCCTGTTGATCCGGCAGGATTAAGCCGATTTCTCGGGCCGCGCTCTGAAAAAACACCGTCCTGATAGCGGTCGGCCGCGCCGGGAGTGTGTTCGAAATGCGTTCGGAATCCGGGCACGATTATCCGACGCGCGTTCCGGCCGAAGCGGGCCGGCCACAGCGGAGCGGCCGCCGGGTGGCATCCCTCGGCCTATTCCGGCGGCGCCGCGTCGACCATCCGGCGCAATGCCGTCTTCAGCACTTTTCCGTAGTTGTTCTTCGGCAGCGACCCGACGATGCGGTATTCCTTCGGCCGCTTGAAGCGCGCCATGTGCGTCAGGCAATGCCGGTCCAGCTCATCCGCCCCGACGCCGCCGGCCCCCTCCTCCAGCACCACGAAGGCCACCACGCACTCGCCCCAGTCGGCATCCCGACGGCCGATCACCGACACCTCGCGCACCGCCGGATGGGCGATCAGAACCTCCTCGACTTCCCGCGGGTAGATGTTGGAGCCGCCGGAAATGATCAGATCCTTCGAGCGGTCCTTGAGGGTGACGAAGCCGTGGAAGTCCATCGAGCCCATGTCGCCGGTCCACAGCCAGCCGTCACGCAGCGCGGCGGCGCTCGCCGCCGGGTTGCCCCAGTAGCCGGACATCACGGTATCGCCACGCACCACCACCTCGCCCACCTCGTCGTTGGCGAGGGTGCGCCCCTGCGCATCGACGATGCGCACATCGACCAGCGCCTGCGCGACGCCCACCGAAGCCAGACGCGACGCCCACGCCGGATCGGAACGGTCGGCCAGCACCGCCCGCGACAGCGCGGTGATGGTCATCGGCGACTCGCCCTGGCCATAGATCTGCACGAAGCGCGGCCCCATCACGTCGAGCGCGGTGTGGATGTCGCCGGCGTACATCGGCCCGCCGCCGTAAATGATGGTCTGGAAGCCGGACGGATCGGCAGCGTCGGCCTTGACCCGCTCGACGAGCCGCCGGACCATCGTCGGCGCAGCGAACAAGGCCAGCCGCCCGATGCGCCGCGACAGGCCGACCAGCTCGTCCGGCTCGAAGCCGCCCGACTCCGGAATGACGTGGCGGCAGCCCCGCAGCGTATACGGAAAACCGTATAGCCCGGCGCCGTGCGACAACGGCGCCGCATACACCACCGCGTCGTCGGCCGACACCGGGTCCACATCGGTGAAGAAACACGCGGTCATCGCCAGCAGGTTGCGATGACTGAGCATCACCCCCTTCGGCCGGCCGGTGGTGCCCGAGGTGTAGAACAACCACGCCAGATCGTCCGGCGCCCGCGCCTGCACCGGGATCGCCAGCGCCGACACGGCGCGCAGGTAGTGGCCGTCGCCCGGCACCAGCAAGGGCTGCGCGGCATCGGCGCGGTTCAGCAGCGCACCGAGATCGCCCGCCAGCTCCGGCGACGCGCAGACCAGCCGGGCCCCGGCGTCGTCGATGATCCACGCCGCCTCGCGCGGATGCAGCTTGGCATTGATCGGCACCGCCACCAGCCCGGCCCACAGCACGCCGTAAAGGCATTCGAGGTATTCGGGGCAGTTGTTCATGAAGATCGCCACCCGCTCGCCGGCCTCGAGCCCCATGTTCTGCCGCAGGTAGCCCGCCAGCCGGGCCGACCGGGCCGCCAGCGCGGCATAGGTGTGCACGCCGCGCGCGCCGACGAACAGCGCCGGCCGCTCCGGAAAGGTTCGCGCGGTGCGCGCAAGGATCTGGGCCAGGTTCATCGCGCGCGCTCCAGAATGCTCACGTAACTGGCCACCGCCGCGCCGCCCATGTTGAACACGCCGCCCAGCGCCGCCCCCGGCACCTGCATCGCGCCCGCCTCGCCGGCCAGTTGCATCGCCGCCAGCACGTGCATCGAAACGCCGGTCGCGCCGATCGGATGGCCCTTGGCCTTCAGCCCGCCGGACGGATTGACCGGCAGCGCACCGCCGGGATAGACCGTGCCGTCGGCCAGCCGGTCGGCGCCGCGGCCCGGCGCGGCAAGGCCCATCGCCTCGTAGCTGAGCAGTTCGGCGATGGTGAAGCAGTCGTGCACCTCGGCGAAGGACAGATCGGCCAGCCCGCAGCCGGCGCCGGCCAGCGCCGCCGCCCACGCACGGCGCGGCCCCTCGAAATCCAGCAGAGTGCGGCGGGACAGCGGCAGGAAGTCATTCACCTGGCTGCGGGCACGCATGCGGATGGCCCGCCGCGCGTTGCCGATCAGCGCTTCGTCGGCCAGCACCAGCGCCGCCGCACCGTCGGAAACCAGCGAGCAGTCGGTCTTGCGCAGCGGGCCGGCAATGCGCGGATTGCGCTCCGATTCGGTGTTGCAGAACGCAAAACCGAGATCCTTGCGCATGTGCGCCCACGGGTTGCGGACACCGTTGGCGTGGTTCTTGGCGGCGATCCGCGCCAGCGTCGCCGCATGCTCGCCGTGACGCTCGAAATAGGCGCTCGCCAGCTCGCCGAAGAGCCCCGGAAAGGTCATGCCGCGGGCGGCTTCCTCACGCACGTAGGAGGCGCAGCCGAGGATGCGCGTCACCTCCGGCCCCGCGACGGCGGTCATCTTCTCGGCGCCGACCACCAGCGCGAAGCCCGCGCGGCCGGCTTCGATCGCATCGCAGGCGGCGAAAACCGCGGCGGCGCCGGACGCGCAGGCGTTCTCGACCCGCGTCGCCGGACACCAGCGCAGGCCCGGGTCGGCCTGCAGCACCAGCGACGCGCAGAAAATGTCCGGCACGAAGCCGCCGTTGAGCTGGCCCAGCCAGATGCCGTCCACGTCGGCCGCGTCGAGCGCCGCATCGGCGAGCGCATCGCGGCTCACCGTGGCGATCAGCGCTTCCAGATCCATGTCGTCCAGCCGTCCGAAGGGGGTATGCGCCCACCCGATGATACAAACGCCCATGTCGTCTCCTTTTCGATTGTGGCGGCAGCCCTGCCGGCACCGCCGTGGGGAGCGTGGCAAACCCCGTGCCAGTGATCCGGCGCCCGGCGCACCGGACAAGCCCTTGAATCGGCGCCACAAATGCCGGCCGCCCGGCGAACTCGACGCCGCACCGGCCGGATTCCGGACGCCACCCCGCCCGTTCGCGACTGCTTACCGGACAGCGCCGCCGCCGCCCGGCGGCCTCCACCGCCGCGGCGCGCCGGCCGCCGCGCGCCCTCCCGCCCGCAGCGCCAACGTGGCACGCCCCTTGCCACACTCCGGCCAACGACCCGCGGCGCTCGCGTGCCGCCCCCGATACCCCGACCGGAGCCTTCCATGCCCACCGCCCTCCCCGTCGACCGCATCCCGGTCAGCCTGCTGACCGGCTTTCTCGGCGCCGGCAAGACGACCCTCCTCAACGCGCTGATGCGCGATCCGGCGATGGCCGACACCGCGCTGCTGATCAACGAATTCGGTGAAGTCGGCATCGACCACCATCTGGTCGACAAGATCGACGACAACACCGTGCTGCTCGACTCCGGCTGCGTGTGCTGCAGCGTGCAGGGCGATCTGGTGAAGGCGCTGAAGCAGCTCCACCAGCGCATTTCGAAGCGCGAGATTGCACCCATCCGGCGGATCGTCATCGAAACCACCGGGCTCGCCGACCCGGTGCCGGTGATCTACACGCTGATGGAAGAACGCTTCGTCGCCGCGCGCTTCGTTTGCGACGGCGTGCTCACGGTGGTCGACGCCACCCACGGCCTCGCCCAGCTCGAGCGCCACCGCGAGGCGGTGCGTCAGGTGGCGATGGCCGACCGGCTGCTCGTCAGCAAAGGCGATCTGGCCGACTCGGCCAGCCGTGCCCGCCTCGACGCCCGCCTCGACACCCTCAACCCCGGCGCGCCGCGCCTCGACGTGCGCCACGGCCACATCGCTGCGGAGCAGCTGTTCGGCAGCGGCATCTACGCGCCGGCCGGCAAGCTGCCGGACGTCGCGGCGTGGCTGGGCGAGGAGCGCAGCCGCGACGAGGAGGCCCGCGCCGCCGCCGCCACCGCCCCGCGCCAATGGAAGCCGGGTGCGACAACGCATCCGGCGCGGCACGCCGCCCGCCACGACGGTTCGGTAGCGAGCTTCGTGGTGGATTTCGCGGCGCCGGTGCCGTGGTTCGGCTTCGCGCTGGCGATGGGCCGCATTCTCCACGCGCACGGCCCGCAACTGCTGCGCGTCAAGGGCCTGCTGAACGTCGCCGGCGAGCCCCGCCCGCGGGTCATCCAGTGCGTGCAGAGCGTCGCCTACCCGCCCGTCACGCTGCCGCGCTGGCCCGACGGCGGCCCCTTCGACGACCGCCGCGGGCGCCTCGTGTTCATCGCCCGCGACCTCGACGCGGCGGCCGTCGACGCCGTGCGCCACAGCCTCGCCCACCTCCCCGGCGACGCCGCGGCGATCCGCAGCAGCGCAGCGACGCCGCTGCTCCCGACCCGCTGCTGGTTCAACGAGCGCGTCGCAGCCGGCACGCCGGGCAGCCTCCAGCTCGACGGCTGGGTCATCCAGGCCCGGCGTCTCGGCCGGCGCGCCGCCGCCAGCTGATTTCCGGACGCGGCGTCCGGAAGCCGCTCGCCCCGTCAGCGCCTGCCAGCGCCGCTTTCCTTTCAAACCAAAGGCTTGGCGGCGCAGCGCGGGGCACTTCCGGATGGCATGGAGCGTGCTCAGTGGAAACACCCGCCGCCGCACCGCGATGGCGGGAGCGAAAACCATCAACCGATTGGAGACACCACCCATGAAGGCACTTGTTTACGGCGGCCCCGGCAAAAAAACCCTCGAAGAACGGGCCAAGCCCGAGTTGAAGGACGCCACCGACGCGCTCGTCCGCATCACCAAGACCACCATCTGCGGCACCGATCTGCACATCCTCAAGGGCGACGTGCCCACCGTCCAGCCGGGCACCGTGCTCGGCCACGAAGGCGTCGGCGTCGTCGAAGCGGTCGGCAGCGGCGTGACCACTTTCAAGGCCGGCGACCGGGTGCTGATCTCGTGCATCACCAGTTGCGGCAAATGCGAGTTCTGCCGCAAGGGCATGTATTCGCATTGCACCACCGGCGGCTGGCAGCTCGGTCATCTGATCGACGGCACGCAGGCCGAATACGTGCGCGTGCCGCACGCCGACACCAGTCTCTACCCGATCCCGGCCGATGCCGACGAAGAGGCGCTGGTGATGCTCAGCGACATCCTGCCCACCGGCTTCGAGTGCGGCGTGCTCAACGGCAAGGTGCAGCCGGGCAGCACGGTGGCCATCGTCGGCGCCGGCCCGGTCGGCCTGGCCGCGCTGCTCACCGCGCAGTTCTATTCGCCGGCCCGCATCATCGTGGTCGACCTCGACGACAACCGCCTCGATGTGGCGAAACGCTTTGGCGCCAGCGATGTGGTCAATAGCGCCGACGGCAAGGCCGCCGAGGCGGTCAAGGCGCTCACCGACGGACGCGGCGTGGATACCGCGATCGAGGCGGTAGGCATCCCCGCCACCTTCACGGTGTGCGAGAACATCGTCGCGGCCGGCGGCACCATCGCCAACGTGGGCGTGCACGGCACCAAGGTCGACCTGCACCTCGAAACCCTGTGGGCCCACAACATTTCGATCACCACCCGGCTGGTCGATACCGCCACCACCGGCATGCTGCTGAAAACCGTGCAGGCCAAAAAGCTCGATCCATCGGTGCTGATCACCCACCGCTACACGCTCGAAGAGGCGCTCGACGCTTACGCGACTTTCGCCAGCGCAGCGACCAGTAAAGCCCTCAAGGTCGTCATCTCGGCCTGATCTGCGTCGCCCGGCGGTGCCGCGGCAAGCCGGCGGCACCGCTGCGGTTTCAATCGCGCGGCCGGTTGCCGACATTCATCCGGCGATAGCGGCTCGCGACGCCGGTGCAATCCATATTGGCATCGTGACAGCGACGATCCGCACCGCGTACGCACTAAACGTCGCGCGATAGTCGCTATTCCTGTCGGATAGTCGCTACTACAACCCGGATAGTCGCTGCGCCAACCCGTATAGTCGCTATCCGGTCCGGATAGCTGCTATCCGCGCCGGTGCAGTTACTATGCACGGCCGGATACCGACTATCACCCGCCGGTTACGCACACGCGCGCGACCGGACGCGACTCCCGCACCGTGCGCAGCCGCTATCCGCCGCCCGATACGCACACCGTGCCACCGGTAGCGCCCGCGCGCCGGGGCGGAGTCATTCGCCCCTGCGCGGGATGCCGTTCGGCGCTTGCCAAACGGCATCATGCCCGGCGCTCAGAAGGCGTGACTGATGCCGATGTCCATGCCACGCGTACCGTAGCCGCCCGCCGGCGAGCCGGTGCCACCGGAATCCACCGCGGTGCGCGCCGGGTTGGGCTGGATCGAACAGATGCCGTTGGCGCTGTTGTTGATCTTCGCCACGTCGGCATAGATGAAGGTGCTGCGCTCGGAAAGGTAATACACGCCGCCGATACCCCACTTGCGGCAGCTCGCGTCGAGCGCTGTCTTGTCGTCGAGCGCCACATAGGAGGCGCGCAGCCGGGCCTTGTCGCCGAACACCGGCGCCGACGCGCCGACCATCCAGCTGCGGTGGTTCAGCAAGGCATTGAAGGTGGCAAAAGTGCCGTCGAAGATGTCCTTGTAGTTGTCGGTCTTGATGCTCTCCCAGTAGCCGTGCAGCTTGACCGGGCCGAAGTCGTAGGCAGCGCCGGCGGCCAGGATGTTGAGCTTGTGCTCCTCGCTGCCCTTGGCCTGCAACTGCTCGATGTCCAGCGTCAGATCCAGCCCGCCTTTCGCATACGACGGGATGAAGGCCCACAGGCGCCCGTCGCCCTTGTTGCCGGGGCTCTCCTGCCCGACCAGACTGGTGGTGTAGGCAGCCAGAAAGGACAGCCCGTTCCACATCGGCGAGATGTAGGCCACCGCGTTGTCGGCGCGGGTGCCGTGCACCTGGATCGACGCCATATTGGCCACCGTGCCGTTGGCAAAGGGGTCGTACTTGCCGGCCACGCTGTAGCGCCCGCCGTCGATGCGGCCCATCACCACCGTGCCGAGATCGCCGCTGAGGCCGACGAAGGACTTGCGGCGGAAGACGCTGTTGCCCTCCTTGTCGCTCAGTGTGGATTTGCCGTCGTCGATGGCGATGCCGGCTTCGAGCTGGAACAGCGCGGTCATGCCGTTGCGCAGCGTGCGCGAGCCCTTGAAACCGATCCGGCTTTCGGATTCGAGGCCGCTGGCGAGTTCCGATTTGTGGCCGGAAAAAGCGGTGCCGGCCTGCGCCGCGTAGGCGCCGCCGGTGCCGCTGCGGCTGAGCAGGCCGCCGTCGAGGATGCCGTAGATCGTCAGCTTGCCGGTGTCGCCGTCGACAAGAGTAAAGCCCTCCGCCGCTGAAGCGGCCGGCACGCAGAGCGGGGAAAGCAGCGCGCACAGCACGGCCGCGGCGCGGTAAGACGCATGGATTCGGGTATTCATGGTGGATTCCTGATTGTGGATGCGGGGACAGCCGGACGCAGCGCGGCCCGGCCAGCGCGGAGCGGCGTTCCGCGGTTCAGTCGAAGCGGATGACCGGCTTGATGATTCCGTCGGCCTTGGTGGTCATCATGTCGAGCGCCTTCCCGATCTCCGAGAAGTGGAAACGATGGGTGGTGAGCCGGGTCGGATCGACGCGGCCGCGCTCGATCAGGCGCCCCATGCGCGCTCGTCCGCCGGGGCCCAGCACGCGATCGCGCAGTTCGCCCAGCATCACCGGCGCCTTCATTGTTGTTGTCATTGCAAGCCTCCATCCCTTTCTTGTTTGGGTGACGGGCAGGCGATCCGCTCGCCCTTGCCGCACCGCTGATTCGAACCAAGGACTTTTCAATCGGCGAAAAGCCGTCGGGGAATCAGCAAGGGACATGCCAATTGGCAGAAACGGCGCGGCGGCCGGGCGTGGCGCGTCAATCCGCGGCTCCGGAGGGGATTCGGCGTCGAGACAACCATCGATTTCCAGACGCTGGCGTACGCCGGCGTACGCATTTCAGACGCGGCGGCCGCCGAAGCGGACTATTATTCGGCTGTGTAAGCGCAGGCCGCCGCGGTCTGGCTCACGCCCGCTGTTCAGCGTGTTCACCGCCGACGACACGCTATTTCGGATCACGACAAGCCCATGCACCGCCGCCAGCCCACGCATTCGCCACGCCATGACGACCCAGCGCATCCGCCTGCCCGCGACGCGTGCCCGACGGCGGCCGCCAGACGCAGCTTCCTGCAGGCTTTCGGCGGCGGCGCGACGCTCGCCGCGCTGGTCGGCACCGGTCTGCTCAGGCCGGGGCGGGCACTGGCCGCGGAATTCAACCGCGCGCCTTTCGAAACCCGCAGCGTTGCCGATGTGCTGCGCCTGATCGGCGCCGCCGGTGCCGAGCCGAGCCGCGACATCCTGCTCAAGGCGCCCGAGATCGCCGAAAACGGCGCCGCGGTGCCGATCGAGGTCGTCAGCCAGATTCCCGGCACCACCCGGCTGTCGGTGATGGTGGACAAAAACCCCTTCCCGCTGGCGTTGCAGTTCACCTTCGGCGCCGGCGCCGCCCCGCGCTTCCAGGCCAAGCTCAAGATGGGCGAAAGTTCCCGCCTGCGGGTCGTCGCCACGGCCGGCGCCATGCACTACACGGTGTTCCGCGAGGTCAAGGTCACCATCGGCGGCTGCGGCGAGTAAGACACCACCCACAGGAAGCGACGATGCCCGATCCGATCAAACTGCGCGCCACCGTGCGCGGCACCGACGGCGAAGTCCGCGTGCTGCTGCCGCATCCGATGGAGTCCGGCCAGCGCCGCGATCCGTCCGGCCAGCCGGTGCCGGCCCATTTCATCACCGCGGTGGTCCTCAGCGTGAATGGCCGGCCCGTCATCGAAGGCGCCCTCGGCACCGCCGTGTCGGCCAACCCGCTGTTCGCCTTCCAGCTGACCGGCGTCAAGGCCGGCGACAGGCTGGCCGTCGCGTGGGTGGATAACAAGGGCCAGCGGGGCAGCGCCGACACCGCTTTCGTCGCTGCCTGAAGATGTAACGGACCCGCGCAAGACAGCCGGGGGCCGGCGGGTCTAGAATGGCGCGCGCCCGGGTCCGGGCGCTCCAGCACGACAACCGACGGCACCGCCATGAGCCACGAAATCGAACTCAAGCTGACCCTTCCGCCAAAAGCCCTTCCCGCCTTGCGCCGTCACCCGCTAATCGCCGACGCGCCCCGCGACGGGCGCAGCACCACCCTCGAAAATACCTATTTCGACACCCCCGAACTCGAGCTGCGCGAACGCCGCATGGCCGTGCGGACCCGCAAGGCCGGCAGCCGCTGGCTGCAAACGGTGAAATGCGCGGCCGAATCGGTCGGCGGCCTGTCGGCCCGGCCGGAGTGGGAACAGCCTTACGCCAACGGCAGCTTCGACTTCGCGGCGATCGACAACAACGACGTGCGCAACCGCCTCGAAAACCTGCAGGCCCATCTCGTCCCGGTATTCACGACGCGCTTCAAGCGCGAAACCTGCATCCTCACGCCGCGCGCCGGCGTCAAGGTGCTGGCGATGATCGACAACGGCAACATCGAGGCCGGCGGGCACACCCGCCCGCTGTGCGAACTCGAACTCGAACTCGTCGAAGGCGATCCGCAGGAGCTCTATGCCCTCGCCCTGCAGCTGGCCGAAACCCTGCCGCTGACGCCCGAGAACGTCAGCAAGGCCGAACGCGGTTACCGCCTGTTCTCGAACCATGCGCTGCGCCCGGCCAAAGCCCGGCCGTCGCGGCTGGCGCCCGAGCAATCGCCGGTGGACGCCTTCCGCATCATCGCCTTCGATTGCCTGGCGCTGTGGCAGGCCAACGAATCGGGCGCCCGCGAGAGCGACGACCCGGAGTTCATCCACCAGCTGCGGGTGGCACTACGCCGCCTGCGCTCGGCCTTGCGCCTCTTCGGCCCGGCGCTGCCGGCGCCCTTCGTCGAGCGCTGGTCGGCGGGCCTGAAAGATGCCGCCGATGGCCTCGGCGCGGCCCGCGATCTGGACGTGATGCTGGCCGAAGTGCTGAGTCCGGTGGCCGAATCGGGGCTTGCCGACGAGGCGACCCAGCGTCTCATCGCGATGGCCGTCGACCGCCGCGACCGCGAAAAGGCAGCCGCCCGCGAACAGCTGCTCGCCGCCAGCCACGGCCGCCAGATGCTGGCGCTGGCCGCCGATCTCTACGCCCTCGAAAGCGACGCGCTGGTCAAATCGGCCAACCTCACCACCTTTGCCCGCCTGCAGCTCACCCAGCTGCGCAAGCGCGCCCGCAAGCGCCACACCGCGGCCGCCGCCGACCTGCATCCCGACAAGCTGCACGAACTGCGCGTGGCGCTCAAGCGTCTGCGCTACGGCATCGAGTTCCTGCTGCCGCTGCTGCCCGAAAAGGCGACGGTGCGCTTCGCCAACGACATCGCCGACATCCAGGAAACCCTTGGTTATCTCAACGACGAAGCGGTCGCCCGCAGCCGCCTGAAAGGCTGGGCCGGCAAGGACCCGGAGCTGCGCAGCGGAGCGGCCTTCGTCGCCGGCTGGCACGCCCCGAAGATCGCCCGCCTGCGCAAGGGCGTGCTGCCCGAGCTCGAAGCGATCCTGTGGGGCAAGGCGCCGTGGCGGCGCTGAAGGGTTCATCAGACGGTAATCTGGACGCCGCAGAATCCCGCGCTCATTCGAAAAACGAGGAGACAACGACGATGGATCTGCTGCTGTGGCGTCATGCCGAAGCCGTGGACGGCCTGCCCGACAGCACCCGCGAACTGACCGAGCGGGGCATCCGCCAGGCGCACAAGGTGGCCGAATGGCTCGAATCGCGCCGCCCGAAGAAGCTGCGCGTGCTGGTCAGCCCGACGGTGCGCACGCGCCAGACCGCCTGCGCCTTCACTCAGGATTTCGAAGTCGTCCCGGCCCTCGGTCCGGGCAACGACATCACGGCGATCCTCGCTGCCTGCGGCTGGCCCGATGGCGGCGGCTCTGTGCTGGTGGTCGGCCATCAGCCGGAACTCGGCCGCCTCGCCGCGCTGCTGCTGTCCGGCCACGAAGCCGACTGGACGATCAAGAAGGGCGCCCTGTGGTGGTTCACCAACCGGGTGCGCGAGGGCGAGACGCAGACGGTGCTGCGCACGGTGATGCCGGCCGATCTGGCGTGAGCATCGGCGGCCGGGGATGCTCCAGCGCAGCGGCACCCTCCGGCAGCCCGCCGATCAAATCACCTTGCGCGGATTCAGGATGTTGCTGCCGTCCAGCAGCCCCTTGATGGTCTTCATCAACTCAAGCTCTGCGGCATTCCGGCTGATCGACAGCCACGGTTTCTTTTCCAGCCCGATGCCGTGTTCCGCCGACACCGAGCCGCGGAAGGCGGCGAGCCCGCCATACACCAGCGCCTCGACCTTCGGCCGCGCCGCCGCGTAGTCGCCCGGCGGCACCGTAACGACGACGTGCAGATTGCCATCGCCGAGGTGGCCGAAGACGAACAGGCGATGGTCGGGGCCGATCGTTGTGGGCAAGGCGGATTTCAGTTCGCGCGTGTAATTTTCCATCTCGGCGATCGGCAGAGAGATGTCGAAGATGATCGGCGCGCCGGTGCGCATGACCCGTTCGACGCTGTCGCGCAAGGCCCAGAATCCCTGGCAATCGGCTTCGGACTGGGCAACCGCGGCATCGACGGCGATTCCCGCCGCATAGGCCGACTCGAGTGCGCCATTGAAGCGCTGATCGTCCAGCGCCCGGTCGGCGCCCTGGCTTTCGACCAGCACATAGAACGGATAGTGCTGCGGGAGCGGCGGCGTCTTGCCGGCCGGCGGCGTGCTCATCAGCGCGTAGAAATCCTGCCACATCACCTCGAATGCCGACAGCGTGCCGCCGAGCTTGCGGTCCATGTGCTTGAGCAGCTTCGCCACGTTGTCGAAACCATCGACGCCGACGAAGGCCATGTTGGTCGTCAGCGGCTTCTCGCGCAGGCGCAGGACGAGCCGGGTGATCACGCCGAGCGTGCCCTCGGAGCCGATGAAAAGCTGCTTGAGGTCGTAGCCGGTGTTGTTCTTGATGAGCGCGTTGAGCGACGAGACGATCGTCCCGTCGGCGAGAACGACCTCCAGACCGAGAATCATGTCGCGCGTCATCCCGTAGCGGATCACCCGGTTGCCGCCGGCGTTGGTCGCCGCCATGCCGCCGAGCGTCGCGCTGCCGCGGGCGCCGAGATCGAGCGGGAAAGCGAGCGCGTAGTCGTCGGCGGCTTCCTGCAAGGTCTGCAAGGTCACCCCGGCCTGCACCGTCGCGGTTCGCTGGACGGGATCGATCGCTTCGATGGCGCGCATGTTTTCGAGCGACAGGATGACCTCGCCGGGCTCGGCGTCGGCGCCATGCACCAGCCCGGTCAGCCCGCCCTGGGTGACGACCGAAACCGCATGCGCATGGCACCAGCGCAGCACGGCGGACACCTCCGCGGTGCTCTGCGGACGGGCCAGCGCCGCCGCCTTCAGATTGTCCGCACGAAAGGCGCCGGCCGAACGGGTCGCCAGTTCGGCGGCATCCAGCACCGCAGCTGCGCCGATCAGCGCACGCAGTTCGTTGACGATGTCGATCATCATGTCTCCGGGGTTATCGGGGAATACGTACGGTCAGCGCCGTCCACAGTGCGCCGAGCAGCGACAGGCCGGCGACGATCAGCATGCCGACCGCGAAACTGCCGGTCTGCCCGCTGAGCTTGCCGATCAGCACCGGCCCTGCGAAGCCGCCAAGATTGCCCACCGAGGCAACGATGCCGATACCGACGGCGGCGGCCGACGGCGCCAGCATGCGGGTGGGGATGGTCCAGCTCATCGGCACCCCGGCGAGAATGCCGGCATGGGCGACGCACAGGCCCACCAGCATTCCCTGCACATTGCCGAGCTGGCTGGCAGTCACCGCATAGCCGGCGGCGGTGAGCGCGAAACATGCCGCCAGATGCCAGCGGCGCTCCTGGGTGCGGTCGGAATGGCGGCAGATCAGCAGCATCGCAACGACCCCGACCAGATTGGGCAGCGCCACCAGCAGGCCGATATCGAGGCTTGAAGCAACCCCTGCGTTGCGGAACAGGGTCGGCATCCAGAACGACAGGCCGTAGCCGCCGCAGACCAGCAGGAAGTAGATCAAGGCGCTGTTCCAGCTCCAGAAGTTGAAGAAGCCGTCCTTCACCGAGGCCTTCGGCCGTTCGGGGTTGCCCAGGCTCAGCTTGAGTACGGTGCGTTCGCGTTCGTCGAGCCACGCGGCCTGATCCGGGTGATCGGTCAGCAGCAGGTAGATGGCGATGCCGACCAGCAGGCACGGCGAACCGGTGGTGATCATCAGCCACCGCCAACCGGCGACACCGGCGACACCGTCGAGATACTGCATGATCGCCCCGCAGACCGGGCCGCCGATCACGCCGGAGACCGCCAGCCCGGTCATGAACAACGCCATGATCCGGCCGCGATGGGTGGCGGGAAACCAGTACGTGAGGAACAGCACCACGCCGGGGAAAAAGCCCGCCTCGGCAAAGCCGATGAAGAAGCGGATCAGATAGAACTCCAGCGGGGTGCCGACGAAGGCCAGCGCTGCCGTCGCCAGCCCCCAGAAAATCATGATCACCGGCACCCAGCGCCGCGCGCCGATGCGTTCCAGGATCATGTTGCTGGGCACTTCGAAGAAAAAGTAGCCGACGAAGAACATGCCGGCGCCGACGCCAAACGCCACGTCGTCGAGCCCCAGCGCGGCGCTCATCTGCAGCTTGGCGAAGGAGATGTTGATCCGGTCGACGAAGTTGATCAGGTAAGCCAGGAACAGGACCGGAACCAGACGCCACACCGCCTTGCGGACGACGGCATCGATCTCGCCGGCGGACGGCGCGGCAACGGGGGATGCGACTCGGGATGCAACTGGGGAAGTCGCGATGGCGGATACGCTCATGATTGTGTTCTCCGAAGCCGGGGGTTCAGGCGGACGTGCCAGGGACATCGCGACCGCAGGCGCGCTGGGTCAGGAGTTCCACCGCAGTGTTGGCGATCTCGTCGAGGTCGCCGGGCTGGACGTACACGCCGTCGATCAGCAGCCGGGCCAGACCGTGCAGCGTGGCCCAGCAGGCCTGCGCCGTCCGCAACGCGGGGGGGCTGGCGGGCAGAACCTTTTGCCGCTGCAGCTCGCCCACCAGCTCCACCCACAAACGGAAACTGGCCTTGGAAACCTGACGCAGGACGGCGGTCGGCTCGCCCTGCTTCCAGATTTCCTTGCCGTACATCAGGTCGTAGGTTTCGGGGTTGTCGTGGGCGAAGCGGATGTAGGCATGGACCCAGTTCTCGAACAGCCTGGCGCCATCGTCGGTGCCGATACCTTCGATCAGCGCGCCGATCATCCGGTCCTGATCGGCGAAGCCCATCTCGGCAATCGCGCAGAGCAGCTCGTTCTTGTCCTTGAAATGATGATACGGCGCGGTTCGCGACACGCCGACCCGGTCCGCCAGGCGGCGCATCGACAGCGCATCGATGCCCGCTTCGCGAATGATGCCGCTCGCCGCGTGGAGCAGTGCCGGGCGGAGCTCGCCGTGGTGGTAGGGCTTGGGTTCACCGGTGCTCATGGGGCAGATATCCAATTCATTGAGATCAACTTGACGGCGTCAAGATACCTAGGTAACTTGACGCCGTCAAGATATGCTCCGCCCAGGAGTTTTACCCAACCGCACCGTGAGGATCGCCACCATGAGCGCCAACCGCTACCCCCACCTTCTCGCCCCGCTCGACCTGGGATTCACCACCCTGAAAAACCGGGTGCTGATGGGTTCCATGCATACCAATCTGGAAGAGCAGCCCGGTGGATTCGAGAAACTGGCCGCGTTCTATGCCGCCCGTGCCCGCGGTGGCGTCGGCCTGATCGTCACCGGAGGCATCGCCCCGAACGCCGAGGGCGTGGTGTTCAAGGGCGCCGCCCGGATGGACGACGAGGCCGAGGTCGCGCATCACCGCATCGTCACCGCTGCCGTGCACGAGGCGGGTGGCAAGATATGCATGCAGCTGCTGCACGCCGGACGCTACGCGATGATCCGGGAATCGGTGGCCCCGTCGGCGATCCAGTCGCCGATCACCCGCTTCCTGCCCAAGGAACTCAGCGACGCGGAGGTCGACAAGCAGATCGACGACTATGCGCGCGCCGCGGAGCTCGCCCAACGCGCCGGCTATGACGGCGTCGAACTGATGGGTTCGGAAGGCTACCTGATCAACCAGTTCCTGGCGCAGCGCACCAACCAGCGCAGCGACCGCTGGGGCGGCAGCTACGAGAACCGGATGCGTTTTCCGCTGGAGGTAATCCGCCGCGTACGCGAACGCGTCGGCAGCGACTTCATCGTGATCTATCGCCTGTCGATGCTCGATCTGGTCGAGGGCGGCAGCAACTGGGAGGAGATCGTGACGCTGGCCAAGGCTGTCGAAAAGGCCGGCGTGACGATCATCAACACCGGCATCGGCTGGCATGAAGCCCGCGTGCCGACGATTGCCGCCAACGTGCCCCGCGGCGCCTTTACCGGCGTCACCGCCAAATTGCGGCGCGAGGTGAAGGTGCCGGTGATCACCTCCAACCGGATCAATTCGCCCGAAGTCGGCGAGCAGGCCATCGCCTCCGGCCACGCCGACATGATCTCCATGGCCCGCCCCTTCCTGGCCGACCCGGAGTTCGTCGTCAAGGCCGCCGAAGGACGTCCGGCCGAAATCAACACCTGCATCGGCTGCAATCAGGGCTGCCTCGACCACGTGTTCGAGGGCCGGATGACGACCTGCCTGGTCAATCCGCTGGCCTGCCGGGAGGATGAACCCGGCGTCGCGGCGGCGACCGGATCGCGACGCATCGCGGTGGTCGGCGCCGGGCCCGGCGGCCTGATGGTGGCCGCCGTCGCCGCCGAGCGCGGACATCGCGTCACGCTGTTCGAGTCGCGCACCAGCCTCGGCGGCGAGTTCGAACTCGCCGCCCGCGTGCCGGGCAAGGAGGAGTTTTACGAAACCCTCCGTTACTACGAAAAACGTCTCGAGAAGGCCGGTGTGGACGTGCGGCTCGGGCAGTCCGCCAGCAAGGAAGACCTGCTGGCCGAAGGTTACGACGACGTGGTGGTGGCGACCGGCGTGCGCCCGTGGACGCCGCCCATTCCGGGCGCCGACACCGCACAGGCCCTGGATTATCTGGACGTCCTCGAGCACGGCAAACCGGTCGGCAAGCGGGTGGCGATCATCGGCGCCGGCCCGATCGGCTTCGATGTCGCCGAATACCTGACCGAATCCGACGAACATGCGCATCAGGGCAAGGAAGGCTACATGGCCGAATGGGGCGTCGATGCCAGCTTCGAGGCGCGCGGCGGCCTGGCCGCGCAGCGCCCGGTGCCGGCGGTGGATCGCCAGATTCACCTGCTAGAGGTGCGCGACATCAAGGTCGGCGAGGAACTCAGCAAGACCACCGGCTGGATTCACCGCGAAGTGCTGAAGAAGCGCGGCGTCCAGATGTGGGGCGGCGTCACCTTCAAGCAGGTGGACAGCGGCCGGGTCGAACTCAGCTATCGCGGCGAAGACAAGGTTCTCGAGGTCGATACCGTGATCATCTGCGCCGGCCAGCGCGCCCGCGCCGATCTGGCCGATCAGCTCGAAGGAAGCGGCGTCCGGGTGCATCGCGTCGGCGCCGCACGCGACGCGCGCGGCATGGATGCCAAGCTGGCCTTCGCCGAAGGGCTGGAACTGGCCCGGACGCTCTAGCCGCGTGCCGAGGGCAGGTCACGTACCTGCCCTAGCGGCGAGGCGCGGCGAGGATGGCTTCGCACAGGCGCCGCGCCTGCGGCGAAAGCGTGCGCCCGGCGCGCTGGACCAGCGCGCACCTGGCGATCAGCAGGCTTTTCGGAATGGCCGGACGCACGAGTTGCCCGATGTCGACCACGGCGCCCGAGGCCAGGCGGTCGGCCAGCCAGCTGGTCCAGGTGACGGCGATCATGTCGTTGGCGAGCATGGCCTCGTAGAGCAGTTCCTTGCTCGCGCAATTGAGCTGGATCGGCAATGCCGCATCCGGCGAAAGCCCCATCGCGACGGCGATCGTCTCGATGGTGGTGTTGCTGATGTCCAGCGCCCCCCAGGGGTAGCGTAGCGTGTCGTCCCGGCTGGGCGTACCCCCCGCCAGCAGCGGATGAGCGGCCCGGCAGAAGAATGAGGCCGGCTGGCTGGGCAGGTCGGCAAGCCGGTAGTCACTGCGCTTGGTCAGCCCGCCGGGAAAGGCAATGAAGAATTCGATCCGCTCGGCATCGAGATCGGCGAGCAAATCCTCCCACTGGGCGATATGCACATGCACCTGCAGGCCAGGTGCCTGCGCCCGTAGCCGCGGCAGCACGCCGGGCAGGACGGAATCGACCGCGAACTGGCTGGCACCGAAGGCCACCGCGCCGCTCTCGGCGCCGCTCAGCGCACGCATTTCCTCGCTGAAGCCACGTGCGTGCATGAGCAAGGTGCGCGCGTGGGCGAAGACCTGCCGGCCGGCAGCGGTAAGGGCTACCGAGCGGGTGGTGCGGTCGAACAGGCGCAGGCCGAGCTCCTCCTCCAACGACTGGATACTGCGTCCGAACGGTGTTTGCGAGAGGTGGGCGCGGGCAGCCGCACGGGCAAAGTTCAACTCCTCCGCCGCGAGGACGAAGTGGTGCAGCACGCGCAAATCTATTATCTCTCGCATAGCGATAATCATAGCTAAATATCGCGATATACGCGACATTGAACAGGCGCCACAATAGGTTCCGTCAAAACAACCGGCGGCAAGGCCATACCGGCCATTGCCAGCACCCAGGAGACTTCCATGAGCAAACGCAGCGACATCATCTCGAACAGCGCCAGCCCGATCATGAACCTGTTCCGTACCGGACTGCTGCACGGCGCCGGCTACGACACCGCCAAGCTCAAAAACCGGCCGCTGATCGCCATCGCCAACTCGCACACCGAACTGACCACCGGCCACGCCCACCTCGACAAGCTGGCGCGCAAGGTGCACGACGGCATCCTTGCGGCTGGCGGCGAATGCGCCGAGTTCAACGTGCCGGCCCCCTGCGACGGTGTCGCAATGGCGCACGACGGCATGCGCTTCGTGCTCGCCCAGCGCGACCTGATCGCCGACATGCTGGAAACCCACATCCGTTCGCAGCCCTACGACGGCATTGTTTTCATCGCCGGCTGCGACAAGATCAACCCGGCCATGATGATGGCCATGGCGCGCCTCGACCTGCCGGCCATCTACCTGGCCGCCGGCCCCGGCCAGATGGACGTACGCAATACGTCCAACCCGAAGAACTCCATCGACCACGGCGACTACCACGACGACCCCTTCCACCTTTCCAAGACCGCGACCTGCGCCACCTGCGGCGCCTGCGAGATCATGGGCACGGCCAACACTTTCCAGTGCATTGCCGAGGCGCTGGGCATCTGCCTGCCCGGCTCCAGCAACATCCCCGGCTGGCATGCCGACAAGCTGGCCGCCGCGCGCAGCACCGGCGAGCGCATCGTCGGCATGGTCAAGGAAAACCTCAACGCCCGCCAGATGTTCACCCCGGCGGCGTTCAGGAATGCCGTCGTCACGGCCATGGCCATCGGCGGCTCGACCAATACCGCGCTGCACCTGCCGGCCATCGCCCATGCGGCCGAGGTGCCCTTCAGCACCGACGATTTCGATGCCGCCAACGACATTCCGACCCTCCTCGCCGTGAGCCCCAACGGCCCGCACGGCATGCAGGACATCTGGCAGGCCGGCGGCATGCCGGCCGTGCTCAAGCAGCTCGCGAGCAAGCTCGACACCGGCGTCATGACCGTCACCGGCAAGCCGCTGCGCGCCACGATCGAGGCCGCCGTGGTGCGCAACCCGGTGGTGATCCCGCCGCTCGACAAGCCCTTCCGGCAGCTGCCCGGCATTACCATCCTGCGTGGCAACCTGGCGCCGGAGACGGCCGTGATCAAGCAGTCGGGCGTGTCGCCCGACATGCTGCGCTGCAAGGGCCCGGCGATCTGCTTCAACAGCGAGGAAGAGGCGATCAAGGCCATCGGCGAAGGCCGGATCGCGAAAAACAACGTCGTCGTTCTGCGCTATCTCGGCCCCCAGGGCGCGCCCGGCATGCCCGAGATGCTCGGCGCCACCATGGCGCTGAAGATGGCCGGCTACAGGAGCGCGGCGCTGATCACCGACGGCCGCTTCTCCGGCGGCACCTCCGGCCCGTGCGTCGGCCACATCTGCCCCGAAGCCTCGGCGGGCGGGCCGATCGCGTTGGTCGAGGACGGCGACGAGATCGAGATCGACATCCCGGGCAAGACGCTGACCCTGCACGTCGACGAAGTCACGCTCGCCGCCCGCCGCGCCGCGTTGGTGCCCTACGAGCGTCCCGCGCCGCACGGCTTCATGCAGCGCTACCGCAAGCATGTGCTGCCCGCGTCGCAGGGCGCTGTGCTGGACTGAGAAGCGCCAAGCACGAACGGCCTCGCCAGTGTAAAGAAGCCAGCACCACCAAGGCCCGGGATCAGCACCCGGGCCTTGTTCAATTCGGCGCCACGCCCCCCCGAGAGGGGGATAAGAGTTCGCTCTGCCAGATGCTCCAATAGGGCCAATAAGGTCGCGGTCATGCGCCGAGAAAAGGCATGACGCACGGGCCGTTATGGTTAACGACATCTGGAGCAACTCGATTCATGGCCGACAATCACATCAGTTTTGCCGCCGGCACCCCTGCCGAATTTCAGGACGCCTACCTCAAGCAGCGTGCGGCCTACAAAGCCAACCGGATGCCCTCGCTCGAGGAGCGGCGCAGCGACCTGCGCAGCATCCACCGGCTGCTGGTCGACAACAAGGACGCACTGATCGCCGCCGTCAATCAGGACTACGGATGCCGCAGCAGCTTCGAAACCAAGCTGACGGAACTGCTGCAGTGCCAGGATGCCGTCCTCGGCGCCATCAAGCAGGTCAAGAAATGGATGAAGCCGCAAAAGCGCCACGTCGACGCCACGCAATACCCGCTGGCCAAGGCCTGGGTCTTTCCGCAGCCGGTGGGCGTGGTGGGTATCGTCGTCCCGTGGAACTTCCCGATCGCCATGGCCTTCCAGCCGATGATCTGCGCCTTTGCCGCCGGCAACCGGGTGATGGTCAAGATGTCGGAAAACTCGAATGCGCTGGCCGCGCTCTTCAAGCGCCTGGTCTCCAAGTATTTTCCGGCCGACAAGCTGGCCATCTTCGAGGATGGCGGCGGCCGCGGCCCGCTGTTCACCCAGCTGCCTTTCGACCACCTGTTCTTCACCGGCTCGCCAATGACCGGGCGGGCGGTGATGGCCAACTGCGCGCAGAACCTGACGCCGGTGACGCTGGAACTGGGCGGCAAGTCTCCGTGCGTGGTCGCGCCCGACTATTCGATGCGCACCGCCGCCGAACGGATCATGTGGACGAAGATGCTCAATGCCGGGCAGATCTGCACCAACGTCGATTACCTGTACCTGCCCGAAGGCAAGGTCGATGAGTTCATCCGCGAAGCGCAGGCGGTTACCGCCGAACGCTACCCGAGCATCACCAACGGCGAATACACCGCGGTAATCGACCAGCGCCAGTACGACCGCCTGCAGGAAACCCTCGCCGACGCCGTTGCCAAGGGCGCCACAGCCATCAACCTGTGCCCCGGCCGCGACGGCGATCCGGCGCGGCGCATCATGCCGCCCATCGCCGTGACCGGCGTCACCGACGACATGCTCATCATGCAGCGCGAAATCTTCGGTCCGCTGCTGCCGATCAAGACCTACCGGACGAAGGAAGAAGTGGTCGACTACATCGGCGCCCATCACAGCCCCCTGGCGCTTTACGTCTACAGCAACGACAAGGCGCTCCAGGAGTTCTACATGTACAACACGATCTCCGGCGGCGTCACCATCAACGACGGCCTGCTCCACGCCGGGATGCACTCCCTCCCCTTCGGCGGCGTCGGCAACAGCGGCATGGGTCACTACCACGGCCAGGACGGCTTCCTGACCTTCTCCAAGCTGCGCCCGGTCTTCAAGCAAAGCCCGTGGCGCAGCATGAACATGCTGATGCCACCCTATTCGGGGAAGGCCGGCCGGATGCTCGAATTCATGATGAAGATGAAGAGCTGAGCGATCGCCGTACCTCCCCCAAAGATCACCGGAAGGAGAAGTGTTCGATGAACGCGCCACTCATCAACGCCGAACTCAGCCTCGACGACAAATTCGAGATCAAGGAAGGCTGGGCCTACCTGACCGGCAACCAGGCGCTCGCCCGCCTGCCGCTGCTGCTGCAGGAGCGCGACAAGGCCAACGGCCTCAACACCGGCGGTTTCATCTCCGGTTACCGGGGATCGCCGCTGGGCCGCTACGACATGGAACTGTGGGCGCAAAAGGACCGCCTGGCCGCCCACAACATCAGGTTTCTGCCCGGCGTGAACGAAGACCTGGCCGCCACGATGGTCGCCGGGACGCAATACGTCGGCGTGTTTCCGGGCGCCACGGTCGATGGCGTGTTCGGCATCTGGTATGGCAAGGGCCCGGGCGTCGACCGTACCGGCGACGTCTTCCGCCATGCCAACAGTTCGGGCACCCACAAGCACGGCGGCGTGCTGGCCCTGGCCGGCGACGACCATGGCGCCAAGAGTTCGACCATCGCCAACTTCTCCGACGAAATCTTCATCGCCACCGGCATTCCGGTGCTGTACCCGTCCAACACCCAGGATCTGATCGATTTCGGGCTGTACGGGATCGCCCTCAGCCGCTTTTCCGGCTGCTGGGTAGGCATCAAGGTCCATAACGACGTCGTCGAAGGCGGCGGTTCGGTCAGGATTTCACCCACCGAGCCGCACATCACCATCCCGGACCATTCTCCCGCAGCGCATCTGGGACCGGCGGGCTTCAACACCCGGCTGATGGACAACCCGCTGATCATGGAAGACCGCTTGTACAACCACAAGCTCGACGCCGTGACCGCCTTTACCCGCGCCAACCCGATCAACGTCGTTTCGCACCCATGCCCGGACGCCCGCCTCGGCATCCTGTCGGCCGGCAAGGCCTATCAGGATCTGCTGCAGGCCTTTGCCGAACTGGGCCTCGGCGACGACACGCTGCAGGAGCTGGGCATCCGCGTCGGCAAGATCGGCATGGTGTGGCCGCTGGAAACCGAATTCATCAAGGGCTTCGTCGACGGCCTCGAGGCCTGCATCGTCATCGAAGAGAAAAAGGGGCTGATCGAGAACCAGTTGAAGGCCCTGCTCTACGACCTGCCGCTGGCCAGGAAGCCGCGCATCGTCGGCAAGTTCAACGCCAGCAATCCGTTCGCCCCCGACCGCGGGCCGAGCGTCTTCGCCTCCACCGGCGAGTTGTCGCCGCCGGTGGTGGCCAAGGTCATCGTCGATGTGCTGCGCGCGCTCGACCCGGCCTGCCCGATTCCGGCCATCGCACTGCCGGCGCCCAAAATGCCGCCCGGCGTCCCCAACCCGGCCTCGCCGTCGCGCATCCCCACCTTCTGCTCGGGCTGCCCGCACAACCGCTCGACCAAGGTGCCGGAAGGTTCGCGGGCGATCCCCGGCATCGGTTGCCACGCGATGGCCATTTTCAACAACCCGCTCGCCACGCCGCCGGCGCTCAGCCAGATGGGCGGCGAAGGCCTGCACTGGATCGGCCAACAGCCTTTCACGCACGAGAAGCACGTCTTCGCCAACATCGGCGACGGCACCTATTTCCATTCGGGATTCCTGGCGATCCGCCAGGCGATCGCCGCCAAGGTGCCGATCACTTACAAGATTCTGGTCAATGGCTTCGTGTCGATGACCGGCGGGCAGCCGATCGACGGCGAACTCCCGGTGCCCAAAATGGTGGCCGAACTGCTGGCCGAAGGCGTCAAGGAAATCGCTGTCGTCACCGACGAAGTCGCCAAATTCCCGTCGGGCTCGCTGCCGAAGGACGTCTCGCTCTTCCACCGCACCGAGATGGACGCGGTGATGAGGCGGTTCCGTGACTTTCCCGGCGTTTCGGTGATCGTCTATGACCAGCCCTGCGCCACCGAACGGCGCCGGCTGCGCAAACGCGGCAAGTGGTTCGATCCGCCCAAGCGCACCTTCATCAACGCGGCCGTCTGCGAGGGCTGCGGCGATTGCTCGAAGGCCTCCAACTGCCTGTCGGTCGAGCCGCTGGAAACCCCGTTCGGCCGCAAGCGCAAGATCAACCAGAGCGCCTGCAACAAGGACTACTCGTGCATCGAGGGCTTCTGCCCGAGCTTCGTCACCGTCCACGGCGGCGCCCTGCGCAAGGTCAAAAAGGCGCAGGCCGATTTCCCGGCCCTGCCCGATCCGCAAATCCCCGCCCTGGACAAGGATTTTTCGATTCTGATCACCGGCATCGGCGGGACCGGCGTCGTCACCGTCGGCCAGGTACTCGGGATGGCCGCGCATGTCGAGGGAATCGCCAGTTCGGTGCTCGACGTGACCGGTCTGGCGCAAAAATTCGGTGCGGTGATGAGCCACGTCCGCCTCGCCCCGGATGCCAGCCACCTGCATGCGACGCGGATCGCCTACGGCGAGGCCGATGCCATCGTCGGCTGCGATCTGGTGGTCACCGCCGGCGACGAAGCGCTGAGCAAGATCCGGAACGGCCGCACGCATGTCTTCGTTGCGTCCGACGTTGTGCCGACCAGCGAATTCGTCCGCAATCCCGACTGGAAGATCGAAAAGGAAGCCCTCCTGCAACGCCTGCAGGCTGCCGCCGGCCCCAACCTGACGGCCGTCGACGGTCTGCGCCTGGCTTCGCTGCTGATGGGCGACACCATCGCCGCCAACATGTTCATGCTCGGGCTGGCCTGGCAGCGCGGCTGCCTGCCGCTGTCGCACGAGGCGATCATGAAAGCCATCGAGCTGAACAATGTGCAGGTCGACTTCAACAAGCAGAGCTTCCTGTGGGGCCGCCGCGCCGCGCATGACCTCGCCGCGGTGGAAAAAGCCGCCACCGCAACGTCGACCATCCAGTTCATGCCGCGCATCGACATGTCGCGCGACGCCGTCGTCACCCGCTCCGCCGAATACCTGAAAGCCTACCAGGACGACGCCTATGCCGAGCGCTACCGGAAGCTGGTGCGCAAGGCCGTCGGCGCCGAACAGGCCAAGGGGCTGGGCAGCGAATTCTCGACCGCCGTGGCACGCTATTACTTCAAGCTGCTGGCGATCAAGGATGAATTCGAAGTGGCCCGCCTGTACACCTCGGAAGCGTTCAAACGCGATCTGGAAGCGACCTTCGAAGGCGATTACACCGTCCACTTCCACCTCGGCCAGTGGCCGTTCGGCGGCGTCGATCAGAACGGCAAGCCCTACAAGAAGGAAGTCGGCCCGTGGCTGATGAAGGGCTTCAAGGTCTTGAGCAAACTCAAGGGGCTGCGCGGAACGGTCTTCGACGTCTACCGCAACTCGTCCGAACGCAAGCTGGCGCACCGTTTGCTGTCGCAGTACGAGCAGGACATCGACGACTGCATCGGCCGCCTCCAGGCCGGCAATTATGCGGCAGCGGTGCACGTCGCCAGCCTGCCCGAAAAGGTGCGCGGCTACGGGCACGTCCGCGAACAACACACGGCGGCGATGGAGCAGGAGCGCAGCAAATTGCTCGACTCGCTGGGCGAGGCCCGTTGCTGAGCAGGTGTTCGGCAAGACGCCAATATCGGAATTACTTTCCTCACCAGGGCTTACCCCCGCCCTCTTCGGCCCGCTGATTGCAGCGGGCTTTTTTTTTGGCTCCGGCGTGGCGTCGGCGGTGCGAATGCATTTGTATGCCAAGGCCGGATGGCGGGTTTGTGCGAATGAATTCGCACCCACGGCATGCATCGTAAGCCCCCGGCGATCCCCTCTTGACCAAGCCTCAGGCTGAATCCGGTCTCCACCGATGCGGCAACAGCTCTCCGATCCGACTCTGTGGCTGCGTCGGCAGGCGGGTGAGGACGTCTTTCAGATAG
>WBZX01000795.1_pt1 | contig 26666 bp, 29 predicted proteins | sample 5204211 | NCBI WGS metagenome assembly WBZX01 (sample SAMN12344362, study PRJNA552823) | activated sludge metagenome | biome: Activated sludge suspended growth; feature: Nitrification reactor; material: Wastewater; isolation source: activated sludge from nitrification reactor of wastewater... | reverse complement strand
GTGTCGAGCCAGCCGATCCAGTCGGCGAACGCCACTTCCGGCAGACGAATCCGCACACGCTGCGCGTCGAGCGGCACGATGGCTTCGATGCGTGCGCGCACGCCGCCCGCCTGCGCCAGGCTCTCGACCCGCGCCGCGAGATTGCCGCTGTTCGCCGTCACCGGCTGCGCACGCAGCGCCGCGACCGTCTGCCGATCTGCCGCAAGCTGTTGCGCCTGGCCGCGCAGACCCGGCAATTCTGCGCGCAGCTGCGCGCTTTCGCGCTGCACCGGCAACCAGAGCCAAGCATAGCCGAACAGCAACGCAAGCAGCAGCGCGCCGCCGCCGAGGATGCGGCGCTCGCGCGGGGTGCGTGCGTTCCAGAAATCAGTCCATTGCGCCTTCATGTCTCGGCTCCCGTCACCTGGATGCGTACTGCGTCGTCCGCACGCCGCAACTCGGCCGCAAGACCCGTCTCGCGCAAGCGCGCCAGCAACGCATCGTCGGCGGTGCCGGGCGCGAATTCCAGCGTCAGCGTTTGCGCTTCGTAACGCAGGCTGCGCAGGCCGCGCCGGTTGGCGTCGTCGCACACCTGCACCGCTCGCGCCAGCAGCGGCAGGAAGTCGCCGGGCGTGGGCTGGCCGGCCGCACGCTGCAGTGCAAGCAGATTGCGGTGCATCTGCAAGGGCGCGTCGACCACCACGCGTGCCTCGGGAAAGGCTGCGCGGAAATCCCGTTCCATCGCGGCGCGCAGGTGTTGCCGCTCGTGGCGAAGCTGTCCCCATTCGATCAGCGTTGCGCCGGCGTGCACGAGTGCAAGCAGACCGAGCAGGATCAGCGGCAACCGCAAGGCCTGGCTGTCTCGCCGGGAGAACGTCGCGGACGCGAACGGTCCCTGCAGCAGGTCGATGGCCCCGGCGGTCGCGACATGCGCGCCCAGCGGCGCCCACTCCGCCCCCGCCTCGACCGGCAGCGTCAGCGCGCGGCTCCAGGCCGCGACGTCCGGCAGGCGGCTTCCGCCGGCCGGACGCAGCAGCAACCGTGCCGGCGCGGACGACGCCGTGCGCGCGGCGTCGAGCGCAAGTACAAGCGCGGCCGGTGGCGCGTCGTCCTCTCCGGCGTCGAGCGCGAAACCGGCCTGCCCACCGGTACGCAGGAATCCCCCGCGCCCCGTCCACACCGCCACCCACCCCGCTTCCGGCAACGCCGGCAGCAGGGTCTCGGGCCAAGCGTGCCGCGGCTGCAATCCTGCGCCGCCCAGCCGGGAGAGGACTGCACCGAGCCAGGCCTTGTCGATCACGGCGAGCGCGGTCTGGCCGTCGTCCTGCTGCATGCCGGCGGCGACATGAACGCTGTCCGGATCCGCCACCAGCCTGTCTTCCACCGCATACGGCAGCAGCGTGGGCAACTGGCGTCTGCGGCCGCGCGGCAGGCGTGCCTGCGTCAGCAGCACCAGTTCGGCCGGAACGACGATCTCGCACTGCGGATCGTGCGGTAGCGCGGCGAGGGGCGCGACGCCCGCATCAAGCCGCTCGCCGCGACTGCCCAGGCGGCACCAGGCGAGAGGAGCATCAAGACCGGCGTCGGGCCAGTCGACAGGGATATGGATGCGTAGCAGACTCATGGCGGGGTATGCACCGGGTTTACAGGTTCTTTTGCCAGATCAAATCCGGCCAGGCTGCCTGGCCGCGACCGAGCAGGGCCTCGAAACCGACGCGCGCACGATCATATCGGGCCTGGCCGGCGACGAGAAAATAACGGCTGCCGACGGAAACCAGCGCGTCGTCGAACGGCCGGACCGCGCGCGGCAGGCGCTGCCGGAAATCGTCGAGATCCCGGAACGGCCTGCCGACGCGGGCAGCGGCCAGCGTCTTCGCCTGCTCGGGCGACAGGCCGTCGATCAGGGCGGCCAGCACTTCGGGCGGCGCGGTATTGACGTTGACCGGGGTGGGCACAGGCAAAGCCGTGACGAAAGGACGCAGCCGTTCGACGCCGGCCCGGTCGAAGCCCTGCACGCGGTAAAGCCCGTCCACCGTCGTCAGCGGCTGATTCGCCGCGCGATAGGGCGGATCCTGCGTGAGGTAGGCCCCGTCCTCGGCGCCGCCAGGGTAGCGCGTCTCGGTATCGGCGTCGATCCAGTCGATGACCGCGTTGGCGAGCTCGGGCGCCAGCCGCACCTCTTCGAGCAGACGACGGAATACGGCAAGATCGGGTTCGCTCGCCTGACCGCCGCGCACCAGGCTGTTGAGATTGAACAGGCCCTGCTGGTCGCGGATCGCGCCACGCAGTTCGCCGCCGTCGGCCGGCAACGGCGCGAGCGACTGCGCCCAGTCTTCCTGCAGATGATCGGTATTGCCTGCACGCGCATCCTCCGCCAGCAGGGCGCGCGTCCACTGCAGGGCAGCCAGCGCGACGGCGCGCGCCTGCGCCTGCGCGGCCAGGTTCCCCACCTGGCGCGTCCACAGGTGCTGCTGCCAGGCGACGTACGCGGCCAGGCTCGCAGCCAGGGCGACCACGAGCATGGCGGTGATGACGGCGACGCCGCGCTGGTGTTTCATGGCAGGGCAAAGATCCGGGTGAACGTGGTGCCTTCGGCGAGTTCGACGACGACTTCGAGCGCAGCCGGCAGATCGTCCCCGCTGCCCGCCGGCCAGGCCGCCTGCCAGTTGCCGTCGCGCGCGAGGTAACGCAGGTCGAAGCGCCGCACACGCTCGAGCAGCGTGTTGACCACCGGCTCCCCGCGCACGCCGCGATCGAGCACCGGCCATACCAACTGCTCGATCGTGCCGTCGCGCAGCCGGTAACCATAGCGCAGCACGTCCGCCGCCGCACCGGTTTGCCAGGCATCCCCCATGCGGCTGAATTCAAGCTGCGCCGCGTCCGCGGCCGGCGCGCCCTGCCACGCCGGCAGGCGGCGGTCGATGCTGTCGCGTACGGGACGGTCGACCGCCATGCCGACGTCGCGCTCGAGTTGCGCGAAGGTCAGCGAAATGTCGCGCCAGCGACGGTTGTCGTCTTCGAGATGCGCCTGCGAGGCAAACGCCGCAGCAAGACCGCGGTAGGCGAGCACGGACATCAGCGCGAAGATCAGCAGCGCGACCAGCATTTCGACCAGGGTGAAACCGCGCGCGTTCACAAGACCGGCTCCCGCACAAGGTAACCGTTAAGCCGTGCGAGCGCGTGTGCGCTGCCGGTCCGTGCGACCTCGATTTCGACGCGGCGAAACGCCGGATTGGGCGTGCCGGACACCGTCTCCTGCCAGGTCAGTTTCAGCTCCGCCTGCTCGGCCTCGCCGCTGAGCATGCCGGGATCCGGCCAGGCATGCCGGGCCTGCAGCTCGGCAAGCCTGTTCTGCGCCACCCACTGGGCCAGCAGGCGTTCGCGCAATTCGCCCGAGCCGGCAGCGAGGATGCCCATGGCCCGGCTTGCAGCAGCCAGCGCGACGGCAAGGATGGTCAGCGCCACCAGCACCTCGATCAGGGTGAAGCCGTGCACGCGGCGCGCATTCATGACGCCGCCCCGAACGAGGTCTCGATCCGCATGCGGCCCAGGCTGTCGCCGCGCAGCCGCGCATAGGCGGCGTTGAGCGCGAAATCCGCGCTGAACGGCGTACTGGCGCCGGAAGGCAGGAACAGGACGCGTGCAGCGCCGGCGGCGTCCGCCTGCCCGACGCGCCAGTCCGTCAGGCGCAGGCCGGCTGTCGCTTCGCGATCGCGCAGCGCGTCGTCGCCGCCGCCGTAGGGAATCCATGCGTTGTCCGCATCGCGACGCCAGAAGCGATAGTGCGTCCGCTCGACCGAGAAGGCGATCGGTTCGCCCGTGGTCACGGCCTCGTCGCGCGCATGCTCGAGCAGGACGGCGAGCCGCCGCATCTCGGTCTGCAGGTTGTGCTCGTCGTCGGGCGCCAGACGTACGCCGGCAAGCCCGAGCATGATGCCGACGATGACCAGCACCACGAGCAGCTCGATCAGCGTGAAGCCGCGCTGGATCACAGCATCCACGACCCGATGTCGGCGTTGTTGCCGTCGCCGCCCGGCGTGCCGTCGGCGCCCAGGCTGAAGATGTCGATCTCGCCGTGCAGTCCGGGATTGAGATACTGGTAGGGCGTGCCCCAGGGATCGCTCATCAGGCGTTCCAGGTAGCCGCCGGTCTTCCAGTTGCCGGGCACCGGATTGGTGGCGGGGCGCTCGACCAGCGCCTGCAGGCCTTGCTCGGTGCTCGGATAGCGCTGGTTGTCGAGCTTGTAGAGATTCAGTGCCTGGCGGATGGCGGCGATGTCCTGCTTGGCGGCCACGATGCGTGCCTCGTCCGGCCGGCCCATGATCTTGGGCACGACCAGCGCCGCGAGTATGCCGAGTATTGCCACCACGACCATGATTTCGATCAGCGTGAAGCCGCGTTCGCGTCGCGTGCCCGCCCGGTTGAAAACTGTCATTGCGTGTCCTCTTTCTCGGTGCCCGTGTCAGCGCGCGAGCTGGTTCATTTCGAATATCGGGAGCAGGATTGCCAGCACGATGACCAGCACCACGCCCCCCATTGCCACGATCAGCAGCGGTTCCATCAGGCTGGTCAGCCCCACAACACGCGTTTCCATCTCGCGTCCCTGTTGCGTAGCGGCACGTTCCAGCATGCGTGCCAGCTGGCCGCTCGCCTCCCCGCTGGCGATCATGTGCACCAGCATGGGCGGGAACAGGCCGCTGGCGCCCAGCGCACGACTGAGGCTGCCGCCCTCGCGCACCTTGCGCGCGACCTGCTCGACCGCGTCGCGCATCGGCAGATTGCGCACCACGCCCGCCCCCGCGTGCAACGCGTCCAGCAGCGGCACGCCGCTGCCGACGAGTATGCCCAGCGTACTCGCGAACTGCGCGCTGTTCAGGCCCCGGGTCAGTGCGCCGGCGACCGGCAGGCGCAGCAGCGCCCGGTGAAAGCGCCTGCGCCGCAGCGGCTGCTTCAGCAGGTGCGTCGCAGCCCAGCCTGCGGCCGCGAGACCGAGCAGCCACAACCAGGCGCTCGCCCGCAGGAAATCGCTGGTGGCGATGAGGGCACGCGTGAGCCAGGGCAGCGTCTGGTGTGTGCTCTGGAATACGTGGACGACCTGCGGCACGACATAGGTGAGCAGCCCCAGCACCACGGCGCCGGCGACGGCGGTGACGATCGCGGGATAGATGAAGGCGAGGCCGATTTTCTGGCGCAGGGCCTGGCGCGATTCGACGAAGTCGGCCAGCCGTTCCATCACGTCGGCGAGCCGGCCGGAGCGCTCGCCCGAGGCGACCAGGGTAATGTAGAGGTCGGGGAAATCCCGTGGAAATTTCTGCAGCGCGCGTGCCAGCGGAAAGCCCGCCAGCACCTCACCGCGCACCCCGGCGAGCACCTGGCGGGCATGATCGCCATCGGCCTGTTCGATCAGCGCGTTGAGCGTCTGCTCGACCGGCAGGCCCGCACCGAGCAGGGTGGCGAACTGGCGGGTGATCAGGCTGAGCTGGGCGGCCGACAATCCGCGCCGCCAGCGGGGCGCGCCGCCAGCGGCGCGTCCGCCATCCGATACCGGCGCCACGCTTGCCACCGCCAGTCCGCGCTCGCGCAACCGCGCACGCAGCTGGCGCGCGGTGTCGGCTTCCTGCACTCCTTTCTGCAGGTGGCCGGCGGCATCGTAGGCTTCGTAGCGGAACGCGGCCATGGCTCGTCCTGTCACCCCTCGCGCGTGGCGCGGAGCACTTCCTCGAGTGCGGTTTCCCCGCTGCGCACCCAGCGCATCCCGTCCTCGCGCAGGCCGATCATGCCCTTTCCGACGGCGTGGGCGCGCAAGGCCTGTTCTGCGTCACCGTCGTGGATCATCCGCCGCAGTACCTCGTCGACCACCAGCAGTTCGTAGATGCCGGCGCGGCCGCGATAGCCGGTACCGTTGCAGACCGGACAGCCCACCGCACGATAGAGCGGCGCGTTGGCGTCCATCGACCCAACCAGCGTGCGCTCGGCGACATCGGGCACATGCGGGGCACGGCAGGTCTGGCACAGGCGACGCACCAGCCTCTGCCCCAGCACGCCCAGCAGGCTGGAGGCAAGCAGAAAAGGCTCGATGCCCATGTCGACCAGGCGCGTCACCGAACTCGCCGCATCGTTGGTATGCAGCGTGGCCAGCACGAGATGGCCGGTGAGCGAAGCCTGCACCGCGATCTGCGCCGTTTCCAGATCGCGGATCTCGCCGATCATGATGACATCGGGATCCTGTCGCAGGATCGCGCGCAGGGCGCGCGCAAAATCGAGCTCGATGCGCGGGTTGACCTGGGTCTGGCCGATACCGTCGAGGTCGTATTCGACAGGATCCTCCACCGTCATGATGTTGTGCGTGCGCGCATCCAGGCGCGACAGTGCGGCGTACAGCGTGGTCGTCTTGCCGGAGCCGGTCGGCCCCGTCACCAGGATGATGCCGTGAGGGCGATGGATCAGCGCATCGAGACTGGCGAGCGTCGTCTCGTTCATGCCGAGCCGGCCGAGTTCGAGCCGGCCTGCCTGCTTGTCGAGCAGACGCATGACGACGCGTTCGCCGTGTCCGGTCGGCAGCGTCGACACGCGTACGTCGACGGGACGGCTGCCGAGACGCAAGGTGATGCGCCCATCCTGGGGCAGGCGCTTTTCCGCGATGTCGAGCTGCGCCATCACCTTGATGCGGGACACGATGGCCGCATGCAGGGCGCGCTTGGGTTCGATCACGTCGCATAGGGCGCCGTCCAGACGGAAGCGCACCACCGAGCGCGTCTCGTAGGGTTCGATATGGATATCGGATGCCCGTTCGCGCAGCGCCTGTGCAAGCAGCGCGTTGAGGAGACGGATGATCGGCGCGTCGTCCTCGCTTTCGAGCAGGTCGGCGACCTCCGGGATGTCCTGCGCGAGCTGGTGCAGATCCATGCCCTGTTCGAGATCGCCGACCAGCGTGGCGGCGTGGTTGCCCTCGCCGTGATCGTAGGCCAGATTCAGCGCCTGCTCGAAGCGTGCCTTGTCGAGCAGGCGGGTACGCAAGGGCCGCCTCAGCATGCGGCGCAATTCGGCCAGGGTGGCAGGCTGGGCGCCTTCGCGCAGCCATACCTCGATCTCGTCATCGTGGGCGCAGGCGACGAGCGCGCCGTGCGTACGCGCAAAGCCGTAGGGCAGCAGCGCTACGAGCGCGGGATCAAGGGGGGGAAGCGCCGGCGTATCCATGGGGGTCGCTCAAGGCGCCGGCTGCGACGCGGGTTTCAGTTCGGGCAGCAGGTCCATGCGCATCTCCGGCAGGGCGAAATGCGGCTGCATGCCGAAGTCGGCCTGACGCTGACGGATGAATTCGTACCGGTCGCCCGTCAGCGCGTCGGTGCTTTCCGAGTCCCGCAGCACGCGCGGGCGCAGGAAAACCATCAGATTCGTCTTCTGGCGGTTGCGCGTCTCGGCACGGAACAGATGTCCCAGGAACGGGATGTCGCCGATCAGCGGCACCTTGTCGACCCCGTTCTGCACGCGATCCTGGATCAGGCCTCCGAGCACGATGATGCGGCCGTCGTCGACCAGCACGGTCGAATCGATGGCGCGCTTGTCGGTGATGACGTCGGCGGCCGTCGTGGTCTCGCGCAGGCTGGAGATCTCCTGATAGATCTGCAGCTTGACCGTACCGCCCTCGGATACCTGCGGCCGCACCTTGAGGGTGAGGCCCACGTCGCGGCGCTCGATCGTCTGGAAGGGCGTTGCGGTGGTCGACGACCCCGTCTGCGCGTACTGACCGGTAATGAAGGGCACATTCTGGCCGATCACGATCTTCGCCTCTTCGTTGTCCAGCGTCATCAGGTTCGGGGTGGAGAGGATGTTCGCATTGGCGTCGGTTTCCAGCGCACGCGCGAGCACACCGAGATTGGTGATGGTGCCGAGGCCGGGAATGTTGATCGTGCCGTCGACGATGCCGATATTGAGGCCACGGCCGACCGTGCCCAGATTGGCCGCGGCGTCGATGATGTTGGTGCCGCTGTTGCGGACGCCCAGATTCGTGCCGCCGATGGGATTGGTGCCGCTCTTGTTGATCCCGCTGAGATCCTGCCACTGGATGCCGAATTCCGCCGCCTTTTCTGCCGTGACCTCGACCACAAGCGCCTCGACGAAGACCTGCGCACGACGCGCATCGAGCTTCTCGATGACGGCGCGCAGGCTGTTGTAGACGACGTCGGGGGCGTTGATCACCAGCGAATTGCTCGCCGTGTCTGCAATGATCATGGCGCTGCCGTCGCCCGCGGCGGGGGCGGCAACCGCCGGCGACGTTGTGCCCGCGGCCTGGGGCGGTGCCGCCTGTGCCCCGGACAGGCGGCCGCCCATCAGGCTGCGCAGGGTTTCCGCGAGCTTGCCGGCTTCGGCATTCTTCAGGTAGACGATGTGGATGTTGCCACCGAGCGCGCCGGGGACGTCGAGTCCTGCGATCAGATCGCGCAGCGTCTGGACGCGCGACGGATTGCTGCTGCGCACCAGCAGAGAATTCGAGCGCGCATCGGGAACAATGGTGAAGCGCGCCCCGCCAGCGGACTGCGCATCCGCCGCCATTGCGCCATCGGCCATCAGGCGTGCCAGCGATTGCGCCAGGTCGACCGCCGACACGTATTGCAGACGGATCACCGTGGCATCGCTCTGGCTGGGCCGGTCGACTGCCTCGATGATCGCGCCGAGCCGGCGCAGGTTGTCGGCGTAGTCCGTGATCACCAGGGTGTTGCTGGACGGCAGCACGGCGATGGCGTTGTTCGCCCCGATGAGCGGCCGCAGAACCGGCAGCAGCTGCGAGGCGGTCTCGTTCTGCAGCGGATAGACCTGGGTGATGATGCGGTCGCCGCGTTCGTTGAGTTCCTTGCCGCGGATGACGCTATAGTTCTGCTTGGCCTCGACCTCGGGCACGATCTTGGTCACGCCCTGCCCCTCGATGGCAGTGAACCCCTGCATGCGCAGCGCGGACAGCAGGATCGGATAGACGAGGTCACGCGACACCGGTCTCGCCGAGGTGATGATCACCGTGCCCTTCACGCGCGGATCGATGACGAAATTGCGGCCGGTCAGTTCGCCTACGGCCTTGACCACCGACGGGATGTCGGCATTCACGAAATTGAGGACCACCGTATCGCCCTGTGCCTGGGCGTAGCGGAACGGCCCCCCCAGCAGGCAAAGCAGAACGATGGCTACCAGATGGCGCAGGCGGAAAGGCATCACGTTCATATTCATGGTCTGGGCTGCAATCTATAGGAAAGGGTCAGGGGGTTGCCCTGGCGTTCGCCGACCAGGGTCACGCGTTGCTGGCTCGCCGCATCGGTCAGCAGGCGGGCGAGCTCCTGTACGTTCCCCACCGGCTGGCCGTTCACCATCCGCACCGTATCCCCGCCCTGCAGTCCGAGGCGCGCCGCAAGGCCGCCCGCTTCGACCGCGGCGACGATCAGCGCCGGACGCCCTTCATCGCCATTCGAACGGATCTCCGCGCCCAGTTTCTGCGGATTGGCGATCACGCGATCGATCTCGCCCGGCGTCAGCGCCATCTCGCGCGGCGCGAGTCCCTGTTGCGCTTCGGGACGGTCCAGATCGAGGCGTTCCGGCAGGCCCTTGTTCAGCAGCAGGACGTGGTCGGCCGCCACATCGCTGAGCATGACGCCGGGCTGCACTTCACCGCCGCGCGCGATCGCCTGGTCCTGACCGTTCACATTGATGATTGCCATCGCGGGGCGCGTGCCGGGTGCGGCAAACACACCGCGCAGCCTGAAATCCAGAACCGTGGCCTGCACGACGGAATGAGCCGGGTCGCCGGTCACCTCCGCCGTGCCGAACAGTCGGGCTGCGCGAATCACTTCCACGCCTGACGCCTGCGGCGCAGGGCGCGCAACAGGGCGCGACGGGTCGGGCGCGACCAGGCGCCAGGTCCAGTGTGCCAGCGTGGCAGCCAATGCCAGCAGCAACGCCAGATTCAGCAGGACCCAGCCGGTGCGGGGCAGACGGGCGGCGACTTGCGGGACTGAAATTCTGGACACCGGCATACGCGCCCGTCATTCCTCGATGCCGTAGCGCTTGACCTTGCGCCACAACGTCGATTTGTCGATGCCCAGGATATCGGCGGCAAGCGCGCGGTCGCCGCGCGTCTCCCGCAGCGTCTTGCGGATGAAGTACGCCTCGATCTCGTCGAGACTCTGGGGCGGCAGATAATCCAGCGCACGGCTGCGCGACTCGCGCTGTTCGGTCAGCCTGGCAGGCAGCACGTCGACATCGATCTGCTCGGACTCACTCATGATGATCATGCGCTGGACGATGTTTTCCAGTTCCCGCACGTTGCCCGGCCAGTCATAGCGCATCAGGGCGCCAAGCACGGCCGTGCTGACGCCGGCAATATGCTTGCCCAGCCGGAGAGAGTGCTTGTTCAGGAAATAGTAGGTCAGCAGCGCGATGTCCTCGCGCCGCTCGCGCAGTGGTGGAATGCTGATTTCCATCACCGACAGGCGATAGAACAGGTCTTCCCTGAACAGCTGCTTTTCCACCAGTTCGTGAATCGGCCGGTTGCTGGCTGCCACCACGCGGACATCGACGTGGATCGGTTCGGTGGCGCCGGTCGGATAGAAATTGCCGTCCTGCAGCACGCGCAGGAGCTTGGCCTGCAGCGCCATCGGTGCGTTGTTGATCTCGTCCAGAAACAAGGTGCCGCCGCTGGCCACTTCGAACAGGCCGGGCTTGTTGCGCTCGGCGCCGGTGAACGCGCCCTTGCGAAAGCCGAAGAGTTCGCTTTCGATGAGGTTCTCGGGAATGGCCGCGCAGTTGATCGCCACAAAGGGGTGCTCCGCCCGCTTGCCGCGCAGGTGGATCTGCCGCGCAACCAGTTCCTTGCCGCTGCCGCTCTCCCCGAAGATCAGCACGCTGGAATCGTAGGCGGCGGCGGCATCGATCAGGCGGTCGACACGTTCCTTGCCGGCCGACTGGCCGATGATCTCACCGCCGTCCTCGAAGGCGCGGCGCTGCTGGCGCAGTCTCTGGTTTTCCGTGGACAGCAGGTAGTAGCCGAGCGCCTTTTCGATCACGCAACGCAGCTTGACGATGTCGAACGGCTTCTGGACATAGTCGTACGCCCCCTCCTTCAGCGCCGCCACGGCAGACTCCACGGTGGCATAGCCGGTCACCAGCACCACCTGGATCAGCGGATCGCGCGCCTTGGCGTACTTGAGCAGGTCGAGCCCATCCGCGCCGGGCATGCGCAGATCGGTCAGGACAACGGCCACCTCGTTGTTTTCCAGGTAGGCCATGGCCTCGTTGGCATTCTCGGCACTGGCGATCTTGAAGGTCATCGACGACTCGGCCAGCACGGTGAGCATGAGCTCACGCATGTTTCGATCGTCCTCGGTGACAAGTATCGTCGGCACGATTCCGATGTTCTCGGAAGCGGGCTCGGGGGATTTCGCCGGGCTCTGCAGGTTCCCCTTCATAGATTCGCGCGCTTGAGGTCGACAGCGGGCAGCTTGATCACGAAGCGCGCCCCGTCCTTGTAGTTCGCATCGAGGTCGATGAAGCCGCCCCGCTTGGCAACGATGGCCTGGCTGATCGACAGCCCCAGGCCGTAGCCCTGCCCGACGTCCTTGGTCGAGAAGAAGAGATCGAACAGGCGGTTGCGGATATCGTCCGGCACGCCCGGGCCATTGTCGGTCACGCTGATCGCGGCATAGGATTCCTCTTGCCAGGTCCTGACCGTGATGCACGGCGATTCGGCATTGTTGAGGGCATCGATCGCGTTGGCCAGCAGGTTGGTCAGCACGATGTCGAGTTGACCGCAGCTGCCCTCCACGACGAGGCGGTCGGGACTGAGGTCCATGACGATGTCGATGCGATAGCGCTTGAGCCGGCAGTTGATGAAGGTTTCGATGAGCTCCTGCGCGAGCTGGTTGAGATCGCACGTCTCGCCGCAACACTTGTCCTTGCGGGCATAGTTGAGCAGTTCCTGAACCACCCGGGAACAACGCTGGGTCTCGTCGGCAATGATGCGCGCATAGCCGCCGAGCTTGGCGTTCTCGACGGCGGCGTGCTCGAGCAACTGCGCGTAGCCCAGGATGTTGCCGAGCGGCGTGTTCAGTTCGTGCGCCACGCCGGCTGCGAGCTGGCCCATGGCGACCAGCTTCTCGCGGGTTGCCATGCTCTCCATCAGTTGCCGGTACTCGGTGATGTCCTGCAGGATCAGCACGCCCCCCATGTCGTTCTCGGCATCGTTGTAGAAACCGAGATTCAGCGAGAAATAGCGGGTGACCCCCTCCACGCGCAGCGCGATCTCCTGGTTGCTGATGGCGCGCTTGTACAGGAAGGCGTCCCGCAGCAATTCGCGGTCGCGCTCGTTCAGTTCCAGCAGTTCGAACAGATTGGCGCCGACGAGGCCGCCGGGATCGACGCCGAACATGGTATCGGCCTGGCGGTTGGCAATGGTGATGCGCAGATCGTCCGCGAGACTCAGCAGGCCGCCAGGCAGGCTTTGCAGAATGGTGTTGCTGCGATTGCGCTCGTTGATGAACCGGCCCTGGCACTGCTCGACCGTCTGGAACATCAGACGCAGCGTCGTCATCGTGGTGTTGTACTCGTGCAGCAGGCGACCGCCAGCCGTCCAGTTGTTGCCACCGTCGACAACCGGTTCCAGCAAGCCCTCGCGGGCGCCGAATACGCCCTGCTCCAGCCGGCGCAGGGCGGCCAGTTCGCCGGCGAGGCGCACCGCCGCGTAGCTCAGCCCGCCGAACAGCAGTGCGGTGAGCCCCCAGAAATACGGCAAATCCAGCCAGCGGGGAGCCCAATGGGCGTACAGCAGTCCTGCCAGCAGCGCCACCGCCAGCGGGATCAGGAAACCAGGCACTTCGAAGCCACCCGGCCGCCCTGCGGCGCTCCGCAAATTCAAAGACTTGATGGCCATACCCTCGTTTACGTCCCTAGAAAATCAAGATGGCCACCAAACACTGCTGGTAGCCATCCGGTACAACGCGCAGCCTGGTTTGCCGTCAGAAAATGAACTGCAATCCGAGCGTCGCCTGCTTGTAGTCCTGCAAGGAGGGATTGGTCGGATGCTGAGTATCGAACGAGACGTCCGCGTACTCAAACGTTACCTTCAGTTTCTGGCCGTCGATATAGTAGTTTGCGCCGAGACCATTCCACGTCTGGTCATAGTATTCAGCAAGACCGGTCTTCACGCCATAGTCCGACTTTTCATGCCGGCCGAAGAACTGGAGCCGTCCCATGCCGATCTTGCCCGGCAGCATGTAGCCGCCCTTGACATAGTAACCCTTGAGGTCCGAGTTGACCGGCAGATTCGGATCCGGCGTCTGGCTGTAGGCATTGCCCGTATCGTACTTGAAGTAGGCCCCCGACAGGGTATACACGCCGCTCGCCGTGGGATATTCCATGAACGCATCCACGGTCCAGGCCTTGTAGTCCTTGATGTCGCTGCGCGAGGGATAGTTGGCATAGGCCACGTCCGACTGCATGTCGTAGGCCGCACCGACCGTCAGCACCTTCTGCGTACCCAGATAGGTACCGAGATAGCCGTAATTGAATTCCGGTTCCCAGAAGCTGTAGTGCACGCGCCCGGTGAAACGCGGGCTGTCCTTGGGCTTGTATTGATCCTCCCGGCCGTCGGCGATCATGAAGCGGTACTGCAGGTGGGCGTCCATGAGGTTGCCCCACACTGCGAGGCCCGTATCGCGGCTGCCGCCGAACGGCGTGTAGGACAGGACCTCCGCACGGTCGAGCGTCAGGGGCTCGAGACAGCCCTCGAGATTTTCACGCGAGAAGGTGTTCTTGAAGCGGCCGACGATGAAGCGCAGGTCGTCGCGGTAATCCAGCGTCACATAGGCGTCGCGGTAGTACACGCTCTTGTTGTCTTCCCCGAGCTTGCTGTCGTTGCCCGCCTCGAACTGGGCATAGAAGCCGACATAGTCGTTGTACTGTCCGGAGAAGGTCACCCGGTTGCGCCGCAGAAAGAGATCCGTCGAAGCCCCCGAGTCGGTCGGCGAAGTGAATCCCTTGTATTGCATCCAGCCCTGCAGGGCATAGGTAAAGGTCAACGAACCCTGTTCGCCGAACTCGATGGTCGGCCCCGCCACCGCCACCGCCGGCAGCAGGCCGGCCAGGGCGGACACTGCCACGACACGCCGCAAACTCATGATGGCACTCCCTTTCTTGTTCCCCGATATCATTTTCATTACTTGCCTCCCGAAACGCCCTGATAGACCCCCTGCACCTTCGCGAGGTCACTGGTATGACAGCTGCCGCACGCTTCGGCACTGCCGCGCGGTTTCGACAGCAGGTTCTTGTGCGCCATGTCTTCCTTCATCATTCTCGGGTTTCCGCTGTGGCAGCCCACGCAGGAGTTGTTGACCTTCGCGTGCTGCGCATGCCACGGCGCCTTGACCGGATCCTTGCTGGGCGCCGGCGCGCGGGTGCCGTTGTGGCACTTGAAGCAGCTCGACGCCCCCAGCCCGCAGGCGTTGGCGAGGCCGATCGGAGACAGGATGGACGCATGCTGCGCCAGCACGGCCGTCGCCTCTCCACCCCAGCCCCCAGCCACTCGATCCTCCGCACTTTCCCCGCTCTTGCCCCCCACAGCCAACACCGCTGCAAGCGCGCTTACCGCCGCAAACGCAATGCCAGCGCGCAGATATTTTCCGACTCGAGTCCCCTTACGGCTGCCTTTCATTCACCACTCTCCTTTTGCTCATCGCGACGCACATGACGCACCTCCCCGGGCGGGGGAGTCGCATCTTCTTTTTGGGAAAATCTAGCTTCAAGCGCGGCCTGGATTTCCTTGTCCCCCGTGCTCGAAATACAGGAGCAGACAGGTCCCTTGGCCCGAAATTTTAGGCGAGGCTTGTCTATCGTATCGAGCGCCCAGGCGCTGGTCGTCACGACCAGCGACAGCAACGCAAGCCACGCAGCCAAGCCTCGTCCGAGTATCGACACCCTGCCCTCCCGATTCATGCCCCACACCTAAAGCACAAGTCGTGCCTGAATGGATTCCTGTTGTTTTTCATACACATGCCCATCACCCGGCTACGTCATGCGATTGCAGAACAGCGCCCCCTCCGTGCAATCTTTCATTTTGCAATGTCGGCCCCGTAAGGCCGGATGGCGGTCCGGGTATCGGACGACAGCCGCATCAGTTCGTAGCGTCTTCCCGCCAGCCCGGCCTGGGCTTCGCGCAGCAATCCGGCCGCACGCGGGGGGAACTGGTCCGCCCGCGCGAGACTGTCCCTGAAGATCCGCTCGTAGTGCTCGTCCGGCCAGACGTTGACCACGAGCTCGACCTGCCAGTCCGTGCCGGCCGCGCGGAACGGCTGGACGAATTCCCGGGTTTTGCCCGCCGGAATCCGGGTGTCCGCCAGCTCGCGCGTGATCTGGGTATCGACCTGCCAGCCGATCAGCTGCCTGCCGAGTTCGGTCACACGGCCGCGTGCATCCTTGCGATAGAACGCCAGTTCGATCTTCGGCACCATGTAGGTCGGCAGATGGTGGCCTGCGCCTTTGTTGTGTACCCGGGCACGCGCACGATAGTGCGTGGCATCGATACGGTCCAGCACGAGCTCGACGGCAAGCGCCTGCCGGGTCATCTCGGGATCGTGGATGCCGCGCCAGAGATGCCGGCGGTCGGGCATGTGGCAGCTCTGGCACGTCTTCCTGTCCGGCCCCGCCTTGGCGTAGGGGCTGGCCAGCCACTGCCGGTAGGTGTCTTCCTGCAGCTTGCCGGCAATGCGCGGCCCGTCCTCGGGAAACTGGTGGCAATGTGCGCAGAAGCGGCTGTCCTCGAATGCCCGGGCGACGACGAACCCGTCGTGCGGGCTGTCCGCCACCGCGCCATTCCTGGGGGGCGGCCCGAAGCGCTGGTGGCCGCGCACGTGGCAGGCCGCGCAAACGAGCCCCTGGTGGGCAAGATCGGGGGCAACGTAGGCGGGTGGCGCCTGCGCAGGCGCATTGGGCCAACCGAGTTCCCTCGCCACCAGGGCCTTTTGCTCGGCAAGCGGCGCATGGCAGCGCAGGCAGCGGTTGCCCTGCTGCTGGTCCATCAATGCGAGTTGCCAGCGCAATCCCGCCCCCATGGTCCGGCTGTGCAGGCTGGCGCGCCAGTCCGCATATTGCGCCACATGGCATTGGCCGCAGGCATCGGGATGCAGCGAAGCCTCGAGCGCCGAAAAATGCGCGGGCGGCGCGCCCTGCGGCGCGACCGGCTCGTCCCAGTGGCGCGCAAGGAACCCCTCCGTATCGTCATGCTTCCCGTCCCCGCACGCCAGCAGCCCGAGCGCCACGACAATGCCGCCCAGCAAACGGAACCATCCGGCAAATGTACCCATCGTCACACCGCAATTCCACCATAAAAAAGCCCACGTATACCGTGGGCGAGGGAGGAGTGTATAGGGAGAAGCAATGGGTATCGGTCAACCGCCGCAGGGATTGCTCGGCGCCCCGCTGCCCCCGCCGCTGCTGCTGACGGACTCGCCGGTCTTGTAGGCCTTGTCGGCATTGACGATCGCGTTGGTGTTCGACGCGTAGGGGTTGGTGACATTGCGCGGCGCCACCGTCCCGGTACTCGGCTTGAAGAACGACACCAGGTCGGTACGCCACGGCGAATCGGCCGGCAGGATGTAGTTGCCGTTCGAATCGAGGATATGCGACAGCGAGTTCCATTCGACCATCGCGCCGTCGTAGAAGCGAACCGGCTTGCCGAGGATCACCGTGCTCGCCACGCCGGTGATCATGGCGCGGAAAGTCGTCTCGCAGTACACGTAGATCGTGTCGCCCGGCTGATAGGCATTGCCCGACCCGACCAGGTTGTAGCTGCCGTCGACAAAACCGACGCCCGAGGCATTGGTGCCGCCCGCCAGCAAAGTTTCAAGCTCGGCCTTGGAGCGATAGGCATAGCCCTTGGTACTGTCGAGCAGGTGGGTGTACTGCAGTTGCAGCGTGCCGCGCGGATGCCCCTGGCGCGAGCCGCTGTTCTGGAAGAAGGCCATGTAGTTGTTCGGATTGACGGGCGTACAGTAGGCTGTCGCGCATGCCTGCGTACCGGCCGTATCGGTATCGGTGTCTTCGCCGAGTTCGACCATCTCCCCTGCCGCGTACTGGCCAAGGCTGCGCGCATCCCAGACGAACACGCCGTCGCTCTTGAGGTTCGCGTCCGTTCCAGGCAGTACCGCCATCAGATCCTGTACCGTCGCCTGCAGCTGGGTGTTGTCGACCTTGAGGCTCTTGACCGAGATCGTGCCCGTGTTCGGGGCGGTGCTGGCGGTCGCCTGGAAATCGGTCCCCGACATGCCGTTGCCGTTGAGCCACTGGTTGCCGCCATTCAGGATCGCGAGGTTCTTCTTGTCCATGCCCCAGTAGCGCAGGGCATACCAGATACGGCCCTGGGCCATCGCGTTGCCCGTGCTGCCCGTACCCATGGCAGCGACGACCATGTCCTTGCTGGGATCGATGTTGTACTTCTTGAGAAGGGCATCCATCGTGGCGCCGTCCGGCACCATGCTCTGCGTTTCGATCACGCCGTTGTTGCGCGTCTGGATCCACTCCGAGGACGGCGACAGATAGGTGAAGACGTTGGTGCCGTTGGGCTTGACATATTCGGAGCCAGCCGGGCCCACCGTAGCCTGGAAGATGATCAGCTTGCCGGTGACGCCGGCAGGGCGCTGGTTCACCCAGTCGTCTTTCCAGCGTTTCAGCGTGGCCGCGGTAATCAGTCCGTTGACGTTGTTCTCATAGTCGTCGTCCGACACCTGCGTCAGCGCAGCAGGCGTGTTCACCACAATCTGGCTGGCAACCGAGGTCTTGTCCTCCCCGCCGCCACCGCCGCCGCATCCACCCAGACCTGCCAGCATCGCCAGGATGCCCAACCCCAATGCGCCCATGCGCACGCCGTGCGTATTCGTTTTCATCCGTCCTCCGTCCATTTTGAGATTCCCCATACCCTTGGTTATTTCCACATCGACGCCTCAGATCAAGGCCCCACTCCAACCGCCAACGGCTTCATCACAACCGGCGTCCACCCCTGTTCCAGGGCATCCAGCAATGTCTCGCAATCAGCGACATTCACATCCCGCACTTCTGCGCCTTCCGCACGCAGCAACACCGCCAGCGCGTTCGCCGTCGGCGGCCACGCGAGATGAACCAGCACAATTCGCCTGTTCGTGCTCATACAATGAAAACAACCTCGTTATCGATGATCTGTCGGGCCAGCTCGTTCATGCCGGCAGACGAGGGGTCTACCTCGTCGAGCGGCACCTCGGCAAAGGCGAGCGCTTCCTGCTGCTCAGCCACTGCGGGCTCGTCGGGCAGCTTCCCCCATGCGAGAATCCGCACCGTGTCGTCCAGCAAGGTCAGTCCGCTCGCCATGCGCAGGGCCTCGGCCTGCTTCTGCGCGGCGACCATGAGTATCCGTTTCTTGTCAGCCATCGCGCGCGCCTCAGAAAACCAGGACCTTGTCGCAGGTGCGGACCAGTTCCGCATCCTGGTACTGGCCGCCGATCACGACCACGTCAGCCAGCGCCTGCAGGTCGAAATTCTCGGCGCCCAGCCGTTCCACGCTGTGCTCGCACAAGGTGATCCGGTTCGGATGCGCCTTCGCGCGCGCCACGAAGCCTGCGTCGTTGAGCAGCTTGACGCCGGTATCGGTCAGGAAGCACAGCGGCACGCATCCGCGGCGCGTCGCTGCGTCGAACAGTGCCCCCACCTGCGGCAGAAACTGTTCATCGGTGACGACAATCCCCAACTCCATGTCAGGCCTTCCGGATCTTCCAGATGAAGGAGCCGCTGCCTTCCTGACGTTCGAACAGATCGTTGCCCTCGGCATCGCACATCGCCACGATCGACTCGCCCGACGACGGGTTGTCGAACACCAGGGTCAGCACCTCGCCGCTTTCGATCTTCTGCAGGGCTTTCTTGGTGTACATCTGCGGGTGCGGGCAGGTATAGCCGCACACATCCAGCTTCCACTCGTGATCGCCCACCTTGTTGAAACTCATCGCCATGTCGTGTCCTTTCTCGTATCAGTCGAATTCGAATAAATCCGGCAGCGGCGATCAGAGATCGCATCCGCCTTCCATCTTTGCGGCGGCGCGATCCATCCACCAGGCAAACACCTTGACCCCCGCATAGGCGCCCAGGATCATGCCGGCCAGGAACACCCAGCCGCTGGGGTCGCCATTGGTGACGGTGGCGAAGAAGGCCCCGATGTTGCAGCCCATTGCGAGCCGTGCCCCGATGCCCATCAGCGTGCCGCCGACGATCGCGAAGAAGGCGGTCTCCCAGCTCGGTTTCTTCCACTTGAATTCGCGACGGCCCAGTGCCATGGTCGCGGCGCCGAGGATGATGCCGATCGACATGAAGCCCGGGGCGTTCAGCAGCGGATTGGGCAGGCCGTTGTCGAGGCCGAAGAAGATGCTGTCCATGCTGTTGATGCCGAGCCGGGCCATCAGCCAGCCGCCCCATTGCGCTTCCTGGGTGGTGATGTACCAGTAGCCCGGATCAAACACGGTGTCCTGGATCGAAAGCCCGTTGTGATAACCCATCGCCACGAGCAGTTCGCCGAAATTGAAGATGCCGTAGTGTTCGCGCAGCACGCCGGTCACGTACATGTGGAGGCCGGCCAGGATGCCAAGACCGATGCCGGCGATCGCGGTGTTTTTCGAAGCCGTGCACATGGCCCAGATTCCGGCAAGCTCGTCGCCGAATCCCGGAGAGGCCTTGCCGGCGCGCCGCAGATAGCCCTTGCGGTAATACAGGACATAGAGCGCAACGAGGATCGCGAGCACCGGCAGGATGGCGGTGAACAGCGTGTTGTAGACGACGATCCCGACCGTGCCTTCCTTGCCGAAGACCTCCGCCGTGGTGATGCCCTTCAGATCCCAGATGTAGCCGGCCGTGAAGATATCGAACCAGCCCTTGGTCACCGACAGTTCCGCCGGCATGTCCTTGGCCGCCGCCGAAGCCACCCACGCCTGCGGCACCAGCGCATCCCACCAGCCGCTGGCCGAGACCACGATCGCCTGCGAAAAGGAAATCGCTACGATGACCAGCATCGAATTCATGTTGCCTTCGCCGGCCTTGTAGAGAGACCCCGAAGCACAGCCGCCGGTAAACACGATGCCGAAACCGAATATCGCTGCGCCGATGATGATGTGCCACCCCATGGCGTTGGGATGGAAGGTGCTGAAGCCGCTGAGGCTGACGATGGCCGCGACCACCGAATACAGGGCCACCGCGATCATGACGCCGACCGCCATGCGTGGCACCTTCACGGCAAATAGGTCGCGCACGGCCGAGGCCATGCAGAAACGCCCGTACTGCAGCAGTATGCCGTAGGCCAGGCCAAACCAGACATAGACCAGCAAATAGAGGAAGCGGGTGTCAATCGACAAAGCGACAATCGACATCAACACGACAAACGCCACCACACCGAGAGACTGCAGACCCTCCTTGCGCATGAACCAGGGAGACGCCCCCGGCGCAACACTATCCGACGCCATACTCACCGCCACTTCTCCTCAAAATAAGACAGACAACACCAACCGCGAACCTACAGTCCCTTGCGCAAATAGATGCACCAGCTGCTGCCATTCCGGACCGTGGTGAGATACGTGCAATACAGGGTCTGTGCCAGCGCCGGAAATCCTTCGATCGCCGTCGGGTTGTCCGACACCACCTCGATCACGTCACCAGGCCTGACCTCGCCCAGCACCTTGAGCGTCAGCAACTGCGGCCGCGGACACATCGCGCCGAGGCAATCCACCGAGCGAACGAGATGGACCACGCCCACCCCCGGGATATCGACATCCCGCTCGACGAAAGCCGGAGCGCTTTCGACCTGCTTGTGCGCGCCGGTGAACCACGCGACCCCCTGCATATACGTTCCCCTTGCTTTGGCGTAAGCCCTTAAGCACACAGCATGCCATGTCGTTTTTTCTTTATTAATCATAATCTTGATCCTTTTGATCGATCCGCGGGACGCGGGAAAATGCAATGCATGCGGCCCGATGGATTGTTACGACGGTTTTTTGCAATGGGCACGCAGCCGGCCCGCGGCCGCCTCGCACAGCGCGCGACGGCTGCGACGATTCCGCAAACACCGCCCGCATCGACCCGGCTTCCGACCGTCTTCCGTCAGCCTGCCCCGCGTTGCGGAGAGGAAGCGGACACGCATGCAAGGACACGCAATCCTGCACGAATCGGGCGCGATCATTTTTCAATGCGTCAGGCATAATCCCAAGCAAAAAAATGCAGCGCCTCCGGATTGTCGCGACAGTGTGCCGACTTCTCCGGAGCGGTCTCGCCCCCGGCGCGCGACGCTGGCAAATCGATCCACCCTGAAAAAAGGAATGCATTGTGAATACTGGAACCAAGGCAAAACTCCTGTCCTTCCTCGGCGCCACCGCCCTGATCGTCTCCCATGCCGCATGGGCCACGCTATCCACCGATCAGTTGACGCGACTGAAGAACGCCGGGCTCGGTGAGGACGTCATCCGCCTGATGGTAGAGCACGACTACCAGGATGTAGAACGGGTGATGAAACTGAAGGGAGCGGGTTTCAGCGACGAGACGATCGCCCTGGTTGTCCGTCGCGACCTGCAGGGCAGCGCGGGCACGCCGGCGACCGTTGCACAGCCTGCCGAGACGACCGCGCCCGCGGCGGCACCCCAGGCAGCGACCGATGCGCCCGCCCTCATGCAGACGTCGGCGTCCGTGCGCATCGAAGAATATTTCGTGCGCGGCGAACCCATCATCAAGAACAGTCTCGACCTGTCCAAGACGACGGTTTCGGTACTGCCCGGGAACCGGCTGAAAGTCGAATGGCGCGGCAACGTCGCGACCTCGACCATGGACACCTTCCTGCGCCGCAAGACCTTCGCCAGCCCCTTCTACTGGGATCTGCACCAGGGCGACAGCCTGCACAGCGTCAACCAGAAAACGAATGCCTTCGTGCTGCGGACAGGACGCACGCATGCGGGCGAGCCGAAGGCCGACACCTCACGCTACTGGATCGTCTACATCACCGCCGAGACGCCGGAACTGGAAAAGCAGGTTCGCGCAGCGCTGGCTGAATGAGCGCGTCGCGCAGGCGCGCTGCATAAACGCAGGATTCCGCCCGGCGCCCACGGGGGACGCCCCTTCTCCCTGTCGTCACCCAGGGCAGCCGGCGCACCCGGCCCCGCATCCCGCCCTGCGGAGGCGGCGTCAATCCACCCTTCAATGCCGGTCGCCGTGCCCCCGTTCCTGCGGACCCTGCTGCTCGTGCGGCGGATAGTGCGCGCGGGAAGCCGGGTCGCGCGGCTGGTAACGGTAGTGCTCGTTGCGGATCACGCCCTGCTCTTCCGGCCCGCGCGGGTAGTGCTCGCCGGAATACTGGCGCTGGTAGTACGGCAGCGGCGCGGGCGGCGGCGGGCGATGCGTGCGGACATCCCAGCCGTTGCGGTGTTCCGCCCAGTCGCGGCCCCAGTGCTCGTCCCAGCGCGGCGGGCGGTCGACGCCCCAGTCGTGGAAATACGGCGGCGGGCGACGGTAGTAGCGCACCGGCACGCGCAGCAGATATACCGGCACGTCCACCCGCGCCACCAGGCGCCACGGCCCGTCGTACCAGTCGCTCACATACCAGTCGTCGTCGTTGAACACCCAGTACAGGCCATCGTAGAAGAACAGGTTCACGTCGAGCCGGGGGTCGTAGTACACGGGATAGTCCGGCACCCGCACCAGCCTGGGGTAGGCCGGCACGCGGATGCCGATGCTGACGCCCGGCACCGCGATGCCGACGCCGACGCTCACGTGCACGTCGGCGCGCGGCGCGCCCAGCGGCAGCAGCAACAGGGAAAGGGAAAGGATCAGTCGGCGCATGGTTCGGGTTCCTTCATGACATTCGGCAGACAGGCCGGCAGGCCCGGCCGCCGCACGGGGACATATCGAATTGGACCGCCCGGACCGCCCCGGGTTGCCGGCCGCGCGGTCACAGCAGCGGATTCGCCTGGTGCTCGCCGCGCTCGTACACCACGTGCGCGCGTCCCACCAGCAGCAGGTCAAGCGAGCCGATGCGCGACACGTCCTTGTTGGTGTAGGGCAGGCGATGCAGGATGTAGCGCATGGCGTTGAGGCGCGCGCGCTTCTTGTCGTCCGACTTGATCACCGTCCACGGCGAATCGGCGGTGTCGGTGTAGAAGAACATCGCCTCCTTGGCCTTGGTGTAGTCGTCCCACTTGTCGAGCGAGGCGAGGTCGATCGGCGACAGTTTCCACTGCTTGAGCGGATGCACCTTGCGTTCCTTGAAGCGGCGGCGCTGCTCGTCGCGGCTCACCGAGAACCAGAACTTGATCAGGTGTACGCCGCTCCTGACCAGGTTGCGCTCGAACTCCGGCGCCTGGCGCATGAACTCCATGTATTCCTCCTGCGTGCAGAAGCCCATCACCCGTTCCACCCCGGCGCGGTTGTACCAGGAACGGTCGAACAGCGCGATCTCGCCCGCCGTCGGCAGATGCTGCACGTAGCGCTGGAAATACCACTGGCCGCGCTCCGTCTCGCTGGGCTTTTCCAGCGCCACCACGTGCGCGCCGCGCGGATTCAGATGCTCCATGAAGCGCTTGATCGTGCCGCCCTTGCCCGCCGCATCGCGGCCCTCGAACAGGATCACCACCTTCTGCCCGGTTTCCTTCACCCAGGCCTGCAGCTTGAGCAGTTCCACCTGCAACTGGTATTTCTGTCGCTCGTAGGCCTTGCGCGACATCAGGTTCTTGTAGGGATAGCCACCCTCGCGCCAGTCCTCGGCGAGTTCGCCGTCGGCGTCGAAGGCCACGCCGCCCTTGCCCAGCGGCGGCCGCGCCAGCAGCGCATTGCGCAGCACCTCGGCGTCCTCCGGCGAGGCGCCGGCAAGGATCGCCTTCAGCGATTCGATCATCTCCGGGCTGCCCTTGCCGGCCTGGCCGAGGATGTCCTTCATCGCCACCAGCTTGGATTCCTGCGCGGCATCCACCGCCTCGTTCACGGTGAAGGATTCGACGCCCCTGGCGGTCTGGCTCGGCGGCACGTCGCCCTGTTTCACGATGCGGGGCCGGCCGTTGCGGCTGCGGGCGGTACTGCGTTTGGCGGCGGGGGTGGCGGGGGTGGAAGGCTTGGTCGTCACAACACGGTCCTGTCTGAATCGGGGTTGGAAAGGCGGCCGGTCCGCGCCCGTTCGGCGCGTCTGCCGGGTGCATCCGAATAAAGGACACACAAATCCCATTAAAGACCAGTTTCCGGCTTTTTGAAGCGCGAAATGCCGCGGCGCAGGGGGCCGCCGGCGCCTGTCGCCCCACCGGGCGCGGGATTCGGCCATGCGCAAAATAAAGCTTGCCTGCGCGCGACAATCGGCGCACAGTCGCGCCCAGCGATTTTCAAGTAGTTCAGTTGTTGTCCGGTTTACACACTGCGTCCTGCAGGTTTTACTTCATCACCCTCTGCCTTGACTGTCGCCCCCTATGGGGGATCCCTCCCCCTTTACATTTGTTTTTTTGAGGAAATACAGACATGGCAACAGGTACCGTGAAGTGGTTCAACGATTCCAAGGGCTTCGGCTTCATCACCCCCGAAGGCGGCGGTGACGATCTCTTCGCCCATTTCTCCGCGATCCAGAGCCAGGGCTTCAAGACCCTGACCGAAGGCCAGCGCGTCATGTTCGACGTCACCACCGGCCCCAAGGGCCAGCAGGCGTCCAACATCCGCCCCGCCGAATGAGCGCAGGGCCGGCAGCCATGCCGGCCCTGCGATCCAGGGGTGTCGCAGCGGCCCGTGCCCGCGCCACCCCTCCGGAAAGCCCGGCAGCCTGCCGGGCTTTTTCTTTTTGCCGCTTCCATCCGGAGATCCCCATGGCCAAGGAAGAACTGCTCGAAATGCGCGGCGTCGTCGTCGAAGTCCTGCCCGATTCGCGCTTCCGCGTCACCCTCGAAAACGGCCATAACCTGGTCGCCTACACCGCGGGAAAAATGCGCAAGCACCACATCCGCATCATCGCCGGCGACAAGGTCTCGCTCGAGATGTCGCCCTACGACCTGTCCAAGGGCCGCATCACCTTCCGCCACATCGAAGGCCGCAGCGGCCCCGCGCCGGCGCCGGCGCCGCGCCGGCACTGAGGCGCAGCGCACGCCGCGCGAAAGGCGTCTGCCGGGGCGGCGCCCTGCCTGTCGCTCCGGCGATTCCGCCCCCGCGGCAAATCCGCTGACAAATCGCGGCCTGTCCCCTATTGTTGAGCAGACACCCGGCAATTCCGGAAGGGGACGCATGGACGACAACCTCAAGGCCGAGCTGAACACGCATCTGAAGAACGCCCTGCCGGACCTGGTCTCGGCACACCTGGCGCTGGTGACGACCCAGGCGGAAGTGGCGCGTGCCGTGAAGGCCGTGGTCGCGAAGATCGACGCATCGAAGGACGATCCCTTCCGCACCACCATCCATTTCCTGGCCGGCCTGCTCACCTTCTGCCTCGGCGTGCTCGCCGCCGTCTTCAGCGCCCTGAACGGCGGCAACGTCGACCCGCACCTGCCGGGCTACCGGATGCTGGGCGGCGTGCTGGGCTCGATCGCCTGCGTCGCGTGGCTGTGCACGGCGGCCGCCGCATGGATTCAGCTCGAAAAATTCAGGCGCCGGTTCCAGCACGCGTACCTGGACTGGCAGGTGCTCCTGAACGGCGGAGCGATGCTCTTTCTGGTCCTGCTCGGCGGCGTGGCCGTCGCCTACTGCATCCGCTATGGCTACGCTATCCTCACCTGTCTCGATGAACCGGCTGGATTGCAGGATTCGCTGGCAGGGCTGCTCGGGTCTGCCTGGTAGGCGCCGGCCTGCCGTTCGGCCGAAAACACGAATCGGCCGCGTCCCCTCTGGTTCGCCCCTACCTGCCGGCAAGCCGGATGAACAGATAGGCCATGCCGGGAACGATCAGGGCGGGCAGGGTCAGCCGCACCGCCTGTCCCGGCCCCCAGTAGGCCCAGGTGACGGCACCGAGCAGCAAACTGGCCATGCCGACCCCTATCGACAGCATGATCACGGCAAAGACGATCCACGTCACCAGCACCCTTTCCGATTTGTCGCCGGAAAGCAGAATCAGGGCAATCCAGATTGCCGCAATGCCGAGCAGCAAGGCCTCGATGCCGCCTACGCCAATCCAGAGTTTGCCCAGCCAGTTCCACTCAAAATGTTCAAGCATGCGTTTGTTCTTTTGTACGTGGGAAGAAGACGATACCCATCGGGGCGCCCTGTCGGACAGGCCTGCTAGTACGCGACTTCCCGATTCGCGTCGGCGCCGCGCGCCTCCATGAAGCGCGCCAGGATCGGGCTGCAGATCACCCCGAGCGCAAGCCGCAGGTTGTTGGTCGGGATCACCATCGTGGTCGGGCGCGACATGGTGGCACCTGGAATGCGCCGGAGCAGATCGGCAAAGTCGTGGCGCTCGCGGTCGCGGAAATGCAGGACGCAGAGCGACTCGTCCGCCACCGGCACGTCGCGCGCGACGAAGGGATCGGACGTGTCGACCAGCGGCATGCGCTGGATGTTGATGTCGGTGAGGCCGAACTGCGGAACGATGTAGTGGATGTAGTCGTCCATGCGGCGCAGGATGGTTTCCACCGATTCCTCGGGCGTACACGTGCCCTTCCTGCAGTCGCGGTGGATCTTCTGGATCCACTCCAGGTTGATCGCCG